>Ga0265299_10001025_pt1 | contig 33543 bp, 30 predicted proteins | sample AusTroGonzalo_MG_4_FD_193485 | JGI IMG/M metagenome (GOLD analysis project Ga0265299, IMG submission 193485) | Bovine rumen microbial communities from tropical cattle in Woodstock, Queensland, Australia - Gonzalo_02 | ecosystem: Host-associated > Mammals > Digestive system > Stomach > Rumen ... | reverse complement strand
CAAATCCACCGTCACGGTGAACGGTGTCTCGTGGATGGAGGTATTGTTGGAAACCTGCATTTCGAGGTCGAGCTCGCGACAACGATCGGCGGTCATGGGCACGCAGAGCACCCCGCGACCGCGCGAGAGCATGAAGTTCACCTTCTCGGCGTCAATATGTTGTGCGGCGATAATGAAATCGCCCTCATTTTCGCGTTCCTCATCGTCAACCAGTATGACGAATTTCCCAGCTTTCAGGTCCTCAATGGCCTGTTCAATGGACTGTAATTTAGACTCTTGCATATCGTTTCTTTACCTTGCTCTAAAATTTGGCAAAGATACGATTTTTTTGGACTTAATGGAACTGCATCAAATACGCCTTGATGAAGCCGTCAAGGTCGCCGTCCATGACCGCGTTGACATTACCGGTCTCGTACTGCGTGCGCAGGTCTTTCACCAACTTGTAGGGCTGCATCACGTAGCTGCGGATCTGGCTGCCCCACTCTATCCGCTTCTTGGAACTCTCGATTTCGTTGAGCTTCTCGCGCTTTTTCTCCAGCTCGATCTGGTAGAGTTGTGACTTCAGCATCTGCATGGCCTTCTCGCGGTTCTGCGACTGCGAACGCGTCACCTGGCACTCGATGATGATGCCCGTAGGATGGTGGTGCAGGCGCACGGCCGTCTCCACCTTGTTGACGTTCTGTCCGCCGGGGCCGCTACTGCGGTAGGTATCCCATGAAATGTCCGCCGGACTGACCTCGATCTCGATGTCGTCGTTGATGATGGGATAGGCGAACACGGAGGCGAACGACGTGTGGCGCCGCGCTGCCGAATCGAACGGGGAGATGCGCACCAGCCGGTGCACGCCATTCTCACTCTTTAGGAAACCGTAGGCGTAGGAGCCTTCGATTTCGATGGAGGCAGACTTGATGCCGGCCACGTCACCTTCCTGACGGTCAATGAGTTTCACAGAGAAGTTGTGACGTTCGGCCCAACGAATGTACATACGCAGGAGCATCTCGGCCCAGTCGCAGCTTTCGGTGCCGCCCGCACCGGAGTTGATGTTCAGAATCGCGTCGAAGGAATCCTCCTCGTCGCGCATCATGTTCTTGAACTCCAGCTTCTCCACGGCCTCCATCGTCTTGTTGTAGGCCTCGTCTAACTCCGCCTCGGTGGCATCGCCTGACTGCTGGAACTCACTGACAACCAGCAGTTCATCATTCAGCTCGGCGGCCTTGTAGTAGTCGGCCACCCAAGCCTTGATGCCGCTGATTTCCTTCAGCAACTTTTCGGCAGCCTTGGGGTCGTCCCAGAAGCCGTCCTTCTGTGTGATTTCTTCTTTGTCTTTAATTTCCTGTTCTTTGGCATCTACGTCAAAGATACCTCCTTAGCTCACTGAGCCTCGTTACGATGTCTTTAATTTGGTCGTTGGTTGTCATTCTTTCAATTCAGAATTAAGAATTAAAAATTAAGAATTATGAATGTCTATTCTTCAAATTCAATCAGGGCGCAAAAATACAACATTTTTCTGAAATGTCATTTCAGAAGTTGGCGGGCGACTTTGCAGAGGAGCTCGTGAGTGGTGAATTTCTTGCGGGTGATCATATCGTCCGGCATCAGGGAGGCGATAAACTGCATGAACGGCACATGGCTGGAATAGACCACGTGTTCCTTCTGCATGATCTTGAGCGGCAGCATGTAGGGGGTGGTTCCGACACTGCACTGTCCGTCGTAACACTCCAAAATCTGCACCTTTCCACGGCTATTGGTAAGTCGGATAAACAACCTGCTATTTGTGGTACAATCACCCGTTGGCGGCGACATCACGATGTCAGTAAGCAGACTATCGCTGATTTGGAGAATAGTGTCGCGAAGCCACTGTAATGCAGCACTGTCACGTCTAAAAGAATAGGAGATATACTCGCTACTGCCAAGAACCGAACACATGGAATCCAAATCCGCTTCGGCAACGTCAAACTGCCGCCATGAAATCCCCTGGTCATAGTGTTCGTTGAGGTCGCGAAGCTGAGCCTCCAGTTCCTCAGCCGAGAAGGAACGGTCAAAACTGGAAGCCCAAGTCACCTGAGAATCGCTTTCGTCACAATCCCAACAGCTACTATAATCCTGCTTATGAGAATCCCCCAGCACAAACTTTTCTCCATTCCGACGGTATTCAATCTGATGCGACGCTCCGCCAAAACAGCCTTGCTCTATGGCTATTATCTTGACAGACTCAACAGGATATTTCAAAAAACCGTCTAATGGATTGGACACACGATAAGGGGTAAACGAGGCATCGCGGACACAAAACCGATAAGCGTGATAACCGTCCTGCAACAGAATAGTGTCCGTCTCATTGCCATATGCGGAAATATCTGTGATTTCCTTAAACGGTGTACGAACACGATACCACTGCTTTCGTGCTTTGTCAAAACAGTATAAAATGTCCCAATTTTTGCTGTAGAGTTGTCCTCTAATTTTAACCCTATTATATTTAGAAATCTTGATAGAATTCTCAGTATATGTACCGTATTCCTGAATACCAGCATCGGACGTGACGAGGATATGGTCATTCCCACGGCAATACACCCGTCCATTGACGATGGAGAAGATGCGATACCAACGATTTTCCGGCAGACGGGCAATCGTGTCATAATGTTGCAGATCGGCAGTACGAAGAAGCAATCCTCCGTCCACAATGATTAGCAGCTCGTTGCGAGCCGTATCCACAAAAAAACTTTTTGCGGAGAATGGCCGCCAAATAATGGAATCCGAATACTCCGTAATGAAAACTTTTCCGCCTTCCTCAATAAAAATGTGATTATTCCAACATTGCAAGCTTTCGACCCTTATACGATAGTCTTCCGCGTCTGGAAGCAGTCCCTGCGCCACCGGAGGTTTCTGCTTCTTAGCCGTTTTCCAACCATCGTCCGTCGTGAACAGCACCACAGGAGCTCCTACAATCACCCCGTGTTGGCCATCACTGTCCATGTAGAGACGGGTTGCATCATAATACGTTTTAGGAATCACCAGCGGGGATGGGACATTGGTAAACGTAATTCCTCCATCTTCAGAACAATAGAGGTAACCCTGACCCAAAAACATCCAGATTTTGCCATTCCGTGAAAAAACGCTGTGTGGATTCCTAGCCATAATCAACTCTACTTTGTGTGTCTGCCAAGTCACGCCTTTATCTATTGAGCGATAATACGTTAGCGTGGAATCTCGAAAAGGAAGATCGGAATCAATAATCAGAATTGTAGTATCGTCAGGAAAAACGATTTTGAAATGTTGATAGCCTGCGTCAGACGTTATTTTCACCAGTCCAGAATCTGTGTACGCCTCAGGGTTGTAGTTCCGCCATAGCGTGTCACTCAAATCCATCCGTTGAAAAGTGGAGCCCCGAAAAATGTCAGGCAAATTCCACATCGTCCCATCAGGTGCCACAACAACCTCATGTAGATGCAGACATTCGTGGTAGTCCATCTCTGCCGGCTGCGCCCACAACAATCCCTCCAACAGAAAGAAAAAAAGTACCAAAAAGCACGACAAGTACTTCATCCACAAAACAGTTCGTTTAACTACTAACTACTAACTGCTAACTACTAACTGTTAACTATCCCACGATTCCCGAAATGATGATTACGATCAGCGCTAACGGCGCCACGTATCGTAAGATGAAGTAATAGGCCTCGAAGAGTTTTCCCTTTAGCGTGCCGCCGTTGGTGATTTCGTCCTTGACCTCGACCTTCGGGTAGAACCAGCCGAGGAAGATGGTCATCGCCAAGGCGCCGATGGGCATCATGTAGGAGGCGGTGATGAGGTCGAAGAAATCGAAAATCGTACGGCCGTAGATTTTCCAATGATTCAGCGGTCCAAACGACAACGTGCAGAAAACACCGATGAAAAATACCACCAACATGCTGATTATCGAACTCTTGCGACGGCTCCAATGAAGTTCTTCCACATTGAACGCCACGATAATTTCCTGGAGAGAGATGGTAGAGGTCAAAGCGGCAATGCCCAACAAGATGAAGAAGACCGCGGCAAACAGACCGCCCATCGGCATACTGTTGAAGACGTTGGGCAGCACCACATAGACAAGCTGCGGACCGCCAGCCGGATCCATACCGAAAGAGAAGACCGCCGGAAAGATGACCACACCCGCCAAAATCGCCACCAGAAGGTCACAAATGGAAATCCACAGACTCGTCTTGAACAACGAGTCCTCTTTGCGGATATAGGAACCGTAGGTCACCATTGCGCCCATACCGAGGCTGAGCGAGAAGAACGACTGTCCCAACGCGCCCAGAATGCTCGCGCCGTTCAGCTTGCTGAAATCAGGTTGGAAAAGGAAACGCAGTCCTTCTCCCGCGCCTGGAAGCGTAAGCGAACGCACGCACATGAACAGCAACAAGACGAAGAGCACCGGCATCAGTATCTTGGAGATTTTCTCAATGCCCTTCTGCACCCCGAAAGAAATCACCAACGCCGTTATAGCCAGAAACACCAGCTGACAAATCACCGGCCAATAGGTGTGCGCAGTGAACGAGGCGAAAGCCTCCGCAACCTCCTCCGGATTCAATCCGGACAGCTGGTTGGTGCAGGCCATCACGATGTAGTTGATTGTCCAGCCGGCCACCACACTGTAGAAAGCATAGATGAGCACAGCAGCTACGATACTAAAGTAGCCGATGATGGTCCATCCTTTATTCTTCGCCAATTTCTTATATGCACCTACCGCGTTGCTCTGCGAACGCCGTCCAATCACAAACTCCGTCATCATCAACGGGATGCCGATGGCCAGCACAAAGAACATGTTGACCAATAAAAATGCTCCACCTCCGTTCTGTCCCAACATGTACGGGTAGCGCCAGATATTCCCTAATCCGACGGCACCGCCCGCCGCCGCCAGTATCGCTCCTATGTTCGAGGTGAAACCTCTGTTGTTGTTTTGTAGGGTCATTTGATTAAAGGTTCAAAGTTCAAAGTTCAATAACTGCTAACTACTCCCGCAGCCATCTGAAGATTGTCTTCCATGACGGTTTCTTGCCGTAGGTCATAATGCCGATACGATAGATTTTTGCCGCAAACCAGATGGAGAAAACGAGGAAAGCGAGTGCAAGCCCCATCGAAAGGAGCAGCTCCCATGCAGGCACGCCGGAGGGCAGCCGCACCATCATCGCGATGGGCGAGGTAAGCGGAATCATCGAAAGCCAGAACGCCAAAGTTCCGTCAGGATTGGTGGAGATGCTCGGCACAAACACGATAGCCAGAATCAACGGAATGGTGATAGGCATCGTATATTGCTGAGAATCAGACTCGTTATCCACCACGGAACCCGTAGCCGCATATAATGTCGAATAAATCAGATAGCCCACCACGAAGAAGAAAAAGAAACAGAAGATGATGACACCGAACGAGACGGCGAAGTAGTCCTGTATCATCGAGAAGATGGTGCCCGACTCAGCCGCGAGTTCCGCGCTGTCGGGAAGCATCTCTCCTGTCGTGGCCGTGGCCGCCACTGTCTCCACTGCCTCGGAGCTGAAAAGGTCGGGAACAGCGAGCTGTATGCCCAACAGGATGGCTCCAGAGAGGGCGGCCCAGATCACCAGTTGTGTGAGCCCCACCATAGCAATGCCCACAATCTTGCCGACAAGCAACTGCGTGGGCTTCACCGACGAGAGTAGCACTTCCACGATACGGTTCGACTTCTCCTCCAAAACGCCACGCAACACCTGACTGGCGAACAAAATGATAATGAAGTAGATGATAAGACCGCACATCATGCCGAAAATCTGGTTCACCTCGGCATCGTGCTCTTTTTCCCCTCCTTTGTCGTCAATCTGAATGGTGGTCGCTTCTGACTTCGCCAGCGTCTGCATGTTCTCAAACCGCGACGGGTCAATATGCAGGGAATCCTGCAGCAGCTGGTTGAAGAAAATGTCGTCCATCTGGTTCTCCACTTCCGACTGCAGTCCGGAAGGCAAACTCTTCTTGTAGTAAATATTGGATCGCACACCCTGCGAATTCGACAGAATCTGCAACACCACGTCAAAATCCTGGTCGAAGGCTTCGCTCTTGATCTGCTCAATGTCGCCGGAGCGATAGGAGAACTCGTAGTGTTCGCTGTTCTCGAAGTTGTTGATGAAGACTTCGCTTTCATCGACCACGAGGATGCGCGAGAACTGCCGCTTCTCGCTGAGGGACATGAAGAGCACCGGAAGCACAATCATGGCCACGAGCAGAACCGGCATCAGGATGGTGATGATGATGAACGATTTTTTCTGGATGCGCGTCAGGTATTCGCGCGAAATAATCAGGAACGTCTTATTCTTCATGGCTCGGTTGTTGGTTTGCACGCTCCACCTGCTCGATGAAAATCTCGTTCATAGTGGGCATAATTTCGTTAAAAGCATGGATTTCAGTATGTTGTATCAACAATTGTAGCAGGTCGTTGGCGGTTCGTCCCTCGGGAAGTTTGATTTCAAAACGGGTGTAATATTCGTTGGACTGCTCTTTGCAAATCTGATATTGCTGTTCTTGCAGAAGGACAGAGACCTTATCCGTACCGTTAGGGATTTCCACGGAGAAGAGGTTCTTCTTGAAACGGTTTTTCACCTCGAAGATGTCTCCCTCCAGAATCTTATGGGAACGGTTGATAAGCGCGATATGGTCGCAAATTTCCTCCACGGATGCCATGTTGTGGGTGGACAACACAATGGTCGTACCCTCTTCTTTCAGCTTCAGAATCTCCTCTTTCAGCATATTGGCGTTGATGGGGTCGAAACCGCTGAACGGCTCGTCAAGAATCAGGAACGAGGGTTTGTGGAGAATGGTGGTGATGAACTGCACCTTCTGCTGCATACCCTTGGAGAGTTCCTCCACCGGTTTGTTCCACCAATCCATCATGCCGAACTGCTCGAACTTCCCACGAAGGCGCTCGTAAGCCACCTGACGGTCAAGTCCTTTCAAGCGGGCGAGGTACATAGCCTGTTCGCCAGTCTTCATCTTCTTGTAAAGACCGCGTTCCTCGGGCAGATAGCCCATATCATAGACATCATCATCGGCCATCGGATGCCCTTTGAAGAGAACCATTCCATTGTCGGGGACGGAAATGCGCATAAGGATGCGGATCAGGGTCGTCTTACCGGCGCCGTTGGGACCCAACAAGCCGAAGACACACCCCTGCGGCACGGAGAGCGAAACGCTGTCAAGCGCTTTGAAATCCCCGTAGCATTTCGTGACATCCTGAACGTCAATTATATTCATACGGTTGTATTAGCGTTTTTCTTTTTTTTCTTCTTTTTCTTCTTCTTACCGGGTTGCGGGGTCACATAGAACGCCTGGTTGGAATTGGCGATGTTGAGCAACTCCTTGGTGTTGGCGAACGTGAAATCGTCGGGAAGTGTGATCCGGTCCTCGGAAATTTCCGAAAGCTGATGACGAATCAGCTGGTCGTTGACGGAATTGCGATTGTAGGTCAAGTACATCATTTTCAGATGGTTTGCCAACATCGGGGCATATTGGGCGCGGACATCCTCCGGATATTCAGAGACCTTTCGTATCATATTCTGGATGTTCACCCCGTAAGTGCGGAACTTCACCCTATTTTTATTGTTATAGGAAGGCTTGTCCATTTTCCGCTCCGATGTGTCAGGCACCGGTTTGGGATATGGGGAATCCACATCCAGCTGGTAATCAGACATAATGAAGAGATGATCCCACAGCTTATTCCAAAAATCGTCGTTGTTACGTTCCGTCTCGGCAGAATTTTCCTTGGAGTTGACAATATCGCTCATAATACGCACGATGGCATACGCCGTGCTCGTACGCTTCGCACGATCCTCAATCTTCACACAATCTTCGACAAGTTTCTGAATATTTCTTCCGTATTCCCTGATTATAAGCTTATTACGCTTGGTATTGTATTCCATTATAAGCTGTTTTAAAGTTTTCCTTTTTTAGTGCGCAAAAATACATTTTTTTAGATTAAGGCAAGAGGTAAAAGGCAACAGGCAACAGGTAAAAGGCAAAAGGCAAAAGGCAAAAGTAGAGAGGTTGCCTATATCGATGCTATTTTCCTTCCCGTTTCAAAATAATCAAGACAGTGTAAATCAAAATCTTGACATCCATCAGGAGGGACATGTTCTCAATGTAAAGGATATCCCACCGGAGACGTTCCACCATCTCATCGACATTCTCGGCGTACCCGAAACGGACCTGTCCCCACGAGGTGATGCCGGGCTTGATGCCGAGCAGCAGCTGGTAGTAGGGCGCACGCTCCACAATCTGGTCGATGTAGAACTGGCGCTCCGGCCGCGGACCCACCAACGACATATCACCGCGCAACACATTAAAAAACTGCGGGGTCTCGTCCAGACGGTACTGCCGCATGAACTTCCCGAACGCTGTAATACGGGGGTCGTTGTCGGAGGAGAGCATCGGGCCGCCACTCTCCGCATCCTCACTCATGGAACGGAACTTAATGATATTAAAGGGTTTGCCAAGATAGCCAACGCGTTCCTGCAGGTAGAAGACCGGTCCCGGCGACGACCGCTTCACCCCTATAGCGAGGAAAAGATAGACCGGCAACAGCAGGATGATAGCAATGAGCGACAGCACAATGTCACATCCGCGCTTCACGAAACGTTGCCACGTGGGCAGATACTCCGGCGTAACGGAAATCAGCGGTTCATCAAGCACGGAGGAGGTCTTCACCGAACCCATCAGCACGTCGTGTTCCTGCGGCACCATGCTGACCGTCAAATTGTGATTGCGGCGAACGAGCGCGAGCACCTGTTGCACGTACTTGCGCTGCCCGTTGTGCAACGCCACGACAATCTCTTCAACATGTTGGTCCTCAACCACCTGACTCATATCCGAAATCGTTCCCACACAGGGTAATTTCCCTTCCATCATGTCAGGATGCGTGTCATCAACGCGGATGTAGCCAATGAAAAAGTGGCCGGAGCGCGGATGTTGTTGCAAAACGGTCTCGTATGCCTTCACCGCCATCTCGTCGTGCCCCACAATGATGGTATTGAAACCGATTTGGCCATTATGGATGCGCTTGTTGATGTACGATGTAATCAACAGGCGCGGGATGTACGTCAGCATGAACTGCCAGAAAAAGAGGAAAAGCAGGTATTTCACGTAGTCGTGGGGCGAAGTCACGATGTCATCGAGAATGAAAACGAAAAAGAAGATAAGGCAGCCAAAAAGGGTCACCCCGATGGTGGTCACCAGCTCATCAAGTCTCGATTTGCGATAAATCTTGTTGTAATAACCGAAAAAGGCATGGAAAAAAATCCAGTAGAGCGGGTAAAGCGCCAAACCGAGCCAGAATTTGGAATCGGCACGCATAGCCGTCAGAATAGAGGCAAAATCCGCCGATTCACCAACATGCTTACGGTACATGTAGAGCCCCACCCACGTAATGAGGGCGGCCAACAAATCGAAAAACAAGTAAACACAGGTCAGTTTGGTTTTGTTCATAAGCGCTATGCGGTACGGATGTAAAGCACCTTTATGTCATCAATATACACATTGGACACCTTCCCTTTCTTACCCGCTCCGGTAAGTATCAGGGTAACCTCAGTCGCGTTCCCCGATGAAGCGTAGTAGTTCTGAATCGTTCTGCTCAAGTCGAAATGAATCGTCTTCCATTCGTTGGGTGAGGCATAAAAACCGCCGAGGGAATAGGCCATGTGCGGATTGCTTGCCGAGGACATTTTCATAGCGACATCTATGTCACAATCGGTTTTGTAGGTTATTTCCAAAATCACGCGGGCATTGCCGACCGGCACGACAAAAGGTGAGGAATAGACGTCGAAATTCAGGCCTGTAGAGTCAGACATGGTAAGTTCTCCCACATTCTTGCCGTCGTACTGGACCGGTAACAGGTTCAGCTTGCTTCTGGAGGTGTCGCTGGGGTTGAACGGCGTGCTGTTCGAAAAAGTGTGGAAAAAGGGGATGCGGGTGTACTCACTGTAAATGTACCGCGGCGGATTCTGCTCCGCTTCGTATGTGGTACCCTTCTGCAGCACCACCTTCTGGCGACAGATATTCAGGAAAGGATAACCCCATATCGTGTTGGACATACCCGTCATCGGGAATCCTGGAATGAGCACTATCGTGCTTGTATCCACACTGCTAACATCCAGCACGGGAACCTTGCAAGGGAGTTCCCAACAACCCAAGTTCTTGTTGTTCACATACACGGTCACATGGGTGAATTTTTGCCGTTTGAGCGCCTCCAAATGTTCCTGGTCGTAATTCTCATTATGCATCTCGTTGTAGTTGCTCACGTCAATGCAGTCCGCAAGCGTCTCCTTCGTGACATGGAGATACACCGGGGTAAGGTCCGTTTCCTTGCAGGAATTGAACAAAAACGATATCGATAAAAAGCTGACTATTAAGTAGATATACTTTCTCATATTCTAAATTTGATGTTCCCTTAACGATAAAGATCGGATTATATTGCACAATTGAAAAAAAAATCGTTTTTTTGCGCCATGAAAGATAAGACATCGTCCCAAACACTTGGCTATATTGCCATCCTATTTGCCATGCTCTTCTGGGGCATGAGTTTTGTATGGATTAAACACCTGTTAAACAACAACTTCCCCGTTTTCACCATCGTTTTTATACGATTGGTTTTGGCCTCGGCAGTTTTTATCACATTGCTAAAATTGCAAAAAAAATTGCAAAAAATCGAGCGGGAAGATTACAAAAATTTTCTGCTTCTCGCCTTTTTTGAGCCTTTTCTCTATTTCATTGGGGAAGATTTCGGGTTGCAACATGTAGATGCCAGCTTCGCGGCAGTCATCATCGGCCTCATCCCCATCGTGATTACCATCACCATGTATTTTTCCGAACATGCGCCCATCCGCTGGGAGTTCATCGTGGGCACGCTGGTATCCGTAGTCGGCGTGCTGATGCTGACCATGAGCACCGGCGGGCACATCGACTTCAACATGAAAGGGACGTTACTGCTCAGCGTTGCGGTGCTGGCGGCCAGCGGCTACAGTGTACAGCTCACCCGACTGCTCAAGAAATACACACCCGCCACCGTGACCACTTGGCAGAACTTCATCGCCATCCCGATGTTCTTGCCTTTTGTCCTTATCTTTGACATCAAACAATGGGGAAGCCTCAGTTGGGACTTCGGCAACATCTCCAGCCTTATCTGCCTTGCTTTGCTTTGCTCCGCGTGCGCCTACATGCTCTACTCCTACTCCGTGAAGCAGCTCACCGTCAGCAAGACTTGCGTCTTCACCAACCTCATCCCCATCGTCACCCTTCTCGTGGCCTCTGCCATCGGCCAGGAGACCTTCACACAAACCAAATTCTGGGGCATAGTGGTCATCGTCATCGGCGTGACCTTCAGCCAAATGACAATAAAACGAGCATGATGAAACGAATATACATCCTACTATTGACAATGCTCTGCGCCATGTTCGCGCAGGCGCAAACCTCACGGGTATCCGTGTCGGGCACCGTGACGGATGCCGCCAACGGAGAGAGTATGATAGGCGTCTACGTCATCCTCACTGACCTGACGAACCCGTCGAACGTGCAAGGCGGTGTCACCAACCAGGCCGGCTACTACTCCGTGTCGGTGCCTTCCGGAAAGTACAAACTATCCGTCAAGTTCCTGGGATACAAAACGATAGAAGACACCATCGTCCTCAACAAGAGCTTGTCGCTGCGCTTCGAACTGGAGTCGGCGGCCATTGAGGGCGAGGAGGTGGTGATTCAGGGCGAGCGCGGTGACGTCAACGTGACGAGCGGCGACGTCGGGCGCATGGAGCTGGACATCCAGACCATCAAGGCGTTGCCCGCACTCATGGGCGAAGCCGACATCATCAAGTCCATCCAGCTGCTGCCGGGCGTGCAGTCAGGCGGCGAGGGCAACTCCGGCTTCTACGTGCGCGGCAGCGGCACCGACCAGAACCTCGTTCTCCTCGACGAAGCAACCATCTACAATCCCGACCACCTCTTCGGCTTCTTCTCCATCTTCAACGCCGACGCAGTGAAAAGCATCGACCTCATCAAATCCGGCATGCCGGCTTACTTCGGCGGACGTGCCGCCTCCATCCTCAATATTTACCAGAAGGAGGGCAACCTCAAGAAATTCGAGGTGGACGGCGGCCTCGGGCTCATCTTCTCACACCTCACCGTGCAGGGTCCCATCAAGAAAAACCGCTGCTCGTTCCTCATCTCCGCCCGCCGCACTTACGCCGACTTGCTCATCCAGCCATTCCTCAAGAAAGACAGCCCGATGAAGGGCACCAACTTCTATTTCTACGACATCAACGCCAAGTTCAACATCGTCATCAACCCGCGTCACCGGCTCTACTTTGGCGCCTACTACGGCAGCGACGTTTACGGTTTCAAATCGAAAAGTCAGCAGACCAAGATGTCGTTTTCATGGAGCAACGCAGCGGCATCGGCTCGATGGAACTGGCTCATTGCCAACCAGTTGTTCCTAAACACATCCGCCACGTTCAGCTACTACGACTTCGGCACCGAGATGCGCATCGACCCCTATTCGTTCAAGCTCACCTCGGGCGTTCGCGACTACAGCCTCAAGAGCGAGCTCACCTGGATTCCCACCCCGCAGCACAACATCCGTTTCGGAGCCCACAATGTGCTGCATCATTGTCTGCCTGGCAAATTCGACGTGCAGGCGGGCTCTGGTATTGACTTCAACATGCCGGCTCAGCAGCATTATTTCGGCAACGAGCTGGCAATCTACGCCCACGACGAGTGGGACATCTCCCGACGCTGGAGACTCAACTATGGCCTGCGCTATACTAACTTTCTCCATCTTGGAGAATTCAAGCGCAACGTGCTCGATGATTTCGGACATGTTGTCGATTCTATCTTTTACAAACCCGGAGAGATTATCGCGCAATACAACCGCGTCGAGCCACGTCTGGCGGTGCGCTTCATGATTGACTCTACAACATCCTTAAAAGCCTCTGCCACTTTGAATTACCAGTTCATGCATCAGATCTCCATCGCCACTATCTCACTGCCGACGGATGTCTGGATGCCCTCTACCGACATTCTCAAACCGCAGACGGTACTACAATTCACGTTGGGAGCTTTCAAGAACTTCCATCAGAACATGTTCGAGACCTATATCGACCTCTATTACAAGCAGATGTACAATTTAGCGGAATACCGTGACGGATTGGATTTCAGCAGCCTCACCCAGAACCCCGACCAGCAGTATGTCTTCGGCAAAGGCTGGGCGGCCGGCGCGGAGTTCTTCGTCAAGAAGACGAAAGGACGCTTTACCGGCTTCATCGGCTACACGCTGGGATTCACGCGGCGCCAGTTCGACGACCTCAACGGCGGCAAGCCCTACTGGGCAAAATACGACCGTCGGCACGACGTCTCCATCAGCCTGTCCTACGAAATCCTGCGTAACAAGCTGAGAGTTTCTGCGTTATGGGTCTATCAATCAGGCAACACCATGACCGTCCCGTTAGGCTACTACATCTATATGGGCTCTGTCGTGACGGAATGGAGCGACCGAAACGAGTACCGCGTGAAGCCCTACCACAGACTTGACCTCTCCGTCGACTGGACCATCAAGAAAACCAGCAAGTTCGAGACGGGATTGAACTTCTCCGTTTATAACGTCTACAATCGCCAGAACCCGTTCCTCGTCTTCTTTGAGACCTCGATAAACACCGACAACGGCGAAATCACAAGCATTGAGATGCAGAACCACGCCTACCAAATGAGTCTATTCCCAATCATCCCATCGATCATGTGGACGTTCCGATTTTAGACTTGAGACGAACGATTTGAACCTAAAAAAAAGAGTTTCCGATGTGGAAACTCTTTTTTTTGGCTTATCGTTTCGCGATTGGCGAACCACCTGTGGATTGAATCCAGTCGGCTGCCGTTTCGATGATGTTGTCCTTCCCCTGAGCCACGCTTGCGGGATCGAGCAACACGCGCACATCTGGCGGAACGCCGTTTTCGTAGTTGCCGCCGTCAAGGGCGATGGAGCGGGAGCAACTAAAACGGTAGGTCCAGCCATTGGGCAACATACCGCCATTGGGAAGGCCCAGGCCGCCGCCGGAGTAATCACCGAAAGTTTTCACATTATCGAACGCCTGGGTGCAAATCGCAAAATGGGAGGTTGCACTGTAGGAGCCGCGGTCGATGAGCACCGCCACGGGTTTGGTGTAAGGCTCCTCCAAGCAGCTGGATGCAGGGGCATAGCTGGTTTCCGGCGCTGTGAAGTCGTTGCGGTCAGGGCCGGCCTTGCGCTGCGTCGTGAAGAGCGGCTGTTCGTGGCAGTCAAATATGCTGAGCAAGCGGTACATATACGAGACACTGCCACCGCCATTCTGCCGGAGGTCAAGAATAAGGCCATCGCAATCTTTATAACGCTCCGTGACATACTCCAAGTCCTCCACCGTGAGTGTCGACGAGAATGAGGGATAACGGAGGTAGGCCACCTTGCCATCGCGGATGGCATTGTGCTTGATAGAGCCGGTCTGGTGATAAATCAAAGTCAGGTAATTCTGTAAGACTACATCCTCATCAAAATAATTGTATTCGCTCATCCAATACGAAATAGTGTCACTACGCATGATGTCGAAGTCACTGAAAAGATTGGTGTGGCCGTCGCGCAACGTGTTGAGCATAGCTGCGCAAACACTGAAGAGGCTGTCGTCGGACATCCCTTCATAGACCATCGGACGATAGACGGTGTGCACAGAGTCCCAGTCCACTCCCTTGACGTCAAAATAGGTGTACAACTGATCCACCCTTTTCCAGAGATATTCGAACACGTTGACCGGGTCGTCACTTTCATCCGGTTTCATGAAAGCTTTTTCACAGGAGGTGAAAGCAAATGCTGTGAAGCATACCAGCAAGATTATATTGATCTTTTTCATAATCGTCTTTATTGAATTTTAAACATGAAGGATAATTTGACGGTATGGTAGGCGTTGTCGTAGCGATAAGCGCCCTTCTTCCCGGTAGTAAGGTAGTCCCAGGTATAAGAGAGACCGATACGGTTGCCATTTCGAAGGTTCACGTTAAATCCGAGATCAGTGGTGCAGCCGGGGAGGAATTTGGCCACCGCGACATTGGCGCCAAACAACAAATCGTAAACGTTGTTCAAAGGATCCACAACATAGGCAAACCCGGGACGGGATCCGGCCATGTACAAAGGCAGTGAGAGGCGGAAGAAAGCGGAGAGCCAAGGATGCGATGCATCGGCTTTGTCGTAGGCGAAATCGCACTGTACCAGTTCCTCCGCGCTTAGTTCATGGAAGAAGGAAATCGTGAGGGCCGCGTTCTGAAGATCCTCTAGTTTTTTCCATTCCAGCATGTTGGTTGTAGAGACACCAGACCAGAAATGCCAACGTTTGACCGATGGATCCAGGCAGCTGTAGAGAAACTCCAATTTCGCGGAATAGGCACTGGAGCTGCCGTCTACAGGAGAGAAGTAGTGGACTGTTTTGTAGCGCGTCCCGAGGAGTTGCAGGTGGCAGCGTTTCCACTCGTCAGTGACGCCAACTTGCTCCATGTCGTGGAAGCCGCCGTAGGCGAAGGGGATTGTGCTCTCGTCGTAGCTTTTCGTGCCGCCGATTCCTGCGTTGAAATCAATCCAGAACTTGTTACGTTCTGAGCCATACTCTTGTGCGCTTTGGGCAAATGCGCTCCCGCAGAGGGCAACAAAAGCCAAAAGCAGCGTCGATTGCCAAAATCGATAATTGAATTTCATACGTGATTATTTAGGTTTAGAATTATTACGTTCCAAAATAATTTTAGCAGCAAAAATACATTTTTTCTTTAACCATCGACCATTGGCTTTGAGCCTACGGCAAACTGACTTTTTTGAAGTGCTTGTCGCAAGTCTTGGGATTCTTTTTTGAGCCGAAGAGGATGGTCTCTGCGTACTTCAGTCAATGGCATGATTGTTGCTTAGAGGTGTATGGCACCGTAACCCAAAGGCAGGGCGAGAACCTTCTGGATTGCGCCATGTTGGAAGTTAGATATTGGTTTAATAACAAATAAATATGTACAACAGAGAATTTACCCCCGAGAGAATCTCGGAACTGAAGCCGAATGAGATATTTGTATTCGGCAGTAACTTGGCCGGCTCACATGGAGGTGGGGCCGCATGGATAGCATATCAGCGTTTTGGTGCCATTATGGGACAAGGTGTTGGATTGCAAGGACAGAGTTATGCCATTCCTACCATGCAGGGCGGGGTGGAGACCATTAAGCCCTACGTGGATGAGTTTATCGCATTTGCAAAGAATCATCTAGAATATAAATTCTTGGTGACGAAGATAGGCTGTGGCATCGCAGGATTTACAGTTGACGAGATTGCACCCTTATTCTATGATGCTACTGATTGCGAGAACATCATTCTGCCTAAGGAATTTGTAAATATATAAAAGCCCCAACATCATTACTCCCGATGTCCACGGGTAATTTCTGTCGTTGGGTTGTAGAATATTCCGACTCGGACATCATGGATTCCATTACACAATATGGTATAGAAAACCACGAGAGCCTGACCGTCCTGTTGAAAGAATGGGGCGACGAACATCTGAATTAACCTTATAACTTATATCCAAGGAGCCTAAAAAAACATACCTGAACAATAAACCATCCGCCATTTAATCAGTCAAATCATTATGTTACTGTTACTGTTAATATTAACCTTATACAACAAAATCAAAATGGGAAATACGACCAACATTGATTTCTCGGCCTTGAGGAACGGAATCCGCAATTTTGCGAAAAAGGCAGGAAGAGTTGCCGCACGTCCGGTGCTGCTGCTCTATTACGTCATGAAAAGCGACCAGACACCAAGGTCTGACAAGCTGATGATTCTCTCCACGCTGGCATATCTGATAGTGCCCATCGACATCATCAACGCCAAGCGGCTGCCCATCATCGGCTGGCTCGACGAAGCGGTCTCCCTCTCCGTCGCCATCCAGAAAATGAGCCAGCACATCACCCCCAAAATCGAGCGCCAAACCGACGACACACTCGACCGCTGGTTCGCCGAATACACTGCGTTTGAGGAGGTTAGGTAAAAACAACCATTCACAGGAGTAGCGGCATTCCTGGTGACATTATATGTGTCAGGGATGCCGCTTTTTTTTTGAACACAGAGAAAAAAAACGACCATCACGAACGATGTCTTTCGTGCAGATTGCAAACGTGATAATATTACGATGACAACGTAAAACAAAAAATTGTATCTTTGCGGTTTGAAAAAATAACGAACCTATGCCAACAACAACCATTCTGTATGCGGCTCTGACAGTGGGACTTACAGGTCTCATTGCCGCCGTGGTTTTATTTTTCGTGTCGAAGTTCTTCCACGTGGAGGAAGATCCGCGCATTGACCTGGTGCAGGCCTGTCTGCCGAACGCCAACTGCGGCGGCTGCGGTTTTGCCGGCTGCCGCGCCATGGCCGAAGCCATCGTGAAGAACAACGACCTCAACGTGGCCTACTGTCCGGGCAGCGACACAAACAAGATCGCCGAGATCATGCACCTCAACGCGGTGCTACACGAACCGCAGGTCTCCACAGTGCGCTGCAACGGCACCTGCGACCACGCGCCCATGAAGTCGTTCTACGACTCCGCGCTCACCTGCGCTTTCGCCAACACCCTGTTCGCCGGCGAAAAGGCCTGCCCTTACGGCTGCCTCGGCTGCGGCGACTGCGTGAAAGCCTGCCAGTTCGACGCCATCCACCTCAACCCCGAGACCCACCTGCCCGAGGTCATTGAGAATCTCTGTGTGGGCTGCAAGGCCTGCGCCAACGCCTGCCCGCGCGGTGTGCTCGAGATCCGCGACAAGGGTAAGAACCATCGCCGCGTCTATGTGGCCTGCAACAACAAGGAGAAGGGAGCCGTGGCCAAGAAGAATTGCTCGTCAGCCTGTATCGGCTGCGGCAAGTGCGCCAAGGTCTGTCCTTTCGAGGCCATCACCGTGGAGAACAACCTCGCCTACATCGACTACCACAAGTGCAAGGCCTGCCGCAAGTGTGTCGACGAGTGCCCCTCCGGCGCCATCCTCACCGTCGGCTTCCCGCCTAAAAAGGAGGCCCCGAAAGCAGAACCTGCAGCAGAGCCCGTCACTGAACCCGCTCAAGCGTAAAACAATTCCAAGAGGGCTGCGAACCTACATGCGCCATCCTGGGGTAACGCAGTGAGCCCCATGGCCTTCAAAGTAAAAGTCAAAAGTCAAAGACAATGGAAAACACCGTCCCAACAATAGAAGAAAGAATCGAAGAAAGCGTAAAACTGAGCGCCGACAATCTCCGGAAAGTGCACAGCAAAACGTTCAACATGGGCGGCGTCCACCCCGACGCCAACAAGTTCGCCCACTCCGCGCCGGTGGAGACCTTCCCCCTGCCCGATGAGGCTGTCGTCTACATGACCCAGCACCTCGGCTCCCCCGCCACCCCCATCGTCCAGAAGGGCGACAAGGTGAAGGTGGGACAGCTCATCGGCAAGGCTGAGTCGTTCGTCTGCGCCAACATCCACGCACCCATCTCCGGCACCGTCGTCAAGATTGACCAAGTGGCCGATATCACCGGCTACAAAAAGCCCGCCATCGTCATCAAGCGCGAAGGCGACGAATGGGACGAGAGCATCGATACCTCGCTGGACATCATCCACGACATCAAGTTGAAGACCAAGGAGGAGATTATCGAGCGCATGAAAGACCGCGGCATCGTGGGTCTGGGCGGCGCCTGCTTCCCGACACATATTAAATATATGTTGAAGCCTGAGCAGAAATGCGAGTACCTGATCATCAACGCCGCCGAGTGCGAGCCCTACATCTCCACGGACAACCGTGTGATTCTGGAGCGTTGCGAGCAGTGCATGATCGGTATTGAGATTGCGCTCATCGCATCCGGAGCCCCGAAAGCCATCATCGGCATCGAAAACAACAAGCCCCGCGCCATCGCCATGTTGATGGAGACGGCCAAGCGCTACCCCAATATCGAGGTGCAGCCGTTACGCATCAAATACCCGCAAGGTGCTGAAAAACAGCTTATCAAGGCCATCACTGGACGTAGCGTTCCCAACGGCGCGCTGCCGATTTCCGTGGGCTGCATCGTCAACAATATCACGACGATGTACACCATCTACCTGGCCGTGCAGAAGAACAAGCCGATCGTGCAAACCTACACGACCGTCTCCGGTCGTTCGCTGCGCCCCGACCAATGCAAGAACTACCGTCTGCGCATCGGCACCCCGATCCTGAGCGTGCTTCAGTCAGTGGGCATTCCCGAGGACACCGGTAAAATCATCTCTGGCGGTCCGATGATGGGCAAGTCCATCGCCAACCTCAACGCCTACACTGCCAAGGGCATGTCGAGCCTCCTGTTCATGAACGATGAAGAGAGCGTTCGCGGCGAGGTGCATCCGTGTCTGCGCTGCGGCAAGTGCGTGAGCGTCTGCCCGATGGGACTGGAACCCTACATGCTGCACACCTTCACGGATTTGAAACGTTGGGACGACACCGAGAAGTACGGCATCATGAACTGCATCGAGTGTGGTTCATGCGCCTTCATCTGCCCGTCCAACCGCCCGATTCTCGACATGATCCGCGTCGGCAAAGCCAAGACCGGCGGCATCATCCGGTCGAGAAACGCCAAATAATGGCAGTTTAACATCCAAAAAGAGAGGTCGTGAGCGGAAGTTCACGACCTTTTCTTTTTGGCATGATATTCAAGAGTGCGAAAGAACAAGTGGAACAACCTCCAGTCTCGAAAAAAATGTATCTTTGCACCGTCACTTCCCCCATCAAAGCAAAGTTCGGGAAGTAAGGACACAAACAGCATATACAAACCAAACAGGATGACCGAAGTCCGCATATACGCCGAGGATTTACAGACTGCCCGCGCGCTTATCAGCCGCGACGAGGGCGTCACGCGCCGGTATTTCTACCAGCAGTGCTACCCGATGTTCAAGTCGGTGTTCGACCACTACTACACGGACTGCAACAGCTGCAAGGAGTTCATCGACGAGATTTACGTGCTCGTGATGACCCCGAGCCGCATCACCGGACACTGCCAGCTGGAGAGCTTCCGTGGGGAGAGTACGCTGACATCCTGGCTCAAAACCGTAAGCGTGCGTTTCTGTTACGAAAGGTATGAACGGAAAGAGCGCATGACATTCACGGATCTACACTTGCCGAATGATGATGACGATCACCCCGACCGTAACGACGCAGTATTTGGGATCACGGACCCCGACTTCGGCAGCCTCAATCTCAACGATGTGATGACCATCCTCGCCATGATGCCCAACAAACGATACAGCACGCTTATCCGACTGCGCTATCTGGAGGAGATGACCAACGAGGAGACCGCCGAAATACTGGGCATGTCCCTCGACAACTATTATAACAAGCACAAACTGGCCAAAGCCCAGTTCGAACAAGTGCTTAGAAAGGAGATTCATTATGAATAAGCCCATTCCAACGTCTATGAAAACGGAAAAACTCGCCGCCTACCTTGACGGCAACGTGAACGACAGCGAGCTACGAACGATGTCGAACATCATCCGTAATCACCCCGGTCTGAAAGAGATTGTGGATGTCTGCGATGAAGTGGACGCGGACATGGAGGCGTTTGCGAGCCAAGGGCTCGAAATTCCTGAAGAAATCAAGAATCCGAACTTGACGCTCCCCGACCTCTCGCGATTCAACACGCCCTGGAGAGAAATCGGTCTGGTCGCAAGCGTGGCTATGTGTGCCGACTTCGCGATGTCTGATGATGAAGATGACGACAGTTTATCCTGAAGATAAACATTTTCCACTTTTTCGATTTCCACTAAAGTCACCAGACCTGCGACCCCGATATGCAAAATCGCACTCCAAATTCAAGCTCTGGTTCGACCGGATGCTGTCGAAACGAGCTCAAGCAGAACAAGAACCGCTTCTTTCACCATGACATCCGCCCGTACGAGCAATTGGATGGCGTAGAGAAGCTGGACATGGTGTTCTCGCGCTGTCTCTGCCGCGGCTGTTGGAAATGACGAGGAAGTAAACAGAGACCCCTATGAAAAGGAACAAACGCAAAAGGGCCAAGAAAGCCACAATGGACATTATCAAAGCCGTGAGACGCGGCAACCGCGAGGCGGAGCAGGACATCTTTGGTCCGGGTTTCCGTTCGCACAGAAGTATCCATAAGTCGAAGAAAACCTATACCCGGAAGGCGAAACACAAAGGTAATCCAGAAATTGATGGATAAAATTTAGCACATCTTTTAAAATATCCACTGATAGATTTCCGTCTCCCCCACCCTCTATACATCCAGTACTAACCAAAAATTGATTGTATATGGACAAGAATGTAAAAGAAAAGACGCAGGTTTTCAATGTGATAATCCTTGACAAGAGCGGTTCCATGGGCTCTATCCGCAAGGCTGCCGTAGACGGGTTCAACGAGACGCTGGCCGGCATCCGTAAGGCACAGGAGACTTTCGCGGAGACGCAAACACACTACGTGTCACTCGTGGCCTTCTGCAGCTGCGAAATGACGGAAATCTACGACAAAGTACCGGTCACCGAGGCGCGCCCGCTGGAATTGAACGACTACGTCCCCTGCTGCTGCACCCCTCTGTATGACGCCATGGGCTTCACCCTTACGAAAATGCAAAAACACGTGCAGGACATGAACGACGCCCTGGTCGTGGTGACCATCATCACCGACGGCCTGGAGAACGCCTCGAAAGAGTACACTGGCTCGACCGTGAAAGGTCTCGTGGAACAACTGAAGGAGAAAGGCTGGTCGTTCACCTACATGGGCGCCAACCAGGATTCCGTGGAGGTGGCGTTCACACTCTCGATCCGCAACGCCCGCAACTTCGACTACTCGGATGACGGGGCGATGTATGCGATGGCCAAAGACAGCTCTACCCGCATGAATCTCTTCAGCAAAGTGCACGCCTTCCGCATGATGCACCAGGACAACCTGATTTCCGATGTGGAAAGAAACGAGTGCTACTCCGCAATGGCGGACGAAGCTTTCGACGAAGTGGAAGGTAATTGATTTTTTTGTATCTTTGCCGCCGGAAACTGAATATGTAGCCTTTATGAAACTCAACAGATAACCATTAAAAGAGGTCTAAGAGGAGCTTACTACTACTGGGTTTTTCACCCTCATTTTGAGACAAGCTCCTCAATTACCTCTTTCTTTTTTTAATATTATGGACAAAAAAACTTTGACAAACGTGGCCCTGCGCCATCGCGCCGTGTTCCTCGACCTAAACCGCGAGGACATCAACATGACTTCCGAAATCACCGTACCCGTCGCAGCACTCATCAAGCTCCTGAACGAGAACGGTTTCAGCGTCAGCGAGGAACTTCTCCACGCCATGAACACCGTCTCTCCCTATCGTCTTGCGGCAATCGCGGAATGCATCAACGAGGTGTTTGGGCTGGACCTCAACTGGGCGCCACTTGTCAAAGAATGGGATGTGCCCACTGGCGAAACCGCCGCCGACCACCTCATCACCTTCATCGCGAACCTCTTTTTCAGCAAGGAGGCAGGCTTTAAAGGAACGACCATGCCTTGTGGCCACTTCATTCCGGATGGAACCTTCCCCATCGAGCGTTACAACGGCTGTCCGTTCTGCGGCAAACCTTTCCAAACAACCAACTTCGTCTACAAAGGACAGGGAAGCAAGCTCAAGGAGCTGCGTCTGTTCACGGTCGAGGACATGGAGCATCTGTTCTCGTCGCTGCTCACCTCCGCCACCCCGCTCGACGGCACACAGCAAGAATCCCTGGAGCAACTGCTCCGAGTGTTCCCGCTGCCCGAAAACCCCAACATCACGATGAAGGAAACTGCCATGCTGGTCGTCCGGATGCTGGTGGAACAAGACCTGGCCGACGAAGCATCGAAGCTGCTGAAGACACCCAACGACGTGCTGCGCTATCTTTGGTACGAAAAGACTGGATATGTGCAACTTATCGAACCCAGAACGCTGATCGCCCATGCCCGCAAGCTCTATTCCCATATTTGGGGACCATTGGACAGAGGTATGAACGCCGCCGCGGCGATGAAGGAGAAGCTGATGCTGAAGTATGACCGCAAAGCTTGTCAATGTGTGGCACGATGGATGAACGCCTTGCCGATGACCGCGAAGCAGGCCGCCGAGAACATGAACCCGAAACGGGGAATATGGGTGCGCATGATTCGCGCACTCCGCCTGGGCGAGTATTCCCGCAAGAAAGGCTTCGAGCACTTGGCGGAAATCCTCGACGTCTTTTACAAACAGGACTACACCACATGGCAGGGCCGTGTGGACAAAGCGCGCAACGCAAACGACGCCGACAAGACGCTGGCACTCTTGAAGGAACGGCCCGGCTTTTTCGCCCGCTGCCTGTTCGCCTCCATGCTCCGCTTCGGAAGCGACAAAACGCTGGCTGCCTTCGATGAAATCTCCGACAAGCTGCCAGGTCGTCTGCTGCTCTCCCTCGGCAACGCCGCTGAAACCTACTTTGACCCGAAAGTGGCACGCATCGTCCGTCCAATCACTGGGGTGATGCACAAAGCCGAGCCCAACAAGCTGCTGGCTCTCTACAGCGACGAGGCCCGAAAGGCAATGGTGGTCGGGGTGAACAACCTCTACCAGGCTTCCCTATCCCGCAGCTTCGCCGCCCAAAAGACAGCCTCGAAGACCATTTATATCGACCCTGCGCTGTATAATATCCCCATCAGTGTCGGAGACCGCACCACCACCATCCAGGATGCCTCCTGCGCCTTGATGGGAACACGCTTCCCAGTCGAGGGCGACGCCGTCCGCCTGTTCATGCAATGGGGCAAAGGACTGTCCGCGCGGCATCTCGACATGGACCTGAGCTGCCGCATCTCGCTGTCGAACGGCAAATATGTAGAGTGCGGTTTCTTCAACCTCGTCTGCAATGGCGCCAAGCATTCGGGTGACATCCAATACATCCCGAACATGGTAGGAACCGCCGAATACATCGAGCTGTCGCTTCCGGAACTAGAAAAGGTAAAGGCCAACTATGTGGCATTCACCTGCAACGCCTACACTTCGGGAGCCCTCTCGCCGAATCTGGTCGTGGGTTGGATGAATTCCGCCAATCCGATGACCATCTCCGCGAAGACAGGAGTGGCCTACGACCCCTCCTGCGTCCAGCACATGGTCCGCATCAGCGAGGGCAATCTTTCCAAAGGACTGGTATTCGGCGTGCTTGACGTGGCCCAGCGCGAAATCATCTGGCTTGAGATGCCCTTCACCTCCCAGACGGTGCGCGGCGCAGACAACTTTTCCATCGAAGCTCTTCTCCGCAAGTTAGAGGCCAAGCTCACCATCGGTCAACTACTTGACATAAAGGCAAAAGCACAGCATCTCGACATGGTAACCAATCCCGACGAAGCCGATGAGGCGTACACCTACGAATGGGCGCTCAACCCGGCTGAAGTGACGAAACTGCTGAACAGAGAGGCCATACAGTAAATACCAGGACCACGAAAGTGGACGTGTCCCTAGTATTCCACCTAAAACAGACAGATTATGCGAAACACGATTATCGTTATCCTTCTGCTCGCCGCCACCGCCGTCCAAGCCCAGAGCGATTACTATCTCCGGCAAGCGCAGAGCTACATGCGCGACGCGGACTACTACAACCGGCAGGCTGAGGGCTACGAACGCGACGCGGAATATTACAACAAGCAGGCGCAGGGCTACCTCCGCGATGCGGACTACTATAGCCGCCACCAAGACTACGACAAGGCGCAGACCCGCACCCGCTGGGCCAAGGAGGCCTCTGAAAAGGCGCAGACCCGCATGAAGTGGGCCGCCGAGGAGCGCGAAAAGGCTCGCACCCGCCTGAAATGGGCGCAGGAGGCCACGGAGAAAGCGAAAAGAAGTTCGTGAGGAACCATTCACGACCTGCGGAAGGGATAATCTTCACGCATGGAATAGGCATAATCGATCATTCAGATGGAGCAACAATACAACAATCGCCTTTTAGAAGCCTACCTGCAAGGCTACGAGTCGAGATACCAAGACTCCCCTAACCCTCCGGAGCAGAAATTGTACTATTTCAAGGTGAAGGAGGATTTACCGAGAGTGCAGGTGGTGCTGGGCTTCCTGCATGGGATTGTTCCCGCAGGGCAGTGCCGTTCGCTGCTTGATGTGGGCAGCGGCCGGGGCGTGTTTCTCTTCCCGCTGCTCAGGGATTTCCCCGACATGGAGGTGACAAGCCTCGACATTCTGCCCCACCGGGTTGAACTTCTCCAATGCCTTCACGACGGTGGCATCAGCAATCTGCATCCACAGCTGGATAATATCTGCACCTGGAACGCGCCCGACAAAACCTTTGATGTCGTGACGATGCTCGAAGTGATGGAACACATTCCCGACACGGAGGCCGTGGTGCGCAATGCCGTCCGATTGGCGAAGAACTATGTCATTGTGTCTGTGCCGTCAAAACCGGATGACAATCCGGAGCACATCCACCTCTTCTCAAACGAGGATTTGAAAATGCTCTTCCTGAAAAACGGATGCAGCAAGGTGAAGTTCATGTCGGTGACTAATCACAACGTGATGGTCGCCTATCTGAATTAAGAACAATATGGAAGATATCATCATTAAATACCCCCGAACACCGCACATCCAAGGTTCAAGACTCCAGCCGGGAGACGAGGATCTGAGCCAACGTCCGTTCAGCGACATCGCCGGGAGACATGTCGTGCTGGAAGAGAAGATTGACGGGGCGAACTCGGCAATTTCGTTTACGGACGACGGTGAACTGCGGCTGCAAAGCCGGGGGCATTTCCTGACGGGCGGCTATCGCGAACGCCACTACGACCTGTTGAAACAGTGGGCTATCGTGCAGCAGAGCAAGCTTCATGACGTGCTCGGAAACCGCTACATTTTGTATGGCGAGTGGATGTACGCCAAGCACAGCATCTACTACGACGCGCTGCCGCACTATTTCATGGAGTTCGACCTGCTGGACCGACAGACCGGGACATTTCTTGACACTCCGTCGCGCCACGATTTGTTAAAAGGATTGCCAGTATGCCATGTACCGGTGCTCGCCAGCGGCGTTTTCAGCAACATGGACGAAATCCTAAAACATTTGAGTGATTCAAGATATATCACCGCGAATCACATCGAGCACCTGCGCGAAGATGCCGAAAAACTCGGCTTGGATGCCGACCAAATCTGCCGGGAAACAGACACCTCACGCACGATGGAGGGCCTATACATCAAAGTGGAAGAGAACGGAAAGGTAACGGACCGAATGAAGTTCGTGAGAGCCTCGTTCCTGCAGACGGTTGAAGAATCGTCCATTCCCTGGCTCGACCGCCCCATCATCCCCAATAGAATTACCGGCACAATCTCTGAGCTTTTCTTATAACTGCTTTTGTCTTGAAACCTGAAACTTGAAACCTGAAACTTGACCCCCAATGATACCTTGGACCGACATCGAAACCTCGGCACTCAGCCGATTTGAAGAAGCCTTGTGCAACACCCGACAATCGCCCGTGTACCACGAGGAAGGGGATGTCTATATCCATACGATGATAGCATGTGACGCTTTGAGGAGGCTGCCGGAATACCAAATGCTGAATGAGCGACAGCGGCACATCCTCTACGTTGCGACGATGCTCCACGATATTGGCAAGATTCCCACCACCGTCTTTGAGGACGGCGACTGGCGCACGCCCCATCATGCACCGACAGGCAGCCGGATGGCGCGGGAACTCTTGTGGAAGGAATACGGCCTATGCGGACAGAAAGCATTAGTGGAGGTTCGCGAGGCCATCTGCCTGCTCATCCGCCACCATTCGTTCCCACCCGTCGCCATCGAGCATGAGCAAGCGCGGTTGCGGCTGCACCGCATGGCGGCAAACAGTCTGCTGGCACCCGATTTCTCCATCAAAATGCTCTGCATCCTTTGCAAGGCCGACATGTTGGGCCGCAAATGCGCAGACCAACAGGAGCTGCTCGACAAGATTGCGCTATGCGAGGAACTGGCCAAAGAGGAGGGATGTTATGACGGAGGCTATCCTTTCCCATCGGCATATACCCGAAGGGCGTACCTTTCCGGGCATGATGTCTGGAAAGAGCAGGACTTGTATGACGACACTTGGGGGGATGTCATCCTGATGTGCGGACTGCCCGGAACGGGCAAGGACACCTGGATACACAAACACCTGCCCGACCTGCCCGTGATTTCTCTCGACGAAATCCGCCGCACCCACAAGATCCCACCGACGACAGGACAGGGAGGGGTGGCCCACATCGCCCGTGAGCAGGCGAAAACGTACCTGCGCAACCGCCAACCTTTCGTCTGGAACGCCACCAATGTCACTCCCAAGTTGCGCGAACCTCTTATCAGTCTGTTTGAGACCTACCGCGCCCGAGTACGTATCGTCTATTTAGAAACCGGTTGGCAAACGATGCTCGACAGAAACCGCTCCCGCGAGTATGCCGTACCCCAGTCCGCCATAGACAAAATACTGGGCAAGCTGTCACTGCCAGAGACCTACGAGGCACGAACGGTGGAATGGCTGTACGTATAGGCTTGTTTATCGGGAAATTTGTGTACTTTTGCCGCCCGAAACCAAAACGTATGAAATATCGCATTCTGGTCTTTTTCGTCCTACTCCTTCTGATCTGCTCCTGCGACCGGCGGAAGCGGGCCGTCAAGCATTTCGAGGGGCAGGCGTTCGGCACCACCTACTCAATCACCTGCATCGGGCATACCCCCGACGACACCAGCCCCTACCCGCATGAACAGATCGACTCGCTGCTGGCAGATTTGTCGCACACGTTCTCCATTTTCGACACGAATTCTATCATCTATAGATGGAATAAAGGTGAGGATGTCGAGCTGAACGAAGATTTTCTCATGGTGCTGCACATCTCCAAAGCGGTAAGTGAACGCACTGACGGTGCCTTCGACTGCACCGTGCAGCCGCTGGTGCAACTGTGGGGATTCGGCAAGGACGGCGTGCGGCATACAGTAAGCGAGGATACCTTAGCGGCGGTTCGCGAGTTCGTCGGAATCCAACTTATTGACATACAAGGCGACAGCATTATCCGGAAAGACCCGCGTGTGCAGCTGAATTTTAACGCGGTGGCGAAGGGATATGCGGTGGACAAAGTGGCCGACTGGTTGTGGTGGAACGGCTACGGGGACTGCTTGGTGGAGATTGGCGGCGAAGTAGCAGTCCGCGGCAGCAAGAACGGCAAGCCCTGGAAAGTGGGCATCCAGGTGCCGACAAAGACCGCCGATGGAGCGCGGGAAAGCTTCGAGACCATCGAGCTGCACCGCGCAGACCCCGACATCATCCCCGAGAAGATGTTCAGCGCCGTAGCCACAAGCGGCAACTACCGCAACTACTTCGAGGAGGACGGCGTGCGCTACACCCACATCCTCGACCCGCGCACCGGCCGTCCCGAGCGCACCAATCTCCTCAGCGTCACCGTGCTGGCCCCCGACTGCGCCACCGCCGACGCCTACGCCACCGCCTTCATGGTCCTCGGCTACGACCGCTCCGCCCAAATCGTGAAACAGCATCCCGAACTGGAGGCGTGGTTCATTGTTGCGGAGGAGGACGGAGGGTGGAAGACAATTAAGAATTAAGAATGATGAATGTTGAATGTTGAATAAAGTTCAATCTATGATTAAGAACATGATACTGAAGAGACTACAAGAATACAACCGTCTTTACGAGACAATCTTTATGGGATTGCTTTCCCTTTTCTGTTTCGCTATATCCATCTTTCGGTTTGTATATACGGACACCAACGTCTTTCTTTTCCTGAATTGGAATCTGTTTTTAGCGTTTGTGCCTTGGGCTTTCTCCAGTTTGATGGTCATACAACCCAAACTCCGCCGCTCTAAATGGATGTTTGTCGTTTTGCTTTGCTTGTGGCTACTCTTTTTCCCGAATGCGCCATACATCCTAACGGACTTGTTTCACCTTCGTCTCACTTCAGCCATGCCAGTATGGTTTGACTTGGTTCTTATTCTCTCTTTTGCATGGACAGGACTTCTGTTCGGCTTTCTGAGTCTTTGGGATATTGAGGATTTGCTCAGAAACCACCTCAAAGAAAAATATGTTATCGGGATTTCTGTCCTGTTGCTTTTCATCGGCAGTTTTGGCATTTATATTGGCAGGTATCTGCGGTGGAACAGTTGGGATATCCTCTCTTCCCCTTTTCAGCTTTTGTATGACATAGGAGATCGTTTGGTCAATCCATTGTCACATCCCAGAACATGGGGCGTCACCCTTCTAATGGGACTGTTTCTCAACATGCTGTACTTTTCTTTCAGAATGATAAGGAATAGGCCGTGCCCTGAGGTGTCCGACGAAGAGGATATTCCTTACGCTGATGAAGTTGACTACAACGGGAAAAGGATTTTTCTTGATGAAGAAGGACTTGGGATAATTGAAATAGAAGGAAAGTACGGGTATATTGACAAGGATAAAAATTTGGTAATCAAAGCGATGTACGATGATGCATATCCATTCTGCAACGGGGATGCCCCAGTTAAAATGAACGGAAAGTGGGGACTCATCGACAAAAAAGGGAAATACATTATTGATCCGGAATACGATGATATTGAGTCCTTCCATGAAGGGTTGGCATTGGTTGAACTTCATGGGAAAAGTGGCTACATCAACAGGCAGGGCGAAATTGTGATTCCTATAGTTTACGAACAAGCATCTGTTTTTCAAAACGGTCAAGCCCTTGTTTCATTGGATGGCAAGAGTTTTTATCATATTGACAAACAAGGCAAAAAAATCAGGAACTAACTATTACAAAAATGAAAGAATTAAGCAAACAAATCATAGAGGTGCTCTCGAACAGCACCGAGAAACTGAACCACAAGCAGATCGCGGCCAAGATGAAAATCTTCGACAAGAAAGGCCGCGCAGAAGTCATGAAAGAGCTGGAGAAGCTCGTCAATGCGAAAGTCGTGCTGAAGGCCGGCCGTGGCAAATACAAGCTAAACAGCAAATTCCAAGACACGAAGACCACCGGCAAGAACTACATCATCGGCCGCGTGGAGCAGAAACGCAGCGGCATGGCCTTCGTCATCCCGCAGGGCAAGCAGGACGACACCCCCGAGGAATCGACCATCGACGACATCTTCGTGGCCGACGGCAACCTCGGCAATGCCCTTAACGGCGACCTCGTGAAGGTCGTCCTCTTCCCCGCCCGCAAGGGTAAACGCATTGAGGGACAAGTCGTTGAAATCGTGCAGCGAAGCAAGCGGCAGCTCGTCGGCAGTATCCAGATCCGCAACGGCATCGCCTTCTTCGCGCCCGACAACACCATCCTCCGCCGCGATGTCATCATCCCCGGCAAACAGCTGCGCAAAGCCAAAACCGGCGACAAGGTGGTAGTGCGCATCCTCGACTGGGCCACCGGCCACCGCAACCCCATCGGCGAGGTCATCAATGTGCTCGGCAAACCCGGAAGCAACGATGTGGAGATGCTCTCCATCCTCGCCGAAAGCGACTTCCCGGTTTCCTTCCCGAAAGCCGTGGAACAAGAGGCCGAGGCCATCCCGACGGAGATTCCCGAAAAGGAGATTCAGCGCCGGAGGGATTTCCGCGATGTCACCACCTTCACCATCGACCCAGCCGATGCCAAGGACTTCGACGATGCGCTCTCCTTCGAGGTGCTCGAAAGCGGACTCTTCCGCGTGGGTATCCACATTGCCGATGTCTCCTACTACGTCAAACCTGGCACTGGCATTGACGCAGAAGCCTACAACAGAGGCACTTCCGTCTATCTCGTAGACCGCACCATCCCGATGCTTCCCGAAGCGCTCTCCAACAACCTCTGTTCCCTGCGCCCCAACGAAGACAAACTCTGCTACAGTGCTGTGTTCGACCTCGACGACAAGGCCAAGGTTCACAAGGAGTGGTTCGGCCACACCGTCATCCGCTCCAACCGCCGCTTCGACTACGAGCAGGCGCAGCAAATCATCGAAACCGGCGAGGGCGACCTCAGCGAGGCCATCCTGCAGCTGCACAAATTAGCGCAGGTGATGCGTAAGCAGCGTTTCGACAACAACGCCATCAGCTTTGAGACCGAGGAAGTGAAGTTCAAACTGGATGAGAATGGCAAGCCTATCGGTGTCTATCTCAAAGAGCAGAAAGAGGCCAACTGGCTCATCGAGGAGTTCATGTTGTTAGCCAACAAGCGCGTGGCCGAGAAAATCGGAAAGAAGCGCTCCCCCACCCAACCGACAAACGTCTTCGTCTATCGTGTCCACGACAAACCGTTGGAGGAGAAGCTCGGCACGTTCAAGAATTTCGTCAAAAAATTAGGTTTCGACCTGAAGACCACCTCCACGAAGGCGTTCAGCAGCTCGCTGAACAAGATGTTGGAGGCGGAGAAGGGCAAGCCCGACTACGATATGCTCAGCAAACTCTCCATCCGCATTATGGCGCGGGCCGTCTATACCACCGACAATATCGGCCACTACGGATTGGCATTCCCCTACTACACCCACTTCACCTCGCCCATCCGCCGCTACCCGGACTTAATGGTACACAGACTGTTAGACCGTTACTTGGCACACCAGCCATCAGTAAACAAGGAGCAGTACGAGGAGTATTGCAAGCACTGTTCCGACATGGAGCGGCAGGCGATGGAGGCCGAGCGCAACTCCATCAAGTACAAACAGGCCGAGTATCTGGCTGACAAGATTGGGCAGGAGTTCGACGCGGTGGTATCAGGCATCTCCAAATGGGGCGTCTATGCCGAGCTGAAGGAGTCGCACTGCGAGGGCATGATTCCAATGCGCGCTTTCGACGACGACTTCTACTACATCGATGAGGAGAACTACACGCTGGTAGGCTTACACCACGGCCATTCGCTGCGATTCGGCGACCCCGTGCGCGTGCGCGTGGTAGCCGTTGACATCCTCAAACGGCGTATGGATTTCGAAAGGGTGCTGTAGAGACACAAAAGACCTCGTTGTAGAGACGCAAAATTTTGCGTCTCTACAAACCCGTTTATTTCTTATTCCGGACAATGCGATAATGAGGGGTGTAGGCTTCCCGGAACGCCTTGCTATGCACGACAGCCTGGTTGTTCTTTGCCGACTCCTGAAGATTGGCTTGCAACGCCGCGTCAGCCCAGGAAGGGTTGACTTGCAGGGCGATCTGCTCAATGCACCGCCACTCGTCGGCCCAGTTGTCACCGAAGGCATTATCCGTTCCCGCCGCCTCCATAAACAATTCAAGAAGCTGTTCCTCAGTCAGTTCGCCGTCAATAACACATGCCAAATTGACACGTGTGAAGCGGTGGCGGAACCCCGTGGGCTCCCGTCGGGGCATGGCACTCAGATCCATGTCGCGACATTCCGCAAGCTCCTTCTCTATATAATACCGGGCGGTGGCCGTGTCGGTCACTAAATGCTTGGAACCGAAATAATCCTGGTAACAAGTCTTGTAAATATCCTGCAAGTCGGCTTGAGGATATTGTTTATGGACATTCTCACACATACGGCGGATGGCCCTGCTCTCGCTTTGGCAAGAAAACAGTAAGACCGTACACAAGTTGGCCATCAACACAAAAACAATGTTTTTCATTCTCATCAAACGCTTACTATCAAACACAATACAAGGCTTCGCTAAATATTCCGACCGATTTTCTTGAGCAGGCGTCTCACCTTGCGGCTTCGCTTGACCAGCCACTCCTCTATCATCTCTTCCTCCATCTCCGGACTGCTGGGATTCTCTTTCTTGCGCCTTTCCGAACGGGCAAACCGAAGATATGCCCCTATATGACGCCGTTTCTTCTCATGGTAGATGGCATCGAACGGGATGAGCACGCCCGTATCCTCGATATTCTGCATCAAACGGTTCACCGCCGTTCCAAACATGAGCATTTCAGAAGTGATGGAGATATACGCCGTCACATTGGGGGGAACATTCACATTCCGCATTCTGGCTGCTCCCTTAAGCAATTTATAATCCTCCAGTTGGTCTTCCTTGTTTAACACCAAATCCATCAGTCCGGGATCGGAAGCGGGCATGACCGCCTGGTCGTCCCAAGGGCGGATGAGCTCGTCCTTATCCCCGAAATGTTTCCATAAGAAATGGTAAATCAGATCTTTGGTGATATAGTCGTAGGAAGGATACAGAGTGATTTTTCCGAAGAAGTAGAGCAGGTCGGGATTCTTCATGATGATGGCCACTAAACCATCCCACAGGTTATCAAAGGCGAATATGGATTTCGCACCACCCTTGGAACTCTGATATTCCGGCGCCACAAAATTGCGCCCGAGCTCGATGACATGCGGAAGATACTCCTCGATAAACTTCTGGGAGAAGCGGAACTGGTGGGAACTGGCCAGCACCGGCTGACCATTCTCGTCAATCTTTGCATCTGAGCCGAAAAGAAAGCGATAACCGCCGATAATGGCCTCATTTTCAGGATCCCAGACAATCAACTGTTTATACGGCTTCTCCATCTTATCGTATTCATCAAGATCTATGGCGTTGCCCGTGGAACCGCCGGCC
>Ga0265299_10001021_pt1 | contig 33694 bp, 53 predicted proteins | sample AusTroGonzalo_MG_4_FD_193485 | JGI IMG/M metagenome (GOLD analysis project Ga0265299, IMG submission 193485) | Bovine rumen microbial communities from tropical cattle in Woodstock, Queensland, Australia - Gonzalo_02 | ecosystem: Host-associated > Mammals > Digestive system > Stomach > Rumen ... | reverse complement strand
AGGCTTTAAATGATATCGTAACGGGGCTTTGAAGAGGTAGCGCTATGATACTTGATAACTTAGGAATTATAGTAAATCAGACAGAAGCCCAAGAGAATTACGCCCAGAGTGTAGGAAAGACAGTGGAACAACTAACAGCGCAAGAGAAAAAACAAGCCCTTATAAATCAAGTAGTAGCTGATGGTAAGAAAGAGTTAGAGGGGTTGGGAGAACAAAGTACGACCTTTGCGACTAAGGTAGCCCAGATTACTACCGTCTTTGAGAATTTCGGGGCAAGAGTAGGGGTAATATTAAACCAAGCCTTAGGGGGTGGTTTAGATAATTCTCTAAAAAAGATAGAAGATTTTTTTGATAAAGTGGCTGGTCGAGTAGAAGAAAACTCTGAAAATATATCTAACGCTATTGACGCAATATGGGACAGTGTAGGGGTCTTAGTATCGGAGGCGATAGATTTAGTGGGGCAAGTTATGGATACAATAAATAACCTTTTCGCTTTTATTGGAGATATTATTACGGCGATAGTAGGAGAAAACGAGGACGGTATAAGTGCTATAAAAGGAGACCGGACAGATTTATTTTACTATATAGAGCAAGGTGTAAATGTAGTAGCTGGGGTAATTAAAACACGGTCGACCTTTGTTTTAGGTGTTATAAATTGATTAGTCCAGAGTGCCTATGATGTAGCAACTACTTTTTCCGAGATTTGGGACGACGCTACAAGTGATATTAGTGGTTTTTTTATAAGGTTATGAAAGGAGGCTTTAAATAGCTTAGTATCATTAGCTAATAAAGGTATAGAGGCGATAGCGAGTATGGTCGAACGAGTAGACGACTTATTATGATTAGGTATTGATACCTCAGCCCGAAAAATAGACTTGCCTTTTGAAGTAGAGGGGGGAACTATTGGAAAATTAAAAGAACTTTGAGGAAAGATTAAAGATAACTTATTTACAAAACCTTTTGAGGCAGCCGAAGGAGAATTTAATAATATGGTTTCCAATATGATGGAAACTTATACAGACAGAGTGGCAGAAGTAGAAAGAAGTAAATATAAAGTAAATGAAACTATAAGCCCTACTAAGACTAAATTAAAAGGAGCCGGAGGGGGTAGCGATAGCGATATATTAGGAGGTAGTAGTAAAAAAGGTAGTACAAAAGATAAAGTAAACGAATTAAAAGAGTATTATGAGGCTTTAAACTATCAATTAGATAGACAAAAGAAAAATATAAACGACCTTAATTCTGAATATCAAAGTAAATTTAACGAGATAGAGAATAAGGTAAAAGATACAGAAAAGGTTATTGAATGATTAAACGACGATATAAATAACTTAAAGAATAACTTAGCAGAGCTTAAAGTAGACGAAAATAAAAGCATAGCTAAGGAGGTCGTAAGTGTAAGAAAAGAATTACAAGCCTTAGAGGAACAATATCAAGGACTTTGAGAGGTCGCTGATAGTGTAAGTAGAAAAGACTTAGAAGGAGTAGGAGGAGTAGGAAAATTTGATGTAGATATTATTAAACAATATAAAGATTACCAAGACGAGCTTGCCTCTATGTATGATGGTATGAGTGCGAGTGAACAACAAGCCTTAGATAAAGAGATAGAATACGCTACTCGGTATGATAGCTTAAATGGTATAGAAAAGATAAAAGAAGATTACAGAATAAGACAAGAGGAAATTCAGACAGAATTAGATAGCAAGATTAATGCTTTAAATACTGAACAAAGCCTATTAAGAAGTTATAAGAAGGAACAAGATAAACTACAAGACGAATGGATCAAGAGAATAGACGAAGAACGAGCTAAGCGAGAAAGTGTTTATAATGAATTAAAGGGGTTTGAAGAGAAGTATATGGAGCAACTAACAGACGACCATAATAAACAAGTTAAGATGTGCGACGAGTTGGTAGACCATTGGAACGAAGTATATAGGGCTAAAATGAGAGCGATGTCGGCTTGAAGTGATGGTAGCCGTGCGAGTGGTGGTCCAGTTTACCAAGGAAACTCTTATTTAGTAGGAGAAACTTGACCGGAGATGTTTATACCAAGTACAAATTGAAGAATAGTAAAAAATAGCGACCTTGAAAATATGAGTAATGGGGAAATATCTATAAATCTAAATATGGGAGGTGTTGTTATTAGTAATGGTAGCGACGAGAAGGAGTTCGCAAGGAGTGTAATAGAAGAAATTAAAAGAGGTTTAGAACTAAGTAAAAAAGGTATTAGTATTTATTAATTAATTTATTTAAAAGATGGCAAATTTCGGGAGGTTTAATAGTAGTTTATTTAATGCTGGGGTAAGAACGAGCCAAGGGGCTTGACTTGACGACATTATTTTTAACGGTTTTTGATTACAAAATAGACACTTTATAACTGAAAAAGCTAACCCCCGAGATATGCCGAGTATAAGTCTTTTGACTTATTCTAACCCTAAGGACGATGGTGGAGGTCTTTTAGATAGATTTTATAAGCAAAGGACTATTACTTTAAGGGGGCATATCTTAGGAGATAGCCTCCAAGATACCGATTATAGAATAGATACTCTAAAAAAGGCTTTAAGTGTTAAAGAGTGATACCTTGACCGAAAGATGGGGGACGGAACTTATAGAAGAATTTTATGTACATTGACTAATACTAATATTATAGATAGACAGCATTACGACAGAGAACACGGGGCTTATACCTTGACTTTTAGAGCAGAGCAACCATTCCGACAAGAGAAAGTTTGGAGCAGTTATAATTTTAGTAGTATCACAGACGAGATAAACGAAGACATCTATAATCAAGGGTCAGAATATTCTAACCCTATTATAAATATCTTAGTAAGTGAAGCGATTAGTTGTAATAAGGTTATAGTATGAATAGGAGAGACAGCAATAGAGATAGACCATAGCTTAGAGGAGGACGATATTATAGATATAAATACAGATGAAAAAGTAGTGTTATTAAATAATAACTCCATAGATTTTAACGGTAGATTTCCAAAACTCTTAGCTGGTGTAAATACTTTAAATGTAAAAGCTAACGGGTCTTTTAATTTTGATGTATCGGTTTTATTCCCTAAGAATTACTTATAATGGAATATATAGAAAACCTACAAATAACAGGAGGGAATACCATAGGGGGTATTTTAAAAGCTGATTATACACGAGTTTGAGAAAATACAGAAGGGGCTACTCTTTATCAATGGTATATAGACGGAGAAGGAATAGAGGGAGCAAATAATAAAGAATACCAAGCCTTAGAGGTTGGTAATTATACCGTAGCAGTTTTACCCGTAGATAGTCAAGGAAACGAGGGGGGAATTGTATATAGTGCTGATTATTTAGTAGAAGTAGAAATAAAGAAACCGATAGAGAAAGAATATCTTATAAAGGTATATGATAAAAGTTTTAATTTCTTAAAGGTTGTCCCGAGTTCTATAATTACCGACGATATAAATATAACGGAGAGTATAAACGAGGGACAAGGGCAACTTGTATTAAACCTTAATTTGCCAATAGATACTGATTATTTAGACGATGTAAAATATTTAAGGGTTTATATGAGTGATAATAGAGGAACTGAAAACAAGCTATTATATACGGGGTATCTTAGTAAATATAGTAGGTTATTTAGTAATAATAAGGAAAATGTACAAGCTACTTTTCTTAGTATATATAGTTTATTAAGTGAGGTTTATTTTAGACATAATAACGAGGAAAATTTTACCCTTGAAGATGTAGAGCCGGCAACTGTTATAAAAGAGATTATAGATTATTTTAATAACTCCTACCCTTGACTTATAACCTATACCGATTACAGTATAGACGACTATGGGAATAATGTAAATGTAGAAGTAAACGGTAATAAATGCAATGAGGTTTTAACGAATATCTTAGACGGTTTGAATTATTATCTTTTTATAGGGGCTGATGGTGTATGTTATTTTAAACCTAAGCCAACAGAAATTACCCATAATTTTACCTATTGAAAAGATATTACAAGCCTAACTGTTCCCGAAGATTACGAGCAAGTAATAAACGCCGTAAGGGTGCAATATTGATACTTAGGAGGACCGCATAGCTGAATTACCGACCGAGCCGAAGACGAGGAAAGTATAGAAAAATTTTGAAGGAGAGAGAAAACCGTAGTAAATGGTAATATTTACGGGAATACAGCCGGAGAAATTTATAGAGATAGTATCTTAGCTAAGTATAGTAAGGGAAAACAAAATATAAGAATAACTATTAATAATGAATACCCGATCGAAACAATTCACCCGTGAGATACTATAAAAGTAAGAAATATAGGGTTAGATATAAACGGACTACAAATAGTAAGTGTTAGTTATAATTACGAGGAGGTAGTCTTAGGGGTAGAGTATCAGAGTAATTTAGCGCAAGAAATTTTTAGTAATAACTAAGGGTAAAAATGAGTTTATATTGGAATTATACAGCTAAAAATAATGTAAGGAGCGAACTATACGCCCCTATTAGTTCCCTTGCTACTACCGTCCAGCTTGTAAGTTGACAAGGAGAAAGGCGGGGTAATAATTTCCCTATGCTTGCAACCTTAGAAAATTTAGACAGTGATGGTAAAGTATTAAAAAGGGAAATAGTAAAGATAACGGCGAGAAACTGAGACAATTTAACTATTGAAAGAAAAGCCTTCCCGTGCCTCCCATCAGACGACGCTAATACACAAGGGTCCGTTAGCTTTTCCTTTGATATAGGGGACACTATCTCCAACTATATCGCTAAGGAGTATATAGATGTTATTAATAACGCTATAAATGATATTTACGATAACGGAGACGAGAGAATAAAAGCAATTCCTACCGGTTGACTATGAATAGAAATAACAGACTGAAATGTAAGAGTAGGGAGCGAGGAATTTTATTTTGAAGGAGGAACGGCGACCTTGACTAATAACGCTACAAATTATGTTATGCTAAATGGTGCCGGAACTATTGTTATTGATACAGAAGGACGAAATCAGAACTATGTAAAAGTTGCGACTATAATAACAGAAGACGGAGGAATTACGAGTATTAAACAACGAAAAATGGACGCAGTTGGTTGAATGCTTTGAGGTGGTGGTGGTTTTAAAATTATTAGTAATTGTAAGTATAATAGCGAATGATTATTAAAATATTTTCTTGCAGACTGAGAGGAATTTTATCTTTATTATAGGAATAGAAAACTTGTAAGAATTACGAGCTGAGAAAAAACATATACAATAACTTATAATAATGGTCGCTTAGATTTCACACAAGAAAATTAAAAATTTATCTTTATAAGAAATAAAAGATGTTTGTTATAAATGCAGATAATAATAACCAAGGGGTACATTGAGTTAATAATATAGACTTTATAAATGTTAATACATATTATAATATGTATTTACCAGCCTTTTCTTGTACATATTCAGCACCAATTAATGGTTGTTATATATATACTCCTAATTGTAAATGAAATATTTACGGTATGGACTATAACACTATTGACGAGCAACAATATTACCCTAACATCGTCACGTGTGAAGATAAGACAAAATGATTTTATGTTTGTAAATGTTGCCACATATATGCTTGAAACTGTTTTTGAGCTAATTTATGTATGATTTCTTTAAAAACTTTTGATGGTGGGGAAGTTGTTGGGAAAAAAATAAAACCATCTCGGTTTATGAGCTATAAAGGACATTGTTGCAATTGTTCTAATTTTGCTTGTGCTAATATAATGTTATGATTATTGCATACTGACGGCACAATTGACACTTTATACTGTAAAGACTGTTGCTTAGAAAATAATACCGACAATGTAGTTTGTTGTTTGTCAGATATAGGGTCAGTTTGTGAAACAAATTGATTTACCGCTTGTGAATGAGACAAATTATATCTTCGTTTTTTGTGATTTGTTAAATTATGATATGCTTGTTGAGGTGTTATGTCAGCTAATTATGATACGGGGGAAATTGGAGGGTTTATAAACTCTTTAAATTCAAATACAAGAACATCTCCTGTTTTCCAGACAAGTATAGATTAACTTTTTTATTCTATAAAAAATCAAAAAATGAGTGAAAGACAATATGAATTTGAAGAAGAGAAAGATATGCAAGCCTTCCGAGAAAACCCTTGTAATGCTTGTGAATGAATGCAAAAAAAATATATAGGGAAAACTTTTAAAGAATACCAAAAAGACCGAGAAAACATTAAAGACTACGAGGGGGAAGTTTGAGAATACCAAGAATTACAAGACAAAGAATATCTTAATGTTTATACAAAAGAAAAGAAAATCGTAAAGGTCTTAGTAGATTTACCAAGACCAAGCGACGACGAAATTATAGAAAATAAAATAAAGGAGTTAAAATTAAAACTTATTTTAGGGACTATAACGGCAGAAGAGAGAGAAGAATTAAAACTTTTAATTTGATAAATATATAAAAAATGGAAAAGAAACAAGCAACAGAAAAAACCTTAGTAATTATGCTAACGGGAGGACTTTGAAGAGTAGTAGCTTTAAGTGGTGCTATTACTGAAAAAGCAAAAAAGCAAAAAGTAAAAGTTATAACATCACGACCAATTGTATTTTGGGGAAACCCTTATGTAGAGGCTTATGGTTTAGATTACCCTAATTTATTTAAAGATGTTATAAAGGGAAATGATTATATGGAATTAGAGCCTTATACAGACCCCGATTTCTTTAATGATGGTAAAAACCGATTAGAGGTGGCAAAAAAACAATTAGGACTTGAAAAAATAGCAGAGCCTAAGCTTTACCTTGCAGAACACGAGAAAGAAAATGCTAAGATTTTAAATGTTCCTAATGGTAAAATTCCGGTATTATTCCAGCCTTTTGGTAGTACAATGGAACTAAACGGGAGCGATAAATCTTATAGAAGTATAAAGGTAGAGGACGCCCAATATGTAGCTAATTTATTAAACCAAAACGGCTTTTTACCTATGCTCGTAATTAAGCCTTGAAAACAACCGGTATTGAATAATTGTCAAATATTAGATACTCCCGATTTAAGAAGTGTAATTAGTTTATGTTATAGATACCCCGTATTTTGAGCTGATAGTTGCCTCCATCATTGTGCGAGAGCCTTTTGAAAAAAGAGTTGTACAATATGGGCTGGAACTGATCGAGAGAGATTTTGATACGAAGGGGACTTAAACCTTAGAGAGTCCCCTATGGTAGAACATACCCCAATGAGATTACCTATGAATGATTTTAATTTTGATATATCTAACCAAAATACAAATAAATTTACTAAATGATTTTTAGAGAATGCAGTTAAACAATTTACAGAAATGGTAAAAAAAGATTTTAGATTTTAAGGTTAAAATATGGTAGAATGCGAAAGATTTTTCTTATGATGTTTAGGGGGCTTGTCTATTGCTTGAATTTTGGAATATTTTAGTATTAGTGGAGAGGGACTAATTATTATGACAGCTTTTCTTGTTTTAGATTTAGTTTTTGCTTTACTAAGTGCTAAGGCAAGAGGGGAAAAGATAGAGAGCGATAAATGCCAAAAGGGGCTTATTAGAAAACTTACAAGGCGAGTTTTACCCTTCTTAGTTGCTGGGGCTTTAAAGTGGACGGGTATGGAGAATATAGATATTTTAACTACGGCTATTATGGGGGTTATTATCTTTTCAGAGCTTTATAGTATTATAGGGCATATTTACGCTATAAACTTTTGAGAGGAATTGCCAGAGATGGACGCTTTTAAAATTCTCCTTAATAAGATAACAGAACGAATAAAAACTCTTATTAAAAAAGAAACTGATAAGGTTTGAGATAAAGAAGATAGTTTTGATAATAAAGAAAATGAAAATAAGAGCGATAAAAAATAAAAGTTGAATAAGTGTAAGGTAAGTAAAATAAACGAGGCTTATTTTTTACACAATAGAACACAAAAAAGGTAAAAGTAAATAAAAAAGTTTTTATTTTGATAAAAGAAACACGATGGAGGAATTAGAAGAAATAAAAAACGGTTGCCTTTGAGATGGAGCAACTGATAAAGACCGAATAATTAGTGGGGAGATGTTGGCAAAATTACCCGAGCTTATAGAACAAGACCAAGTTATATTTGAGTATAACCAAGGGAACTCTAACGACTGTACGATTTATTCGGCATTAGGGGCTTTAAGTGATTTATTCAATAGAGAAATTACAGAGGAACAAATAGAAGAAACTAACGAAGAAAGCCGAAAGAGGGGGAGGGTAAAGGGTAATTGACGATATACACAAAGCGCCGTCGACCTTGCTTGTGATATGCGAGCTAAACGATACCCCGACGAAAAAGTCGCTTATTATAGAATAGATAACTTTGACGACGAAAGTATTGATAAGGTTATAGATAAAAATTATTCTTTATGTACATCTTTTAATGGTAGTTCTGAATATCAAAGAGACAGGAAAGATAACGGACAAATAGACAATGCTAAGCAAGGGACGACTACCTATGGCCACGCCGTTTGTCTTATCAAAAGAGATGGTAAGAAGTTCGTAAAAGATAACTATAAAGGTAGAAAAGAGAATTGAAGATATACTAATATTTATTGAATAGTCCCTAAAATCTCCGACCTTAGGAGAAATAATGTACGGCAAGGTTTTTCTTATGTAATAGTAAAGGTAAAGAGTGATAAAGAAAAAGATATAGAAAGACTAAATAAAATGAAAAATCTCATTGATGGTATGATTAGAGATAATTCAGAAATGCGAGAGAATACCAACGAGAAATCTTATAAAGAACTACTACATAAAATGAACGAGGCTAATAGAAAAAAGAAAGCCGACATTGAGAGAGAGCTTAGCAAGTATTTTTTATAGTATCAAGGTAAGGAGCGATAAAGCATTGTTGACAAAATAAAAAATATATATAAAAGTATTGAAAATAAAACGGAAATAATTATAAACTATTCCAGTATTAAGGCTGGACTGATAAAGATAGGACCAAAAGTTTTATCTTTTTTAGTTATTTATAAAATGATTATAAACGATTATATAAGCTGGTTAAAATATAATAGGAATTTTAGCCAATATACTATATGGAATTATAGAAGGAGTTTAGTTTTATTAGACGAGTATATTAAAAAGGTTAGCCTATGAATAAGGACGATCGAAGATGTAGAAAAGATTAATATTTTAGATTTAGATGGTTTTGTTAGATCGGAAAGATTAAAGGGGAAAGATGTTAGGACTTGCAACTGATACCTTGCTTGAATAAAAGTCTTTTTAAGATATTGTCTTATATTATGAAAAGATGTTTTAGATTATAGGACGGTTATTTATTGAAGAGAGGTAAAAAAGAAAATAGAGAGCTTGACGGAGGAGGAGTGTAAAAGTCTTATAGATTATTTTAGAAAAAGAAAAGCTGATACTCCTCAAAGGGAAATAATAAAAACAAGAGATTTATTAATAGCCCAGCTTTTACTATATACGGGTCTTAGAGTTTCTGAATTATCACATTTAAAAGTAGAAGATGTAGGGGAGGTTATGCAAATTATAGGTAAAGGTGGGAGAAGAAGGCCAATAAATCTTTTTAGAGAAGATTTAAAACTAATAGATTTATATTTATATATGAGGAAAGAAGAATCAGAACGGCTTTTAATTTCTCATAGTGGGAATAGTAGGGGTAAAAGATTAAGTACGGTAAGTATAGAAAATATAATAAGAGAAGGGGCGAAAAATGCTTGAATAAGTGGTAAAGTGTTCCCACATAAATTAAGGCATACCTTCGCTACTAATTTATTAAGGGGTAAAGCTAATATATTTCATATACAACAATTATTAGGTCATAACTCTGTTCATACGACACAAAACTATATTACAGTATTAAATTCTGAGTGTAGAGAAACACAAGAAAACCTTAGGAGGTATTAGAGAAAACGGCGATAAAATAAGATAAAAAACGATTTACCGAGCGAAAAATGTATAAAAAATAAATTTAATTTTTTTGAATTTCTTTTAGGAAACGTGGAAATCGTAGTTTTGAATTAGCGAAAAAAATCTTAAAAAAATCTTGCATTTTAATAAAAAATCAGTTATAATAGAGGTGTCAATGAATAGAGATAAATTTATTGATGGGTTGCAAAAAATTATTATCTTAAATAAGTAAATTTCTATATAAAGCTTAGCATAGGAGGCTTAAAAAATTATATAGTTTACTTTGCACAAGGTACATAGTAAAAAATAACCTATTATAAATTGAAGGCTGTTCGTTGATAAGACGAGCAGTTTTTCTTTATTGTCAGTCCAGACTACTTAATACGAGGTCCGTAATAAGAAAAGAAAAACTGTAAATCTTAGGGTTGCTACCAATATCTATAAGGTGTGTGCTTATATGATATTGTAGGTTAGCAACCCCCTACAATATCATATTAGCATATAGTTTTGATGTAATAAAAGACTTATGCTATTATGAGTGATAGTCTTTTATTTAATAACCCAAAAACAAAATGAAGGTAAAGCTTGTAAGTAAAGGAAACGGTAGAAATTACTACGGATACACCAAGGACGGAGTAGAAGAAGTAATTAAAGTAAGGGGGTTGTTCTATTTTACAAAATATATCATTGGAGAATGATTAATACCAATAGGACAACCGATCAGAAATTTTATTTTAGTAAATTAGAATAAATGGAACTTGAAAGGTTCCAAGTCTTAAAGTCCTATGCTGAATCAATTAAGACTTTATACCAAGCCGACGAGGGGTTGGCAGAAAAATTAAGTTTCCGAATAATTCAATATTGAATTTTTGGGACAGAACCACCTAAGAAGTCTAACCCAATTCTTTTAGCCCTCTTTAATCAGATAAAAATTCCAATAGATAGTTGAAGAGCTATTAGTATAGCAAATTCAAAGAACTGAAAAAGGGGTTGAAGACCAGAGAAGAATTGGGAAAACTCACAAAAAGCGAAATGAAAGCGAAAAGAAAGCGAAATAAAAGCGAATTGAAAGCAAAATGAAAGCGAAGAAGAAGCGAACAAAAAGCGAAACGAAAACGAAAAAAAGCAAAATATAAAATATAAAAATATAAAATATATTAATAGTATAAATACTATTAATAGTGATACCGAAGAAAAAAACTTAGAGCCTTTAATAGTAATAGATGGAGCAGAAGAAAAAGAAAAAAGTTGCGCTAAAAAAGAAAAAGAAACTTATTGAAATTCTGATGTTAATTTATGCTTAGAGCTTATAAAGAAATATAACGGAGGTTGTATAGATGGAGCAGAAAAGCAAGAGAGACAATATGCACGAAATCTAATCACTAAACTTAAAAAGTTAGAGATGGTTCAAGATAATTCTTATAGGTGGGAGGAGATATTAGAACTTATCTTAAAGGTTATAAGTGGGGACGAATACTACGCTACTAAGATAGGAGGGGCTAAACAGATATACTATAACTTAGCTACCCTACTCCAAAGATGTAAAGTAAGTATTAGTAAACATAAGCCAACGGTATCAATACAAGCTATTTAGTAGTTAAAGGAGAAAATGGAAACAAGCATAAAGGTTTATCAAGAGGTATGTTATATAGAAACCTTTGACGGAGAAGAGATCGCTTTAAATATTCCTATTGACTGATTAAAAGAGGAAATAGACAACGATAAAAGCAAGTTTTTACAGATAGGAACTTATTTTATAAATAAGAGTACGATTAAAAAATTTTACTCTAAAAAAGTAAATGAGTTAGAAAATGTAATACTAAATATCGGAGATAAAGACCTTAGGGAGCAAGTTAAAAAGGAATTAGAGCTAAGAAAAAAAGAAGGTAAAAGAATAAATTTAGAAATTTTACAAAATATAATTCAAAGGTATGGGAAATAAAGATTACACAAAAGACTTAAAATTTTACGGTTTTCTTAAAAGATTCGGAGTAGATGGTATGAAAGAATATAATACCTTTACAAAAAAAGAAAAGGCTATTTGTATAAGAGAATATCATAGGTATCTATTAGACGAAGAACAAAATAAGAGCCGAAAAGATAAACTACTTGATAAAATAGTAGACGGTATAAATTAAACAACTTTAAATTATTTTTATTTATTAAACTAATTAGAAAAATGACACGATTACCAACAGATTATCAATTTAAAGAAACTAATGTAAGTAATTATTTTAAAATTACAGACGAACAACAAGCTTTTAGAATTTTGACAATCCCAATTATTTGATATGAATATTTTAGAGTGGACGGAGAGGGTAAAGTGAAACCAGTAAGACAAAGAGAGGAATTTAAAGAAGTCCCTACTGATAGTAAAGATGGGAATAGTCCTAAACAGTTCCGAGCCTTTGTGGTATGGAATCATAACTTGAAAAAAGTTCAGATTATGGAGATTACACAAAAAACAGTTATGAAAGCTATAATCGAATTGACTAAGAGTGAAGATCGAGCCGACCCGAAAGAATACGATTTAAGTATTACTAAAACTTGAAAAGGTACAGATACAAGATACAGCCTAACTCCATTACCAAAAAATAGATTTGAGAGTGAGGAGGAGTTTAATAATGCTAAGGACGAGGCTAAGTCTATTAGATTAGAGGCTTTATATGATGGGGACGACCCTTTTAAACCCTTCTAAAAGGTAAAAAAATAAAAGACTATCACACAATTTTTAACCCTAAAATTATATTAAAATGGAAGAAAACAAGATTCAAAAACTCTTAGATAAAAACGAAGAGTATAAAAAGAAATGATTACAACTAACCGAGGACGACCTTTTTAATTGGTTAGTCCTCCAAGACGAAATGATTACAGAGAGTTCTAATATGAAAGCTGAGTATTTAGAAAAGAAATTACAGAGCGATAAAGATAAGGCTTTAAAAAGCTTAGAATTAAAAGCAGTACAAGACGAAAAAGGGAAAGGCTTGACTGAAAAGCAAATAGACGCTATTATTAAAAAAGATTTCTTTGATAGTGATATTAAACAAGGAGCTTTAAAAGCGACTTATGAGCTTTTATATCAAAGAGCGCAGACGATAACAGAATTTATAAATATTGTGAAAATGAATAACAGAAAATAAAAAGGGGGTGGTAAAAAAGGTAAAGGGGTAATTATTTATTTTATTAAACTTATTTTATGGAAACAAAAAACATTTTAAAAATTGTATTAAGTGCCTTATTACTTATAGGGCTTATATGAATAGTCTTAGCGTGCTGAATAAAAACAAAGACCGGAGATGTAAAAGATGTAATTATCGAACTAATAGACTTAAAAGATATAAAACAAGAATGCTTAGATAATCTTAGCTATCAAGAGGCAATAGAGGAATATAAAGGGTTTTCTCATTGTGGGAATAACGACGAGAGAATAAAAGAGCTTAAAGAAACTTTACAAGAATTTCTAAGGAATGATTACGAAAGAGTAGACGAGAGAATAGAGGAGAAAAAACAAGAGAAAATCTTAGCAGATACAGGAACTACAAGCCTTGAAAAATTAACTTTTATTTTGAGTGAGTAAACACTATCGAAAAAAAATCTCTCCAAGAAATAGCAGAAGAAAAAGAGAGTAAGAAAGAAGAAATAAAAAAGGAGATTATAATGAAAAAAGAATATTCTGAAACAGACGAGAGACAAGAGTATATACAATACGCTTATCAATTAGGGGGGCTTGACTTAGTCCTTCTAATTGAGTGCGAAAATTCAACCCGAAATATGTTTAGGCAGTCGGAGGTTGTAAAGAACGGGAGAAGAGAGCCAAGCTATTGATTTTGTATGATAGACCGTGATTTTCACCCGAAGATAGTAGACGACAAGAGATTTTGGGACGACCGAAGGCGACAGATGGAGAAATGCCACGAACTACGAAAAGGAGGAACAAAATTTTATTGACCTTGAAGGTATATAGCTAAGGCAAATAAAAAATGTTCTGATTATGTAAAAGACCGTTTTTATTTTGAATAGTTTAAAGATGGACAATAAAGAAATAATACAGACTTTACTGTTATTAGGTGCTACAATTTGATTACTAATAGTTTTATTTTATTACCAATAGAAATGTTTGACGAGACAGCAAGTTCACAATGCGAGGGAGAAAATATAATTTATAGACTTTTCTGAATGTTTATAAGGGGGAAAACAAAAGAGGAGGCATTAGAAGCATTAAAAGACGATAAACCAACGCCCGACGATTTACCTACTATGGACGAGAAATAATGCGGATATATCTATTACAAAACTTTAAATATATATCGGTTGTTCAAGTCCTGATGTATTATGAAAGAGTTCTTGACACAAAAATAAGAGGCAGACCAAGGCAAAAGGTTAAAAGTGCTTATCACTGTTTAATACACGGGGAAACAGAACAAGCAGAGCATTTTCGGAAACAGTTTGAAGAAAGTATGAGGACAAAATACAGTATAAATATAAATAGTTTTATCTTTTAAAGTGTATCTTATGAAAACTAATGTAATGGAAACAAGTGAGCTAATAGAGATAATAAACGACCTAAGAAAAGACCTTAGGGAGCAAAAAGAAGAGAATATAAGTCTTAGACAAGATTTAGCAATAGCCCAAGATTTATTGGAGCAATGCTTAGCTTTATTACAGTCTTTACATCTTAAAGATTAGTCTATGGAGATATATAACCCGTGAGAGTTCCCCGAGAGCTGAAACATCTATAAATATTTTGATAGATTCAAAGAGCAACTTTTATTCTTAGGGGAGAAATTAGAAGATAATAAAAGATATAAATTCAAGGGGTATATAACGGGAGAGGAATATAAGGAAATGAGTAAGAGAGAGAAACAAAGATTTTTAAAAGATTACGACTATAAAGGGAAATAAATTTATTATTTAAAAAATAAAAATGGAAGGAGAAATAACATTTACAGTAGACGACCTTAAAACTTTACAAGAACACTTAGACCCTATGGAATTTGATAAAATTTTAGAGGAAATAGAGGCTTTTCACGGTGTAAGGGTATATGATACCTTAGTAGATGTTCCCGTAGTAGATAAAAGAGGGTATAGTTTAGAATAGTAAAGGTAAAAATGAAAGAGATTCAAAAATTATTCCGGAAATGATTAAGCCATTGATATTCTCCTTATGATGTTTTCGACGATTTCTTAAATGTGGTTATTCTTAGTGTAATTAATGTAAATATAAATAACCCAGAGTTTGAAGAAAACGAGGAGAAATACAAAAAGATTATTGATAAATACGACGGAGATATAGAAATGTTTTCAAGCCTTTTATGATGTTTTATTGATAAGATGGAGAAAACAAAAGATACTCTAAAAGACCGAATAGGAGAGTATTTTATGTTAGAAGTATCACACGGGGAACATTGACAATATTTTACTCCCGATCATATAGCCCATCTTTGTGCAGAAACTACGGTAAACGAATTGACAGAAAAAAAGGAGTTCCCCTCTTATATGGACTGTGCTTGTGGTAGTTCCAGAATGCTATTACAAGCACAGAGAATAAAAAGGGGGAAATCATACGGAATAGATATAGATAGGAGATGTATTTTAATGAGTGTTTTTAATCATTTTTTCTATGGTTTATATGGAGTATTTACCGTATGAAATTCTTTACTTAATGAAACAAAAGAGGTCTTTGAAGTAATGCCCCCGTTTGTATATCACAAAACTTTTAATTAGTAAAGGTAAAAATGAAAGTAAAAGAACTTATAGAACTCTTGGAGAAACAAGACCAAGAGAAAGATATAGAGTTTAAATATTACTACAACAATTTAAAAGACTGTAATATTTATTTTACAGAATGAGAAACAGAAGAAATTCTAAATAAAATTTATTTATTTATTAAATGGAAATAATGGAAATAAAAATCAATATGCAACCCCATATAGCAGAACTCTTGGGGTTTAAGTTTGAATGAAATCAAGTCAGCTTTTTGTGAAAGACCTTAGAGCCTTCAATAGCGAGTGGGGTATTCTTGCTATATAATAGATTAAAGGAGATAGAGGCGAAGAAAGATAGATATAGAGACAAAAAGAAAAATATTCAAATAGAGTATGATAATTGCAGAGATAGAGTTTCAGAACAAAGGGAATATTTACGTGGGCTAATAAGAAAAGTTGAATATTTAGAAATCCAAAATAAGGCTTTGATAGAATATGTAAAAGTCTTAAAGAAAAAATAAAATCCTTGTATGGTGCGTAAAAACTCTTTTATTTATTAAAAAACAAAATGAATATAGAAAAAGAATTAGAGGACAGTTTAATCAAAACTATCTGATTATTGACTGTAAAAGTCGAGTTATTACAACAACAAAAAGAAGAATTAGAGAAAAAAATTAAAGAACTTGAAGAAAGTATAGACAGAAAAAATAACGAGGCTGATTTACCATTTTAGTTTAATAACAACCTATAAAAATGATAGAAGATATGGACGATTATACAAATACAGACGATGTACAAGGTAATAATATTTGGGGTAGTAGTTATAATGATAGTACAGAGCAATATTTAAAAGACGACCACGATAATAAACGACATTTCCCGAGTGTTTTGACGGGGTTAGTAGATACCCTAAGGGGTAGAAATGAAAAAGGAGGTAAAAGCAAAAAATAACTTTTATTTATTAAAGAGTCAGATCAATGAAAACAAAAACAATAGAGAAATTTATAAATATTTTGATTTCTCTTTTAACAGCATCAATAACGGTGGGGCTTATCTTAGCCTTTGTAAAGCGACCAATACTTATTTTAATTGGTATGTTTTTAGTAGTTTTCTTTTGGGTTTATAATTCTTTATCTAAGTATCAAAAATAAAAATGGACAATCTTAATTGTATTACTTTAAATAGTGCTATACACACAATGGTGGACGAGTTCGTCGAGAAATATTACGAAGTGGGGGCTTTTGTAAATTTTATTGATAGGAGAGAGTGAGAAATTCACTATAATTTACAAATAAACGACGATTTCCGAAATATTGCTGATATTTACACGGCTTTATGGTGTAATATTACTAAGGAGCAATTATTCGCACGATTAGATTATAGCTTAGAGAGTTATTTACAGAAAAGAAAAAATGCAATGAATATGGAAAACTTTTTAAAGAGTTCCCAACTAAAAAAATATTTATCTAAGAATAAGAAATAATGATAAATATAAAAGACTACATTACTTTTAGCGAGGAGTTTAGCAAAGTTTTTCACTTTGAATATAAAGAGGTGGCCGACCTTGTTATATGAAAGACAGAGGTATTATTAGGCTTAGATGTTATAAAGTACGAGGAGAAAATGAAAGAGTATTGATATAAAGACGATAAGAGCCTAAAAGACTTTACAAGTGAAAGGTTTTGAGAAACGGCTAATATTTTAATTAATAAACTTTTATAAGATGGAAAATATAGAGGAAAGAATAAAGTTCCGAATGGACGACGAAAATATACCCAACGAGATTTTTTCTTTGTTTGGGGAACTTATAGAGATGGTGGTACAACTACAAAAGAAAAATAAGGAACAAAAGGAAATGATAGAAAACCTACAAGATTGGATTGAAGAAATAGAAGGCCACAACCACCCGAATTTTTAACCTATAAAAACAAAGATGGACAAAATACGAATAACAAAAATAGACGGTCAAGAGTTCGTGACATATAAGGACTATCTTAGATTAAAAGAAGAAAATAAAAAATTAAAGGGGTCAGAACAACTAAAACCGAGTGATTATGAATTAGTAATAGCTAACATAAAAATAAGTGATTTAGAGAAAGAAAACGAGGAGATAATGGAGGAAAAGAAAGACCTCCAAGAAACTCTTAGACGGTATGAAAAGGAGGTGGAAAGATTAAAAAAGAGAGTATCTATTTTAAAGTATATTATAAGACGATAACCTCTTGAAAAAGGACTAAAAAACGATAATAAAAATATACCTTGTGTGGTGCCGTAAAAACAAGACCCGAGCAGGTCTTTAAAAGGCTTATAGTCAGAAACATAGGACGACAACCTATGCGATATATAAACAGACTTTGGAGTTTATGCTTATATATTGAAATGAAGAACTCCGGTTTGCGACAGCTTTTAGGTTGCTTAGACCTTGTGGGTGCTTATACGACAAAACGGAAGAAATCACAGAAAGAGGCTTTAAACCTCTTTTTTTATTAAAAAAGTGAAAGATTTTCCCGAGAAAAATTTTCACTAATGGAAAAAAATAAGATCGTAAAAAATAATTATTTTAAAAAATAAAAATAAAAAACAAAGCAAAGATAGACGGGCATTATTTAAACGACCGATTAAAAAATGTATAATTTTCTCTTGCAATTTAACTAAAAATCAGTTATAATAGATATGTAATTGAATTAGAAAAGATTACATTTTATTCCCTAAAATTATATTAAAATGAGAGAAATTATTGAAGTAAACGGGCAAAAGTTTTCTATTCTTTATTTAGAAAATAATAACCTCTATTTAGTATCTAAACGAGATGGAGAAGAGTTTAGAGTTCCTTATACAAGAGGAGAATTTAAAACAAGAAACGGGGCTTTAAAAAGAATTAAAGAACGAGCCGGAGATGGAAACAAAACGGAATTAGACTTAATGAAAAAAATTCTAAAAAGAAATATTAAAGAGTTTGTAAATTATGCTATGTAAAATATTTTTATTTTCTAAGTTGTATAAAATGAATAAAGAGGAAATATTAAACTATATAGAGTGAATTTGTAGAGAAAACGGCTATATGTTATATAGAATATATAAGGAGAAAGGAGATATAATAAAGGTAGATATAAAACAGAAATATAAAAACCTACCTCGTATTGAATACTCCCAAAAAGATGGTAAGGCGAGATATAATTTAAGTGGAGAAATGAGTTCGGAGGGGTTAGTAAAAGCTAATAATGTAATAGGGAAATTATTAAAAATAAACCTATCTTATATTTTAGATTAAAAAAAGAGGTAATTAGGCTACCTCTTTTAATATAATTTCCCTAAAATTATATCATAGACTTTATATTTATATAATGGTAAAAATCAAGATGGAAATAGTAGAAAGTTATAATCAAAAAGATTTATCAAGTGGGGTAAATACTCCCGTAAGTAGAATAAAAAAAGATAAAGATTTATATATTCCTATTAAGATAGATACAGCACAGTCAAGGGCGACTAAAAGGGGGTATAGTGTAAGGTATGTAAAAAAAGAAGATGTTATAGAGTATATAACAGAAAATACCAAGATCAGAAAAAAAGACTATTTACGAAAAAACTCTTGAAAAAAAGAATAAAAAATATAATCAAGAATTAGGACTGACAAGAAAATATTACGAGCCTCTATTTTATTAGAGGTATTTTGCGTTATGGGTAAAAAAAGAGAAAAATCAGAGAGACAAAAAGTAATAGAGAAGTTAGATAGTGTATTTAGTGATTTTATAAGATTAAGAGATAGCGATAATAAGGGGTGGGTAGTTTGTCCTTTATGTAATGCTAAGATGTATCGGAAATATAGCCAAAATATGCACTTTATAAGTAGGGGGGTTTTAAAGTATAGATTTGACGAGAAAAACTGCCACGCTTGATGTAAGAGGTGTAATGTTTTCTTAAATGGAAATTATATAGTTTATACAAGACGAATGATAGAAAACTATTGAATAGAATTAGTTGACGAGATGTTAGTAAGAAAAAACGAGATTTATAAGATAGATACACCCGACTTAGAGGAAATGATAAAAGAGTATAAAGAAAAGGTAAAGATATTAATAGAGAGTAAAAACCTTTTATATGATTAAATAAAATGATAGAGCCAAGACATCTAAAACACAAAGAATTAAATAAATGGTATAGAGAGCAAGAAGGAGAAAAAAGTAATTATAGGGTATTTATAGGGAGAGTTATTCGTTATTGATATAGTAAAGAGGAGGCAATAAAGAAAGAGCCTAAACCTAAGAAATCTAAAACCCTTATAAATGAAAAGGGGAGAGTATGCTTAAAGTGTTGAATATTTAAGGAGCGAGATAATTATAGTAAAAATAAAAAGGTTAAAACTTGAAGATTAGGGACTTGTAAAGAGTGTATGAAAGAAATAAAGAGAGAGTATAGATATAACAGAGGGGGTATAGAAAAAGATAGAGAGTATAAGAGAAATAAAAGACACTTAGAAATAGGGGAACAAGTCTTTTTAAACGACGAGATACGAGAGGTTATAGATAAGAAATTTAAAAGGGGTGTAAAAATAAGAAGTCTATTAAGTGGAAACGAGAGACGGCTTGACCCTAACGATAACAAAGGGAAAAGCTTAAACTCCATAAAGTTTGAGAGAGTAAGAAACCCTATAAGAGAGCAAAAGGAGAATATAGATATTTTTAAAGAGATGGAAAAGATGTATGAGTTTTAGATTTTAATAAAAAAAAAGAAATGAGAGTTTTCGAGAAAGAGGTAAAAGACCTTATACCTTATGAGTTTAATAATAAAATACACGATAGCCAACAGATAAATAGAATAGCTAACAGTATTAAAGAGTTTTGATTTACCCAGCCGATCGTAATAGATAAGAATAATGTAGTAATAATAGGACACGGGAGATTAGAGGCAAGTAAGAAATTAAACCTTAGTAAAGTCCCCGTTGTAATGATGGACGAACTAACAGAGAATCAGATAAAGAAACTAAGAATATTAGATAATAAACTAAATGAGAGCCAACGGGACGAGGGAAATCTAAGGGTAGAGTTAGAGGAATTAGGAAATTTAGATATAGGAGATTTAAAGTTATGAGTAAAAGATTTATTTTGAGATATAATAACAGAGGACGAAATAGAGATAGAAGAGGACGAGATACCGGAGATTAAAAAAGAAACTATTATTAAAAGAGGGGACATATTCCAACTATGAGAACACAAGGTAATGTGTGGAGACAGTACAAGCGAGAGAGATGTAGAAAGTCTTTTAGGAGGTGCAATAATTAGATGTGTATTTAGTAGCCCCCCTTATAATATGGGAGGAGGGAAGATAGCGGGGAAAGATTTATATACCTCTTATTCCGACGACTACGGGAGCGAGGAATATATAGACTTTAATATAAGAGTAGTAAGTCTATTAATACCCCATCTTAAAGGTTTCCTCTTTTGGAATATATCTTATAATAAAAATTCAAGGGTAGAGTTTCTAAGAATTGCTAATAAATTAGCTGATATGATGTATTTTAGGGAAATGATAGTATGGAATAAAAAGAAAGCTTTACCTACTTTGTGAAACGACTTATTAAATAGAATATATGAAGATATTTTTGTATATGAAGTAGACAACGGGAATAAATGCGAGATATTAAACCTTTACGGGTCAGAGAGGGGGCTATTATATAATAAAAATAGAAAGAAGATATTAAAGAACTACCGAGAGATAACGGTAGACAATAACACCCAACAAGATAATCATAAAGCGTGCTACCCCGTAAAATTACCTTGCGAGTGAATAAAATTCACTACCGAAGTAGGGGACATAGTATACGACCCCTTCGGTTGAAGTGGGACAAATATAATAGCTTGCGAGCAATTAGGGAGAGTGGGGTATTGTATGGAATACGACCCCGAGTATGTAGACATAATAATAAGAAGATTTAATAAGCTAAACCCCGATAAACCTATAAAGTGTATTAATAGAGATATAGATATAAATAAAATTTTATCAGATAACTAAAAAAGGAGATGGGAAAGGTTAAAGAGTGAAGAGGTAGACCAACCAAGTTTACACCCGACTGTATAATGAAATTAAAGGAGATATTAAAGATAGACGGGACAATAGAAGAGGCTTGTTCTTATGCTGGGGTAAGTCCCGTAAATTACTATATGAATTTAAAAAGGGACGAGAATTTTCGTAAGGAAATGGAACAAGCTAAAATGTTCCCAAAGATATTTGCTAAAAGAACAGTTTTTAGGAGTATGCAAAGTAAAGACGAAAAGGTAGCATTAAAGGCGAGTATAGAATATTTATCAAGAAGGAATAGCGACCGAAGTACAAAGGTCGAGAATACGGTAAAAGATGGGGGAACTGTAAGCGAGGAAGATAAGGAGATTTTAGACAAGATTATTAAAAAGAGAAATGAGCAAAAGCAATAACTTAGAATTAGAGTTATTAGTAAACAGCCCAGAGAATAGAAAATATTATTTTGATAACGACTTTTATAGTTTTTGTTCTTATTATTTTAGAGAGTATTTTACTTTTGAAACTCCGGAGATATTAGAGAAAATATACGATATATTAGAGGACGGGAAAAATGTTTTTATAGAGTGATTTAGAGGTAGTGCTAAGACCACAATAGCCCAGATGTATGTAAGTCGATGTATAGCCTATAAGAAAAGGCGTAATATAATGCGATACTCTCAGACAATAGATAATGCAGAGGAAAACCTAACTTATATAAGTAATTCCTTTATAGGAGATACAGACGGGGGGGAAAGATTTATAAGAGATTTCGGTAATTTATACTACCCCGAGTATAATATAAAGCAAGGACAAAAGAAAATAAAAAGAATAGATAAATTTATAACTGAGAATAATTGTTATGTAAGAGCTATGAGTTTAGGGACAAGTCCGAGGGGTAAAAACTATACAGCCCCCGACGGTAAATTTAGACCAGACTTATTAATATTTGACGATGTAGATACAATAGCGAGTGTAGATAGTAAAAAGAAAATAGACAAAAACTACGAGTTTTTATTAAATGAAGTATTGGGGGGAACTACTAATAACACGCAGATTATCTTTTTAGGTAATACCATATATGAAGACGGTTTAGTCCCAAGATTTAGGGAACATATTAAAGGAGATAAAAACCGAGAGATTTTGAGAATACCCGTATATAATGATAAAAAGGGAATAGTCCGAAATAGATTTGTAGAAACAGACGAAGAGGCTGAGGCTTTAAACGAGGGAATAAAAGATAACCATAAAAAGATAATAAGCTTAGAGAGTGAAAGAAGAAGATTAGGGCAGATTTCTTTTAACCAAAACTATTTACTGATACCTTATGTTATAGGACAGCACGTTATAAGTCGTGATATGATACAACGGGACGAAAAATGTAGGGACTATGAATATGATTTTATACAAATAGGAGTAGACCCCGCCGTAAGTGAAAAGCAAGGGAGCGACGAATACGCTATAAATATAACGGGCTTTATAGGAGATAGAATATATAACTTAGAGAGTATAGGGCTAAATGGTAAAGAGAAAGACATAGGAGCAAGTACAGAGATAGTATATCAAAATTACCTTAGATATAATGCAAGAAAGGTAATAGTAGAAACCGTAGCATATCAAGCAATATTAAAAAATGTATTTAAAAGGAAAGGTATGGCGACGGGAGAGTATAAGACCATTAAAGATAAGATAACAAGGCTAATGGAAAAACAAAGTCTATTCGAGGACAAAAAGGTTTATTTCGCCCCGTGATATTGAAACGACGAATTAGTAAACCAATTATTAGTGTTCCCTAACTGAGAACACGACGACAGAATAGACGCTATGTTGTTAGCTATGCAAAGACCGAATAAAGAGTTTTTTATATCTTCGTTTTAAATGATGGTAGACGAATTATGATTAGAAAGCCTAAGACCTCAAAGAAAAAGACACTATAAAGAGTGGTCTTTTCAGTTGTCAGAGGCTACGGAGATATTAGCAACGGAGAGGCTTATTTGCGAGTATCTTAGTGGGGGAGGTAGTAAACCCGAAGAGGAGTGTAAGCTTATTACAGAGGAAAGCCTACGGAATTTTTGGAAATTCATACAAGATAAAAAAGACTGATTAGATTCAGAATTTCTAAAAGATTAAAATTTAGTTTTTATTTTTTAAAAATATATAAAGATGTTAGAAGGAAAAACTTTTACTAAAATCGATGGTTTAACTTTTAAGCTTGAAGAAGACAAGCATTTAGAGGAGAACATTGACGCCGTGGCACAGCTTAACAATTTAGCCCAAGCCGTTAATAAAATGAGACAGCTTGTAGTAAGTGCTAATAAAATGCAGGACGATTTTATTAAGTATTGTGAGCGATACAATACTTGGGTGGAAATCTTAGAAGAGGCAAAAGAAAAATGTTGATTAGAAATTGAAGTTCCGGTTAAAATAGACCTCCCTAAGTGTTTTAGTATTATAGAGTGTGAGGTAAATAATTTACCAAAGGTAAAGGTAAAGGGTGAAGAAAATATAAGCGAGGGGAAATAAACGAGCCTCTATTAATTTTCGGATATGGTAGAAAGGGGTAAATTAAAAAACATTTTACCCCTTTTCTATTATTGCTTTATAGCAAATTCTGATTATATCGGGGTTAGTGTATAAAAGATTTAGATTTTGAGAAAGTCAATAATGAGTTTATTTGATAAAGTAAAAGAGAGTTTTAAGTCTTTTATTACAAAAGATGTAAGTAAGTATGATACTAAAAATTATTTAGGTAGTGTAAGTAGCTTAAAGGCTATGTTAAAAAACGACCTTATTTTAGATGTAAATACTTTTTTTGAGTTATATAGAATAAATGGAGATATAAGACAAGCTATAAGGAAAATAGCTAATAGTGTAGCAAGGAACGGGTTATATTTACGAGATAATAATAACCAAGTAATAGACGACGAGGCTTTTGAGGACGAGGTCGCTGAATTATTTAAAGACAAGACTTTTCTAAAATTTAAAATAGAAGTATTTAGAAACTATCTTATAAGTGGGGAACTTTATATAATACCATCTTTTAATCTCTATTGAGAAGTAAAAGGCTTTGAGGTTTTAGATAGCCAAGCCGTATCTAAGGAAATAGATAAATATTGAAATATCGTAGGGTATAAAGTAAGAGATAAGATGGGAAATATTTATAATTATTGAGTAGAAGATTTAGCTTATTTTAAATTAGAGGACGATATAAACGATTCAAATAATGGGTTAGGGTTATTGTGGAGTGTTGTTTACGACTGTCTTTGTGAATTGGAGGCTGAAAGAACGAACTTATATTTTTATAAAAATAGTGCTATTCCAAGTGCTATGTTATTATTAGAGGACGGGCTAAGTAAAGAAGAAATGCAGATAGCCAAAGATATGTTCCAAGAACAGTTTAGAGGTAGTGAAAACCAACATAAGACTTTTATAGGTGGGAATATAAAAGATATAAAGACCTTAGCGATAAATAACAGAGATATGGAATTTATAAACCAAAGAAAGCTAAGCACAGAAAAAGTATCGGCAACCTTTGGAGTTCCTAAGTCTATCTTATGATATACTGATAATGTAAATTATGCTAACGCAAGGGAACAAAGAAAGGAGTTTTTAGAGGGGACTATTAGACCTTATGAAAATGATTTTGAAAATATCTTAAATACTCTCTTATTTATGTTTAGACCAGATATAGCAAAGAGCTATTATGTTAAGTGTGATGGAGAACAATTAGAGGAAACAGAAGAGCTATATAATAGTCAGAGGCAAGATGTACAGACGGGAATAAGAACTATAAACGAGATAAGAATAGATAGAGGCTTAGAGCCTTTGGACGACGAAAACGCAGATAAGCTATTAGTAAGTAAAGGTATGAGTTTATTAGAAGATATAACCTTAGACGCAGTTTTACCTATTAACGAGGTATAAGATGGTATTAAGTGCTGATTATCAAAGGTTATTAAGAAAGGAAAGTAAGGCTTATACGATACTACAAAAATCTTTTAAGAGGCAAGCGAAGTTCTTAGAGGAAAATGTAGAAACCTTATATAATAAATTTCCTTTAAATATTTCCATAGCTTATAACTTGGTAAATAATGCGAGCGAGCATATCTATTCCCTAAAAAACCGACAGAACGAATATCAAGACGAGCCTCTCGCTTGATTCCGGAGAGAAATGGGGGTCGAGGATATGTTCCGAGAATTAGGACCAGTTATAGCTAAGAGTTATGAAAAAGGGTATAAGTTAAGTTATAGGTTATTTAAAAGAAAATTAGAAGAAAACGGTTTTAATTACTACCCAGAGCTTATAACTGATTATACAAAGTATTGGGGAGACCTTAACCTAAGTAATTATAAAGGAGCTATAAGCTATACTACTAAACACGATGTATTAGAGATATTAAAAAACTGATTAGATAATCATTTATCGGGAGGAGAGATAAGAAAACAGATTACAGACTATAACCCTATTTTATTTAGTAAAGCAAGAGCGAGAGCGATAGCCGTAACAGAAACCCATAAGGCTTATGAGTTTGGAAACTACCAGCCTATGCAACAGTTAGCGAGTGTATGAATACCCGTAACAAAAAAACGGCATACTTGCGGGGACGATAAGGTAAGACCAGAACACCAGCAAGCCGAAGAAGAGGGACGGGTAAATATAGATTATGTTTTCCCAAGTGTAGGGGTAAAGTTCCCGCCGTGAGGGGTTAATTGTAGATGTACGATATTATATAATATAGATTAAACTTTTATTTATTAAAAATGTAATTATGAAAACTTTTAAATTAGTAAAAGAAAAAAACTCGTTCCAAATTCATTGGGAGAAAAAGAGTATTAATGAAAAGAGAGACGAAAAAGGAAACGAATATTTAGAGATCGAAGGGTATGCAAGCACAAAAGACAGAGATAGAGGAGGAGATGTAGTAGAGCCACAAGCCTTTGAGAAAGCTATTAAGGGGTATATGACTAACCCTATCGTATTATTACAACATAAACACGATAAACCTATCGGGGTCGTTACAGACGCAAAAGTAGACAATAACGGGCTTTATATTAAGGCTAATATTACAGAAAATACTGATAATGTTATGAGTGCTATAAGAAACTGAGTATTAAGGACTTTTTCTATTGGGTATTGACTAAAAGAAGGAGATTACGAAGTTAACGAATTTATAGACGATAACGGAGTAGCTGATTATACTACTACTATTAAAAATCTTGAATTATATGAAATCTCAGTCGTAAGTGTTCCTATGAATGCCTATGCTTTAATGAAATCTATTGAAGACTGTTTTGAAGTAGAAGAGGTAAAGGAGGAAACAGAAGAGAATAAAGAGACAGAAGAAGAAAAAACTGAAACGGTAGAAACTGAGATTTCTAACGAAACAGAAAATCAAGAAAATGATAGTCAAGAAGTAGAAAATGCTGAAAATGAGTGAAAAGAAAATACGGAAAAATCTCTCACTAATGAAGAAGAAAAAGAAGAAGAAAATATAGAAGAAGAAGTAGTAGGAGAAACAGAAGAAAAGGTAGAAGAAAATAATCAAGAAATCAAAGAAGATGTAGTAGAAGAAAAAGAACAAGAAGGAGAAACAGAGAAGGTAGTAGAAGAACAAGAGGAGGAAAATCAAAACGCTATTAATGATAATAGCGATAAAGAAGTTGCTGAAAATGCAAATATAGAAAGTTCCGAAGTTGTGGAAAACTCTGAAAATGTTTCTGAAACTGAAACAAATGGAAGTGAAACAAATTCCGTTGAGGTTAAAACTATGGAGGGAATTTCACAAAAATCATTTCAGATAGGAGAAAAAGAACTTGAAGAAATGATAGAAAAAAGATTAGAGGCTAAACTACTCGTAAAAGAGAAAGAAGTGGAAAATCTTAAAACTGAACTTGTAAAGTTGAAAGATGTATTAAAAACAACGATACAAGTATTAGGAGAGATGGACGGAGCCGTAAGGAATACCGTCATCAAAACCGGGGCGACTTATTCACAAGTAGCAAAAAGACAGACTGCACGAAGTGATGTAGTAAGACAAGCCCAAAAATCTTTATAAAATTTTTATTTATTAATTTGTTTTGACAATGAACAAAATGAAAGAACTTTTAAAAAGTGCAAAAGACCTTTTCGGAGTATCTTATGAAGAAAAAGATTTTGAAGAAATGGAAACAAAATCTAACGAAACTATGCACAGTACAAATGTAGCTTTTGGAAAAGAGATTATTCCTACTAATGTAATGCTTGACCCTATGTTAGACCTTTTGCCTAACTATTCTAATTTTATTAATCTATTCCCTTGAAATCACGGAACAGATATGCCAGTAAGTGCTATTGTTCCTATTATCTGAGAGGCTGATTTATTCGTAGGAAATGGAGAACGAACTGGGGCAAGTGATATGGACTTGACACCAGCAAAACAAGGACCAGCTACTTGAAGTGCTACTATTACACAAGGTCAATTCCTTCTCCAAGTAAATATTTCTAAGAGAGAATTAAACTACGGACCAGAACAACTTGAGGCTATCGTAAGAGAAAGAATTAATAGAGCTGCGGGTAGAACTATTGACGCTGTTATTGTTAACGGAGATACTGCAAGTTCTGGAAATGTAAACGGTACATATTCTTCTTCTGCTTATTATGCACAATGTGATAATGGAATCAGAAAGGTAGGTATTGCAAATACAGCCGTTACAATTGGGACTCTTGACGCTGGTAGCTATTTAGATGTAGTTTCAGTATTGGACGCTGGTTATCAATCAGATTTAGATAACTTGGTTATTGTAGAGCCTTCTAATGTTTATATGAAAACTCTCCAATTAGACGAAGTTATTACAATGGACAAATTCGGACCAAGTGCAACTATTAATACGGGAGTATTGGCTAAGGTATGGAATATCGATGTCGTAACAGAAAGAGATTTCCCAGCTTTGACAAATAGCGCCGGTAAAGTTGATACTACGGCTGGAAATAACACAACAGGAAGTTTTGCCGTTGTATATAAACCAGCTGTACAATATGGATTCGGACAACCATTAGAAATTGACTTGTTTAAAGTTCCAGGTAAAGGAGTTAGACTTGTTGCTACTATGGAGTTCGGTTTCACTATTGTAAATGGAGTAGCTGGACTTGGAAAGACAGTAGGACTTGGAGTAGGTATTACTCTTTAATAAAGGTAAAAAGAGAGAGGGGAAAATAAACCCCTCCCTCTAAAACCTCTTTAAAATATAAATATAGGAGAAATGAAAAAAGTATTAAAGACTATAAAAAATGTTTCTTGAAGTTCTTTATTGGTTAGAAATTCCGACGGGGTAAAAAAAGAAGTTGCTAATAATAAAACTTTTGTAAGTTATAAAGCAAAAGAACTATTAAGATTATATAGTAGTTATTTTACCGTAGTAAGTGAAGAGCCAGAGACGACAGAAGTATATAAGGTAAGTGCCGACGACGATGGTATAGTAAGCATCGTAAATAAAAGGGGGACTGAGATCATTTCAATGAAGGTTGAAACAGTAAGTGAAGAAAGCACATTTTACTTAGGTATTGGTGGAACACGAAAAGCCGACGACGATAGCGATACAATAGAGCTTGTAAGTGCTATTATTACAAGTGTAGTAAACGGAGATAATATCGTAGAAAAAGAGGACGCTGATACATTAGTAGAGGAATATAATAGTTTATCTTAGTAAATAAAAAAATATGAGTAAGAAATCACAGAAAACTCTATTAAAGGAGTTTTTAGAGAAATTGGAGAAAGTAAAGAGGGTAAAAAAATAAAGCTATTTATTGAGTTATTAAATAAAAGATGTATGCAACTTTATCACAATTCAAAAACTATTTAGGTATTACAGATAACAGCCAAGACACTTTATTGACTGATTTTTTAAATAGTGCATATAATACTATCAATAATTATTGTGGGGTAAAGAGTTTTAGCCTTTGAGATTATGAAGAACTTATAGACGAGAGAGCTATTTATTCTAATAATTATTGATTATTCTTTTATGTAAAAAATAAACCAGTAAATACCGTAAAGCAAATAAATTACGAGAGCTACGAAGGAGCAAAGGGGCAAGATTATTTAGTAGTAAACGATAGAGAGCTTATTTTTACAAAACTACCCGAAACTAATTTAGGTTTTTTACATATAAAATATAACTCTTGATTTCAAAGTGTTCCCGACGATATAACACTTTGTGAAATGATGTTAGCGAGTGGGTTATACCAACAACACGGAAACGAGGGGGTAAGTTCTTATAAGCTATGAGACGAGCAAATTACTTTTTGAGGTAGTAGTAGCGAGGGAGAATTAGCTTATTTTAAAGTAAAGACCTTATTAGATAAGTATAAAAATTTTAGTATTCCTTATTAAAAGAAATGATATTACAAGATAAGAGAGGAGTATTATATAAATATACAAGAAACGAGACAACAAAAGTTAGTGGTTATTCTAATGTATGAATTAGTATTAGTTGTAATATACAACCTACTACTACTAACGATGGGTTAGATGGTGGGACTATGTATAATACAAGTAAATTATATACAGATTACGAAGGTATAACCGTAGGAGATAAGATAGTTGTATTGTGAAGGACTTTTATTGTGAAAGAGATTCAAAAGCGAAATTGACTAAGAAGGAAATATATAAAGGCTTTAATTAATGAAAGTAATGGTAATTAATGCAAATAAAGGGAGATTTAAAAAAGATAAAAGAACTACCTAAGACGGTAAGTAGTGCCGTCCAGTATATTTTGGAGAGAGTTTGACAAAATGTATTGTTAAATAATGCTAAGATAAACGCCCCTTATTTATCGGGAGATTTAAGAGACGATTTAAGCTTAGATTTTAATAAGATACAAGAGGGAATAATTATAGTAGGTAGTTATTTGCCTTATGCAAAAATAAGGGAATATATAAACAATAAGCACCCTTGAAGGTTGTTCTATTTGTGGAGAGCTTATTCGGAGCATATACCGGAGATTAGAGAAATTATAGTAAATAGTTTAGCTGAGAAATTAAAATAAAGATGGTAGAAACAATAACATACTCTTTTAAAGAGATCGGAGATAGAATATATAATAAGATGGTAGAAATAAAAGAAAACTCTTTAAGATTAGGGGCTGTATATAACCACGATATAAAGATAGAGAACGGGGTAAGTTTACCAGCTGTTATAATAACTCCCTCTAATTGAACGGTAGATATTTTAGATAGTTGTTCCCTACAAAACCAAATAAATTATACGGTAAGGCTAATAGATAGAATAAATAATAATTATTCTGATGTAGAAGATAATCTAAGAGTAGTAGCAGACCTTATAATAAAAGGTTTAGAGAGTATAGGACAAATAACCCGAAGTAATGCAGAGGGACTAACTGTAAAAAGTTCTTTTTCATACCAACGAGGGTTTGTAGATACACAAGAGCCTTTTAGAGTGTTCCAAGTTGCTTGTCAATTTACGGCTATTGAGAAATAAGTTTTATTTAATAATTCAGTAAGAAATGCCGAGAAGATGTTTAGACTGTCCGGACTGAAAAGTAAAGACAGAAGTAAAAGAAGTAAAGAAAGAAACAAAAATAAAAGGTAAGAAAAAATTTTGTTTTCCAAAAAGTGGAATAGTAGTATATGCTAAGGACTTAATGGAGGCAGAAGAAATGATTAAGGCTTTAAAAGAGCAAAATATAGAAACAAAGTAATTTTATTTATTAAAAAATATTAGAGATGGCAGAACCATTTATTTGAAGAAAAAGTGCTATTTGATTAGGTTTAGAAACTACACCAGGGACGGCTGTAAGCCCTATCGTATGGATACCTAAAACAACGGGAGTATTAAACCCAACAACAGAAGAAACAACTGATAATTCGGGTTATGGTGTAAGAGACGAGATTTACGATAGTTTTATTACTAAAAATTACTCTAACCTACCATTAGAGGGAATTGTAAGAGACGAATTTATAGGGTATTTACTTTATCTATGATTAGGTAATTACGAAACTCTTAAAGTATTTACGGGGATAGTTTCAGGAGGAACTCCAAAAAAAGGAGATAGCGTTACAGGTGGAAAATTAGTAAAAGTTCTAACTATTGGAGATACTACTTATTATTGTTTTGATGGTACAGTAAGCGCTGGAACTATTACCAACGGAACTTGGAGTTTAACAGCTACGGCTGTAAGTGATATTTATTTTCACTATTTTAGTGTAAAACAAAGTCAGAAACTACCAACGGCTACGGTTTACGACGACGACCCCGTAAGTTCTTCAAAAGCCCCTTATTCTATGGTAAATAACTTAGAGCTATCTTGTGAAGTTGCTGATTATATGAGATTTAGCGCAGAGTTCCAAGGAATGCAAATGCAAAGTGTAGAGGCTGGAACTCTAAACCCAGCTTATTCAGACGAGAAACCTTTTACAAGTTCTATGGCTGGGGTAAGATTTGCTAATAGCGAAGATGGTTTAAATAGTGCCGACGAGATTTGTATTCAAAATTTTAGAGTAGCTATTAATAATAATTTAACTGATGTACAATGTTTTGGAGATACAGATATAAGCGCTATGTATGCGACGACTTTTGGAGTAGAAGGAGATTTTGAAACTCTCTATGGTAGTACAACTCTTAGAGATATAGCCTTAGCAAGTACAAAACAAGCTATTAGATTTTATGCTAAAAATGGAACGGGAGAAAATCTAAGTGGAATTTATGTCGATATTATGAAAGCTGGTCTTAATAGTTGGACTAAGACAGATAATAACGACGAATTAGTAAGCCAGACTATGGGTTTCACGGGTCAATACGACACAGATAACGGAACAGCAATCGAGGTTATTCTTATCAATGATAAATCTTCATACTAAAATTTAATTGGGGCTTTTTGTTCTTTGCTTGTTTCACATAAAGCCCCTACCTTTGAGAAATAAGCATATTTTATATTTTGATTATGAAACAAGATGGAAAAGAAAATAGTTATTATTAATGGTACAGAAAAAGAGGTTATTATTAATAATGTTTATACGAGAAAGATCGATAAAGAATATAATAGTATATTATTTAAGGGGACTAATTTTGGGGCTGATAAATCACAGTTTCAGATAAACCAAGATAATGTACAAAATGCTAATGATTACTTAGTTAAAGCAATGAGTAATTTAACAGAGGAGGAAATAGGAGAACTTGCAAATAGTGATTACCAAGATATTTTACAAATGATTTTGGAGGTAAAAGACCCCCTGCTAAAAAATGAGAAATCATCGAACAAATGAAAAAAACCCTCAGAACAAATAGAGGCGTAAGTAAAGAGTATAGGGACTATATACTAATAAAAGATGTTTACCATTGTTCCCCCGCTGAGTTAGATAATGTAGAAGAACGAGTATTAGATTTACATTATAATTTTTTGATGGAGGAAAGGAAACACGAGTATATAGAGAGTAAAAGAGCCGAACAAAAGAGACAAGCAAAATCTTCATTTCCTAAAAAAAGATAAATGAACGGGACGGCAACAGATTATAATATACAATTACTTTTAGAGGCTAACGATAAAGCCTCTAAGGTAATAGAGGGTTTATCAAAAGATATAGATAAACTAAAAAAGAATATAGATAGTACAACAAAAACCACGAATAAGGCGACTAATGATGTAAACAATGCTTTGAGTAGTATAGGTAAAACTATTAAAAGTCTTTGAATAGTTGCCCTTTTTGTATGAATTGGGGAAAGTATAAGCGACTTAGGGAAAGACTTAGAGCCAATAGAACAGAGTTTTAAAAACCTCTCAGAAAGTGCGGGAATAGCTGGGGACGAGATGTTAGAGGCTATGAGAAAAGCAAGTCAAGGAACTGTTTCAGACTTTAACCTTATGAGTGCGGCAAATAAGGCTTATTCCTTAGGAGTGGTAAGTAATATAGAGGAAATGACGACCTTAATGCAAATAGCAAGTGTTAAAGGTCAGAATATGGGTAGAACTATGGACGAGGCTTTAAATGATATCGTAACGGGGCTTTGAAGAGGTAGCGCTATGATACTTGATAACTTAGGAATTATAGTAAATCAGACAGAAGCCCAAGAGAATTACGCCCAGAGTGTAGGAAAGACAGTGGA
>Ga0265299_10001020_pt1 | contig 33723 bp, 74 predicted proteins | sample AusTroGonzalo_MG_4_FD_193485 | JGI IMG/M metagenome (GOLD analysis project Ga0265299, IMG submission 193485) | Bovine rumen microbial communities from tropical cattle in Woodstock, Queensland, Australia - Gonzalo_02 | ecosystem: Host-associated > Mammals > Digestive system > Stomach > Rumen ... | reverse complement strand
AAGGCGGCGGAATCCAGTCGGAGACGACGCCGCACGGTTTAGGGGTGATAACCCAAGTTGGAAATCATGGGGGAACCAGTAGAAAACCCCCTCTTGCGAGGGGGCTTGATGAGGTATTCAGGCAAACTTTATTATACTACCATTACACACCATTCGTTTGTGTCGTCAATCTTGTTCAAGCGGTTAGCTCTTTCCTCGGCTGCCGCCTGTGTATTCCACGAACTATCAAGGGTAGCACACCAAGACGAACCCTTACGAACCATAAACCCATTCGGATAACCCTCGGGCGGTTGAATCGCATTACCGTCAATAGTTGCACCAACTTGATAGCCTAGAACAACTCCGTCTTTCACAACAGAGTTGCAAGCCAAATAGAGAGAGCTTTCCATACTCATAGCAAACCCCATATGTTGTGGTTTAATCATAGTCTCCATATTCAAACAAATATGCAAGCTCGTCAAAGTTTTGTGAAGCATATCTAAATGCTTCATCATAGGTTTTGAATCGTTTAAACTCTATCCAGCCCTTTTTGCCGTCAAGTAAGCCACCACCATCACTTGCTTTCATTCCGTATTCTACATCGGGCAATATATAAGTTTCTTCAACGGGAGCAAGCCAGTTTTTATCAACAGAAACCAAATAGCCGATTTCTTTACCCCTATATATAATAGGTTGCCTATGCTTACCTTTGCCCAAGTCTTGTGAATCACCATAGCTAAATTCGCTTTCAGTTATTTCTGCCATAGAAAACCCCTAGACGGTAGTTGTGCAGTCCTTGAACGCCCTAATATCGCTTTCTACAAGGTAGGTATCAACATAAGCGTTATCACTATCTTCTTCATCTTCAAAGCAATCTGCTTTGGTTGCTCGGCTGATTACATCTTCATCGGATAGCTCGTCTTTGCTACGCACCATAAAGGAATAGCCGTGAGACCTAGACATAACATCTACTTTGTAATAGTAATAGTCTTCGTATTTCATGTTAGTTCCCCTTAATTCGGTTATAAACCTGTTCGCACAGAGCTTTAACACCCTGTTCATCTTTCTTTTCGCACAGAGCTTCATACTCCGTGTATTCATCTTCGGTCATATCCTCGAAGTAGAACACCTTATGAGCTATGGTTATGTTCTCATAGTCACGCCAAAGCTCGTCCATTTGGTCGCCATTCAGGTTGTTATTGGTATCAAAGTCCTCGGCTTTATCCCAGTAGGGATTAGCGTCAGCTTGGACTTTCAGCTTACGGGCAATATCCTCTATATCTTCGTCAGTCAGAAGCTCACAGCAAATTGCCGAACCTGCATCTTCCCAATCTTCGGCACAGACGGTAAAATCTACACCGCTAGGGAGCTTAATATCTACTTTCTTATTGCTAGCAAACATATAATACCTCGTTGTTTGATGTTGCTATACTAAATATAGTTAATTAAATTCATTTTGTCAATAATAAAATAAAAATTTTTCTCACGGTGGAGAACTCGTGCTTCTCCTGCACCAGCGGCAGAGGGGTGATAACCCAAGTTGAATATCGGGGCGAACACGAGAGAAAACCCCCCACCTTTCGGCAGGGGGCTTCTGACGAGGTATTAGAAAAGGTCGTTTCCCTTGCCCATTGGGAACGAGCGAGAGAAGCAGGGTTTCGCCAAAGTTTCGCAAATTTCGCTACGGCACAATTCATCTTCGTGCTTTGCAAGCCAAGCCTGACCACGTTTGTTAATCGGTCGGAGTTCAGCATAATTTGTGCCGTCATGATGGTAGCCATTGATATGCATACCATCCTTGTCTTGGTAAATCTTGATGTTGTCGCACTTGCTAAACAAGCCGAGCAGGTCATCCACGTTCTTTAAGACCTTGCCACCACGGAACTGACCATTCCACAGGTCGTCATAGCCCACAGCCACCATAGGGAACCACTTGCAGGACTCCATATTTACCTTAAAGTCGTCGTGTTCCATTTGCAGGGTATCATTTACATAGTTCCAATAGTCCTGAGAGCCTTCTTCTTGCGGTTCTCTTTCGTTGGAATTGCAGTTCTCTACATATTCTTCGTAGGGAACATCTCGGTCGGTATCAAGTGCGACCCATTCAGTAATCTTTTCTTTCTTCATTGTGCTTACTCCTTTCGTTGTTTCTATATATAATATAGTTAATTAAATCTAGTTTGTCAATGTTCTAGGCTTATTTTTTGTGTAAAGTTTTGTAAACGAGATGAATGAAACCGTAGGCTCGACGCTGCCATCTCGGAAGGGTGATAACCCAAGTTGAATATCGGGAGGGGGCGTAAAGAAAACCCCCTCTTTCGAGGGGGCGGAGTTCAGCCGCAAATCTTGCGATACCATTCCCAAAATGGGTCAAATGGTGATTTCATACAAACCAACGGACGGAACACACCGAGCTTTTTCGCTACTTCAAATGCGTGTTCTTTTTGCAGGACAATTTCCTTTTGCTTTCCGTTTACGGTTATAGGTATTGTTTTTGTCTCTATCCTTGATTTAACTTTGATACAGACTGTTCGTTTAATGAACCTAAATCTAGGAACCCTAAACCAACTATTGAGTTTCGCCAGCAGTTTTCTCATAAGCCCAAGTCCTTCTTCACTTCAACGCAGTGAATGTTAAAGGTCAATGTATAGCTTCTACTGTCTTCAATATAGCAAGACCATTCGCTCTTTTCTTTTTCGTCAAAGTCGCCAATGTCTTCGTGTTCAGCAAGCTGTTTCCACGCAGAACGAACGGCTTTTTTGCAGTCCTTAAAAGAACCGACCGTAAGCACAGACACACAAGAGCCGTCGCAATCTTCGGCACGTAAGCTAGTAGCAACATAGATTTTCTTCATAGGTTTACCTCATTGTTTCTATATGCAATATACATAATTAAATCCATTTTGTCAATACCTTTTTTCTGTCAGGACGAAACCGTGAATGGAATCTGGGGGATTCAGGATTCTGGCGAAAGGGTGATAACCCAAGTTGAACATCGGGCTTGCCAGAAAGAAAGCCCCCTCTTGCGAGGGGACTTAGGAGTTGTATGACACAAATTTATAGGTAAATATCCGTGATGTAGAAGTCGTTGCAATCCTCTTGTTCAAACAGACCAATCAAATCGCTAATGCTATTACAGTAATAAAAAATTTCTTCATCGTCATCGGGTATGTTGTCTTCGCTATAATCACCCATAATGGCAATGGTCGCAGTCATTTCACTATCATCGTCTATGAAATGAACATGAACATCAACACGGGTCAAACCCTGTTCTTCAACTTTCTTAATCTTTTCCTTGATTTCATCGGAAAGTTTGTTATAAGTTTCTTGCGTTGCGTCAATCATATTATACCCACCTTTCCTCGGTATCATAATTTACCACGGTTGAATTAAAGCCAATGCCCGACCACACACGCCACCACTTGTGGCAATTCGGACACTCCCTATCCTCTTCGCTAATGGTGACTTTCTTGCCCCCAGTGCGTTCGCCTGTCACCTTATCGTATTGGGGTATCGTGTAGTCGAAGTTGCGGGCAGCGTATTCCAACGCTTCATCGCTAGTGCCGCAGAACGGACACTTGCAGGCTTCTTGGTGAGACTTCAAGGCTAGGGCGTGCATAACAATCTGCTTGCCTGCACAGTATCCGTTTACACGGACTTCCCAACGCCCTTTGTAGAACTTGTTTCGTCTTTTGTCAAAAGACTTGTTTACCTCTTGCGAGGTGTAAGGTAGATGTGACATATTTACTTCCGTTGTTGTTTCGTTGTATTCAAAATATACATAATTAAATTCAGTTTGTCAAGCCCTAATCCAGAAAAATTTTTCTGGAAGTCTCGTGCTTCTCCTGGTGCGAAGCTCCACAGGGTGATAACCCAAGTTGAATATCGGTGTGGACACGAGAAGAAACCCCCACCCATAAGGGTAGGGGCTTGCAACGAGGTAGGTAGTAAGCTTGTTAGTCTTCGTCAGCTACGAACCATTCACCGCAGAAGTCGCCCTCTTCGTTGAGCTTATCAACAAGCTCAAAGGCATCCTCACGGCTGAGATTCACCTTGAAGTTGATTTGGGCTGGCGAACCATCCTCCCACTTTTCATTGGCGGCAATTCCGACAACATGTTGTTCAAGGTGCTTTCTAATCATTATGCAAAGATAATTGGCAAAGCCATTTGCATTATCCTTGATTCCATTCTTGACATTCAAAAAGATTTCTGTTTCTTGCATAGATTACCCCTCTGTTAAAGATATGGACATTGCAATTCTTCAATCTTACCAAACGGCAAGAACTGAACACGGCTCTTACCGTCTTCCGTTTTGACTGCTACTTCACGCTCCCCAACGGATAGTCTTTCTACATAGAAGTCCACCGAAGCACTACCCTCTATGGTCAGTATGTGGTGTTCAGTCTTCGCCACCGCTATGTAGCGGTTATCCTCTTCGTGGCAAACCCAATTACCACCCATAATAGAGTCAAAGGTTTTGCCCATAACACGAACCCCATTGCTGTCCGCATAACGCAAAAGGTCTTCACACTGAATTTCCCCTGCGAACGAACATATTGCAACCGCACCGATAAGAGCCAAAGTTTTCATTTGTGTTTCCTTTATTAGGTGTTTAACTTTCTTTTATAAATATAGTTAATTAAATTCATTTTGTCAAGACCCAACATAAAAAATTTAAGGGCAACGAGATGACACGACGAGATGACCGACGCTCGATTCCATCTCGTAAGGGTGATAACCCAAGTTAAATATCTGCTGGAAACAAAAAGAAAAACCCTCGTCGTTCGACGAGGGCTGTAATGCGGTAAAGTGTAGGGATGTTTGAGTATTGTTAATACCGCATTACCTTTCTAAACCTTTCGTTCCCTGCAAATGTAGAACATATCACTTGCACAAGCCTTCATCGCAGACCTCTGCTTTCGTGTTGCCGTATCTTTCCATAGGAGCAAGTTAGTGTTGCCGAAGATTGAGTAGAGGACACTCTGTGCGAGGATTCGTGCCGCTACAACTTCGGTGAAGTCTCCGTTAAGGAGTTCAGGGTGCTTTTCAAGGCACTCTTTAATCGCACCCTTAACCTTATTCATGTGGATAGAGTCCTTGACGAAATCCGTTGCGGTGTTCACTAGGTTAGTTCCCTTGAACTTTGCAAGAGACTTACCGCTGATTTTGATTGCTGTTTTAGCCATTGTTATACCTCGTTTGTTTCTATATATAATATAGATAATTAAATTCAGTTTGTCAAGCACTTTCATAACTTTTTTCAACCAGTAGGTGCAGGATTATCCCCGTCGTTGCACCAGTCTAGGGGTGATAACCTAAGTTGAACATCGGGGGGAAATAAAAAGAACACCGCCGTTCGGCGGTGAGAGTAGTTTGGCTAGTGTTTAAGGTTTGATGGGTTTCGGTGAAAACCTCCCCACTCTTTTAAAGGAATTTTTCAAAGAACGCCTTGACTTTTTCAATACCGCCCTTTGCACTACTCAAATAATTCTTAAACAAGATTTCAGAGACCAAATAGAAATGACCCATTGTGTCCCAACGCTTTTTATACTTTGCTTTGCGACCGAATGTTTCAACATCATCAGCAGAATACATAATAGTGTCGCTATTGCTATGCTTTTCAAAAGTGAACCAAATATATCCACAGGTAGAATAACGGCAACCGCTTGCAGTATTGCGAATAACAATGCGGTTAGAATCAGTAGAGCAGAATGTTTGCAACTTCTTATTGTATTTAGCCTTAGACCGCTTGAACAATTCCTTATGGATAACTGCATAGACAATATAGCTCTTTGTGCAGTCATCATGCCACAGACTATCCTGCTTGTAATAGACTACTTCGTAGTCTTTGCCCAAAGTGTCACGAACCATTTTGTCAATGCCAGCAAGTTCTTTGTCGGTAAAGTCCGTTTCAATCAGTTCATTGCCGTTCTTTTGCTCATAGGAACGGGGCGTTTTCATTGCCTTTGCGTGTTCCATAGAGTAGTGAGACTTAATGTAGGATTCTCTTTGGCGAGAGTATTTAGTGATATGTGCCATAGGTTTAACTCCTTTCGTTGTTTCTATATATAATATAGATAATTAAATCTGTTTTGTCAAGTATCTAATTAAATTATTTTTGATAATCCGCACGGATTATCCCCCTGAACCCTGACGACCGACGGAAGCTCCAGTCAGGACTGGGGTGATAACCCAGGTTGAACATCAGGGCGAAAACAAAGTTAAACCCCCTCTTACGAGGGGGCTTGTCGTCAGGAGTAAAGCGACGAATTAAGAATTGAAATCTGCGAGATAGCAGGAAATGAGTTTCGCCATTTTGCGAGCAGGAAGCACTGGAATGTCCGAAGCCACTCCCTTGATTGTCAAGGTGGCGTATTCATTGCCGTGGTTGTCAATGCCGTAGGTAATGCTTGCGTCGCTGTGAGACCATTTGGTGTCCGTCTTGTGAGAGTTGTTGGGCTTGAAAATGGTCTCAACACACTTTGGGATAACATCGCTCTTCTGTTTCAAGCGAGTTCCGTACTTGAATTCAAATACGAGGTAGCAAAGAACTTCCCTCATTTGGTTAGAGAAATCCTTGAACTTCTTTTGCGTGGTGTTGTCCATTTTTTTATATCTAGGCATTGTGTTGCTCCGTTGTTAGGGTGCTTGTTTGTTTCTATGTTTCTAATATACATAATTAAATCTATTTTGTCAAGTATTTTTTGTAACATTTTATCAACAATTTGTTATCTGAATCGTCAGTCAGCGTCAGAGGAGACGGCGGGCGAAGGGGAAAAGGGTGATAACCCATGTTGGATATATGGGCTGAGCGTAAAAAATGCCCCCGAGAGGGGGCGGCACTTCATCAGGGAGGTAAAAATTTTAATCCCACCAATCAGGCTTTGGGTCAGACGATTTTTCAAGGGCTTCGCTCAACTTCATTCCTACGGGGATAGATATGTCTCGTTCAACCGCAGGGCAACCGAACTGTTTAAGGCTCATCAGTTCTTTCAAGTCAATGTCTCCGTATTCGCTGAAATCAGGGTTGGAATTGTTCACAACATAGCCGTAAGCAAGGTTCTCGTTATCCTCGTAGCCTTCAAGGATATACCAAGTCAATGCGTGAGTGAAAGGGCAGAACAGACGGCAGGCGACCTTTGCTTCGCCCTGCAAGCCGTCTTGCGAACCGCTAGGGTGCTTCTTCAAGAACTTCTTTACTTCTGCTGTGATAAGTTTCTGTGCCATATAAATAACCTCGTTTTAAGTGTTCCGTTGTTTCTATATATAATATAGTTAATTAAATCTAGTTTGTCAAGTCCTTTTGACAACTTTTTTCAACCCGAGGTACAGACCGTTGGGACAGCTGCAGTCGAGGAGACGGTGATAACCCAAGTTGGATATCGGGGCGAAACAAAAAAGAAACCCCCCTCTTTCGAGGGGAGCATTATGGCACAACAGTTTCTTATGCGGCTTTGTTCTTTTCTTTTTCCTTATAGCAGGCTGAACAAATCCAACCGCTTGCTATCTCTTTGTAGTAGGTCTTCTTGCCACAGCCTTGACAGCGGTGCCTTTTATCCCAAGCCTTTTGGTCAAAGTCCTTACTGCGTTCAAACGAGGGCTCACGCACCACCTTTGGAATGTCTATCCTATCCATTAGTCTATCCCCTTATGCGAACGAACCTTGCTCGTTCATAAAGTTGGTTATGAGGTGTGCTTGATAGGGGAAGTTATAACCCTCTACCACAACATAATCGTTGCCGATGACAACCGCCATATTGCCATAAACCTTTTGCAGTTTGATGCGGCTATCAACCTTTTGGCACTCCGCTACAAATGTTTCCAAACTCATTTTTACCTACCTTTTTGAGTGAGTTCTATATAATATATAGTAAATTAAATCCGTTTTGTCAAGTGTTCTAACAAAAAAATTGGCGACTGACCCCACAGAGGAGACGGCGGGCGAAGGCGGAAAGGGTGATAACCCAGGTTGAACATCGGGCGGAGCGACAAAAAAAGAGGGTTGCAACCGAGTTGCAACCCCCACAACGGAAGTAAGTAAACTTAAAAGGGTAAAGACCCATTGGAAACAATCTTTGGGATTCGGTTTTCCAAATCGCTAATCGGACTAAAATGATTGTGGCCACCGTGACTATCCTTGATGCTCGTCGCAGTGCGGAGCAACACCCCAAGCATCGGCCCACTTGCATCAACATCTATGGTCATTCCACGGAAGTCACCATAGTTGTAATAGACAATCTGACCATCGGCTCGCTGAATGTAGCCGTAAACATAGTAGTGACCCGTCTTCTGCACCAAGACCTTTGCACCAATCTTCTTGCAAACCCTTTTCATAAGGTTATGGAAAGAGAGTGCTAGACTCATTCCCATAGAGCCACGGGGCATTGAAGTTCCACTCTCGTTAAAGAAAACGCCTTGCCATTTTTTCTTGAATGTCTGCATTGTTTTAACCTCGTCTTGATGCTTATAATATACCTAATTCATTTCACTTTGTCAAGGCTGACCCATCATTTTCTTTGTAAACTTTCGCTTACATAGCCCACCGAGCATCTGCCTCAACCCAGCGGCAGCCGCCAGCCTCCGCCAGGCAGCCAGCAGGCAAGAGGTGATAACCCAAGTTGAACATCCGTATGTCGCCAAGAGAAAGGGTTGCAACCGCTGGTCGCAACCCTGGTGAGAGCAGGCTACTTTGCACCTACGTGAACTAACAGACCTTCCCACAAGAAGTAGAAGACCATTACATAGGCTGCGAGCAACCCAAAGCCTTCACAGAATTGTGCGAAGATACCGCCCTTGTTCTCTCTCTCTTCCTTGACCTTGATATTCATAATAGCCTCCGTTGTTTTCTATATAATAATATACCTAATTAAAACTACAATGTCAATAGGGAGTGCAAACTTTTGTGTAAACATTCGTTTGCAAACCGCCGCCCAACATCTTTCCTGACGACGACCCGACTCCTGATGACCGACGGAAGCTCCAGTCGGGACTGGGGTGATAACCCAAGTTGAATATCGGGGTGGAGCCAGAAGAAAACCCATAGGGTATAACCCTATGGGCGACCGACGATGACCTAGACTACTGACCCAAGCACTCAAACCTAGCAGTCTTCCCAAAGGACAAGGGAACTAGGTCTTTGAAGTAGCCTATCGCAGTCGGTTCGTATTCGCCTTTCTCGTTCTTCAAGTAGAGCAGGAACTTCTTCATTTCACTACCGCCTTTGCCAAGTAGATTAAACCGATGAGAGCATAGAGAAACATAATAGGTGGGTAGATAATACCGAGAGCCACCAATACGATGAACACTATCAGTTTCATTTGGTCTTTCCCCCGTAGATTTTAAGCCCCATTTTAATAGCCGATTGTTTGTCTTTGAGTGTAGGTTTTCGTGCCATAAGATTAACTCCGTTGTTTGTATTATAAATATACACAATTAAATCTAGTTTGTCAAGGGGTTCAGCCAAGTTTTTTCCTCGACCGACGCACGCCGCCTCCTGAATAGGGGTGATAACCCAAGTTGAATATCGGGAGGGAAGAAAAAGATTGGCGGTCTCTTTCGAGACCGCCTTTGTCTCCACCCCTAGGAGAACGCAACTTGTATTGTCTTTTCCCTTATGACCGCCAACGAATCATTCAGCAACGGCAATGACCACGCAAGGCTCTTCTCGTCTATGCAGGTGACTTCGTTCGTCATAGTGTTGAACCTAAACCTATACTCGTACTGCTTTCTGTGCCGTCCGTCCATAGGTAGAGCCACGCAACGCAGAGTGAACATAAATTCATCTGTCTGTCCGTCTATGCGTTCAAGCCCCCTTTCAGTTTTCATAAAGAACTGGGCTAATTCTATTCCGACCTGTTCCATATCGTAGGAATCACGAATAGAATCTGCACAACTATTCACTCTCGCAACTAGGGTATCTAACATATCCAAGTTCAAAGTGTTTGCGGTAAATTCTTTTGCTTTGCGTGCCATAATTTACTCCCATTTTATACTATAAAATATACATAATTAAATCTCTTTTGTCAAGGGTTTAATTAAAATTATTTATATCTTTTAGCATAGGGTGGTATCACGCCCGCAGCTTCAGTCGGGACTAGGGTGATAACCCAGGTTGAAGATTGCGAAAGAAGAAATAAAAAAGGTTTAACCCTACGGGTTAAACCCTTGTTTTTTATCGGAGTTAATTAAAGCTTAACCTTGAAGTGGAAAAGGCACTTGTAAACAACATCAACAAGCTCGTCCTGCAACGCCTTCACCGCAAGCCCCCGTTGCTTCTCTGTGTTGCGGCTCACCTCGGCAATGGTGGCGTTGAACCCCCCGAACATCAGGCAGCGATAGCCCGTAGGCACAAGCTCCACTGGCGTTACATTGAGGAAGTAGCTAGACGGGTAACTGTGACCGTCATAGAAACTGCGACCTGCCTTGCGGTAGTTCACGCTCAAACGAAGGGCGTTGCAATCGTCCCACCCACAACCCGTTTCAACCTTCTGCATAGGGAACTTGATGTTAATATCCCTGCCAAACTTGACTTCAACCCCTGCACAAAGCTCCTGCACCTTCTTATACATTTCGCTTTCAGTATCTACTTCAATACCTTTGAGAATCATTTTACAACTCCGTTGTTTTCCCTAAGGCAACATCGCCTAGGGACACCCCTTAATATAGGGTGGTATCAAACCCCCTGTTCCAACTGTCTCAGGGTGATAACCCAGGTTGAACATCGGTGGCAAACAGTTTTAAAGGGAGCCTTACGGCTCCCTTTGTTTAACCTTGCTTGCTAGACCCGTTCAATCTTGTCTTCATCCGCATGGACACGAACCCCGCCCCAAGTTCCTTCAAGTTGCCCTAAATCATCAATGCTTTCTATCACGCCAGTCCTTCCGTTATAATGCGGTTCGCCCGCCATTTCTACAATACGGATTTTGTCACCGACTTTAAAGCCTTTTGTATCGTGTTTCTGCATCTTGTTTAACCCTTTTTCTTATAGATATTAAGACCCATCTTTTTGGCGGTGATTTTCCAAATCTGTTTAGGTTGTTTCTGTGCCATTGTTTTGTTCCCTTTTTAGAAGTGAGTTTTCAGTTTAAAGTGTTTCCATATACACTACTACATATAATATAGATAATTAAACACGAAAGTGTATATAGTGTTTCTCATTTTCTTGTAAACTTTCGTTTACAAAATAGGTTAAACAGCGTTCTGAATCCCGCAGCTGTAGCCAGAAAAAGGGTGATAACCCAAGTTAAAAATCGTGGCGGGCAATAATAAAAGGGAGCCTTTCGGCTCCCAGTTATCGGAGTTGTTTTCTGTAATCTTATGCTTTTGTAATTCCCATTTGCTTATACAAGTACATGTAAATTGAGTCTTCAATTGCCCCATAATCGTGATAAATACGGGTAGCACAGCATTTTCCATTTGCATAAAGAGACAAATGACCTGATTTTGTGGGCTTTGTCGTGAAAGAATAATCACCGACAGTGTAATTGTAGATTCCTTCCTGTGGATTCTTTTCACCTCTCACAAGATTTTCACGAAACCATTTGATATATTCAGCGTTTGACATAGTTTTTACCTCGTTTGTTAGTGTTAAAAGAAAAGGGAAAAGGGGAGCTTTTCAGCTCCCTTTTCTCGGAGTCCTGAAATCTTACTTTCTACGATAGATTTTAAGACCCAATTTTGTTGCGGAAGTTTTCCAAGAAGTAGGGATATTTTTAGCCATAGTTTTTACCTTTTGTTTGAGTGTTGTTTGTTAAAAGAAAAGGAAAAAGGGGAGCCTTTCGGCTCCCATTTTCCTAGAATTCAGGTTCTTCATCAATCTTGGACTTTGTGGAAGTTTTCTTTTCCATTCCGTCCAATTTTGTTGCGACCCAACGGAATTCTGCTTTTGATTCCAATTTTTCACGAATGAGCGAAGTTTTCAGAACCATAAACATTTCCTTTTTGGAACCCATAATCGGAGAACCATCAGCGTGTTTCGTTCCCGTAGGATATTGTTTATCCATATATTGTTCCAAAGCGGACATTTCAGCGGAAGAGATAACATTTTCGTTGCAACGAGAACGGAATCCCAAAGTTGTAGAAATTGCATTGATTCCGATGAGAGCTTCCGAGAAATTCTTAGGAATTGCGGTTCCGTTCAAATACTCTTCGCCTGACGGAACATCAAAGTTTTCCACCAAAGAGATGAACAACTTTGCAAGTCCTTCGGAGTCAAAGAAGTGAATTTCCACAATTTTCTTTGCCAACCTGTCAAAGTGTTTGTTATCGTAGCAACCGAAAGACAAAGTAAGCATAAGATTTTCGTAAGTTCTACCGCACGAATGATGACCGATAGATTCGTCTGCAAGTTTCAAGTCTTTCAAATGCTTTTTGGAAAACATTTTCCAAAACATTGAAATGTTCTCGTTTTCCTGCACCGCACGCAACACGCTTGCATCTTCATAAATCAATTCAAGCGGGAAATAACGACCGCAAGAGCCGAGCATTGCGGGCGAAATTTCAGAAGTTTGTCCCATAAATCCTTCTCTATCCGAGCCGTTGAAAGCGATGAAAAAGTTTACATCGTTGTGCAGATGGAAAACTTTAACAATTTTCGTGAGAGCAACAGTAAGAAAAGTTCCTTGAACACGAGGATTAGCCGCACTAAATTCGTCCAAAAGGACAACGGCGGCGTGGGCTTCGGGCAAACCCTTTTCGTCAGTCCAAATGCGGTAGCCTTTGGTATCGTCTGTTGTCGGCACCTTTTTGTTCGTTCGTGGGTCTACACGATAGAAAGGCAACCAATTGGGGATTTCGTCTTCACCTGAAAGGTCAAACGAGCCGTCAGCGTTGGAGTGACCCTTGTAGCTGAATCCGACTATGTCTGAGCCATTAACCCATTGGTTAATGGCGACTGTGATGAACGGCAGCTTCCAATCGGTAGCCAAAGAGCGAACCACCGAGGTTTTACCCATGCCCGGAGCACCCTCCAAGCCATAAGAGATGATGCTGTGCAAGATGTTGTCCTTGTCAATCACCTTGCGGTTTACATTGGCGAGTTCCTTGAACTCAGTAGCGGTAACTTGTATCGTATCCATTGTTTAACTCCGATTTAACCCTAAGGCTTCATTGCCTTGGGACACCCGTTAATATAGGGTGGTATCGAGGGGTCGGGGCGTAGGGTGATAACCCAGGTTGAACATGACGGGGTATATTTAGGGGGTCGCCCGTATAGGGTATTAGCCTAGGCTAATTTGATATTTGATAAGCACGGTACTTTTTATTTTTTAAAAGAACAGGGTTATCAAACAGGGGTTTCCAAACAGGGGTTTCCAACCATGGGTTTCCAAACAGGGGTTTCCAACCATGGGTTTCCAAACAGGGGTTTCCAACCATGGGTTTCCAAACAGGGGTTTCCAACCATGGGTTTCCAAACAGGGGTTTCCACCCCAGCTTCCAACCCAGCTTCCAACCCAGCTTCCACCCAGCTTTCGGGACAGGAATCGGGACACGGTGTCCCGAACCAAGTTTCCACCCACGGGAATCGGGACAGCAGGCGCCCGCTCTCAACAATGTTTCAACTTGAAACACACAGGATATCAACAGGTTATCAACACCCCTCTAAAAAAATCAAAATCCAAAACTGGGGGCAGAAAAATAGAAAAAAATATTTAAAGCCCCTGTCATACTCTTTGAAAAATTTTTGGTAGGGGGGTATACACAAGGGGCTTAAAAAATTTTTGGGGGGTGGGGGTTAAAAAATAACCGTATCGGATTCGACACGGTTACGAAAGGTAATTGAATTAAGTTTAGAACGGGAGGTCGTCATCTGGTGGCGGAGGGGTTTGGCCCTGCGGTTGTTCCTGAGGTTGGAACGAGGGGGTTGACACCACGTACGGGGGTTGGCCGCCAGTCGGGAAGACTGGTTCACCGCCAGTCGGGAAGACTGGTTCACCGCCAGTCGGGAAGACAGGTTGTCCAGCCATCTGGAAAGCGGGTTGGGCCTCTGTCTGGGGAAGCTGTTGGTTAAACTGTCTGTTACCGAGGAGTTGGAAGGTTTCGATTACAACGTCCGTTGCGTAGCGTTTTTGGCCATTCTGGTCAGTCCAAGAGCGGTAGGAGAGGGAGCCTTCGATGAAGAGGGGCATTCCCTTATGGACACCAAGGGATTCGATGATATCTGCTGTCTTTCCCCATGCTACGAGGTTATGCCAGTCGGTTTGTTCCTTCTGTTCACCATTATTGTCCCTGTACCGTCTTGTGGTGGCAAGGGAGAAGGTGGCACGTTTGCGGCCAGTTGATGTGACGGCGAATTCGGGGTCTTTGCCTGTATTTCCTATGAGGAGGACTTTATTGAGGTAAGCCATAGTTTGTTATTCCTTTTGTTGGGGTTCATTGTTGTTACATTCTAGGTACTGTCTAATCTTTTCCATTGCCTCTGGGGTAGAAGGTACTAGGGAATGGTCTTTTCCGAGTTCCTTTTCGACCTTGTAGGTATGGTCTTTGAGGTTTTCGGCCACGAGGCATTTGCGTTGAGCGACTGGGTTTTCGATGAGGAATAGCATGTCTTCTTCGCCGAACTCGTGGGAATAGGCCAATTCAAACTGTTCGGTCCAGGGGTAAGCCTGGTTCAGGCGTTGTTTGACACCCAGTCTGATTTCTGCGATTTCTTCTTCCGAGTAGTCGATTTCGGCATCTTCGAACATTTCTGGGAGGGCTTCTGCGATTTCCTTTTCATAGATGCCTGATGCAGGGATTACATCGGGTGGCAGGGCATTTTTGAGTTCGACATGCGCTTTGATATCGAAGGCGAGGCGTTTGAGGGAAAGCTTGAAGGCTTCCATGTCGAAGTTTTCGAACTGTTTTGGGATAGTGAGCTTGATTTCCATGTTAATATCCTTTTCCGCCATGGTTATCGGCTTCTGGGTTGGACGTTTTCCATCCAGTTTGGTTGCACTGGAGTTTTTCACGGCATTTGAAGCAGATGTGGCGTTTTTGGTCAACGGGGGTTGTATAGGCCCCAGGTTTGCCGCAGACTTGGCAAGTTTCGTTCATGGGGTTATTCCTTTTCCACGTCAATTTTGAGAACGGGGTTTGAACCGAGCTTTTTGATGAACTCGCTGACGGGAACGGAGAGTTCGACCATGCCGTTCCTGACCAGTTCTCTCTGGGGGGCGATGAAGTCGATGAAGTCTTTGAGGGGAACCTTGGTCTTCTTTCTGGCTTCGAGTTCTTCGTCGAGGAAATGTTTGAGCTTGTCGATGGAGTTGCGGATGTATTCTTCGTCGATGCCGAGCCTTGTCGTGTCTATGATGGAGAAGTGGTAACCGAGGATGCTGCGGATGTGGGCGCCTACATGGATGGTGCTGTAATCGTCGTCGATGAAGTCTTCGTAGTAGGCGACTTCGATTGGCTGTTCGGAAATAGGATGCACGAGGTCGAAGTAGCTCGCCTCGTTGTTATACTCCTTGTTCTTGGCTTCATTGGGGATAAGGCCGCAATCCAAACAGATTCGGTTGAAGTCTTCCCTTTCGAGTTTCTTTTTCTCTGTCATATTTGCTCCTTACCAGAGACGGACGGCTTCGATGGGGCCGTTCTTGTCTTCGACGTATCTCGTGTAGCTATAGTCCGTGCCGTCGAAACGGTCCCAAGTGCGGCGGGTTTCGGTCTTGAACTTCTGGACAACGGGATATACGCTGACGGGTTGGATGCCCGAGCGTTCCATATCGGATTCGTAACCCACTATTTCAAGTTCGGGGTTGAGCTTTTGGAGTTTTTCGATGAGTTCTTTGACTTTCATGGTGTTTCTCCTTTTGTGTTTAGTCCTCTGATGGTTCATCGAGGAGGTGTTTATCCTCGTCCTTGTCGAGTTCTTCTTGGAGTTCCTTTTCATCCCAGATTTCGTGGTAGTAGTTGCAGTCTGGGGTACAGTTGTGGGGGTCGGACCACGGGCCGTACGGTTCGGGGAACGGGCATTCATCCACTTCTGTGATTAGTTTGTGGCATGCGGTGCAGCAGGTGCAGTCTGGGAGGCAGTAGGCTGGTTCGCCGTCAATGATTACGTCTACCATGACAGTGTTAGTCCTCCTGAGGGATGCTGTAGGTTTTTCTGAGGTCAGCGAGCTGCTGTGAGGTCTGTTTATAGACCTTTACCAAGTCGAGGGCGTAGAGGATATGGTTTGCGATTCCCTTCAGGGTATCTACTGGGCCCCAGGTTACTTTTTCGGTGCCGAAGTATTCAAGGGGTGCCCAACTCGGTTCTGTATCAAGGTCTCCGTATTCATCGTGGTGGATAGCGTGATGCATGACGAGAATGGTCCCGTAGAAGTCGTCACGGGCTTCGTTGTACGACATGCAGAAATCGATTCGCAGGTCTTCGAAATCGGTCGAGACAGAGCCTTCGACGGTAATCGGGTTTGCCACGTTCAGTCGAACTGACTTGTTGTCAACTGTGAATCGGGACTTGTCGCATACCATAGGGGCAAGGAGGTCGATTACGTCACCTTTCTGGTTGTCAGCGTCGAGGATAGCCTGTTTTTGGGGATTCATTGTGATGTCCTTTTTGTATGTGTGGTTTGTATCTGTTTGTATCTGTTTGTATGAACAATATAGATAATTATTTTCTGCCTGTCAAGGGGTTTTCTTACCTTTTCTGAAGGATGCCGTTTCTAGGGGTTTATCCTGACAGAGGAATTTGAGTGCGAAATAGAGGCCCTGTGGTTTTGTCGTGGGTACGACAGCCACTGTGGTATTGGGGTAGAGCTCGGGTTCAACAAGGCGTGGGGGAGGACCAAAGTATTTATCTGGGTGTTTGAGGTAGTCTTGGAAACGGGCTTCTGATTCCGCTTTGAGTTTGGCGTATTCTTCCCTACGGACTTTATCCCAGTATTGGTAGTTGAAGTTGCGTTTTTCGACGGGTCTACCATAGAAGTAGTTGACGAGGTCTCTAACCCAGTATTCAACAGCGGCACATTTTCCTTCCACGTCCCTGTCTGGGGGGATTTCGAACTCAACCCGCTTGTTGATTTTATTGGATATATTTTTGAAACCTCCGATAGAATCTAGGATTTCGGTCCCGTTGCGGAGGTTTCTGGTGGCATTCAGGACGAACGAGAATGTTCTTCCGTCCTTTTCGATTTTATACAAATCGGAGTGCGGTCTAGCGTCCATCACCAGCTCGTCTGCCGACAATTCCCCTTGATTGGTGGTTTTGAACCCGTTTTCTTCGAGTCGTTTGAAAAGGAGTTCGAACGGGGTTTCCTCCCATCCGTTCGGGAACTCGTTCTTGACCATTGTAAATTCAATTTGTTTAGACATGGTTGGTTACCTACTTGGTCATCTTGGATAAATCGAAGGTGACATCGAGTTTCCTGTTGCAGTGGGAGCAATAGACGGAGAACGCAGGGAAGTTGCAGAGGTCTGGTACAGTCTTTCTGAACGAGTTGACCGTACCGCATTCGCATTTCCACTGGACATAGTATTCGTCTGGTGCGAAGCAGTGGGGGACAAAGCGCCAGTAGCCTTCTGGTGAAGGTCTCTTTGGCTTAGGTGTTGGTGGAATAGCGAGTTCTGCATCGAAGCAGTCCTTGGGTGCTTCAACCACGCCGCAAACGGCGGAGTCGAACTTCTGGGGGATGTCAACGGATTTCCAATACTTGATTTGGTTCCCGTTGCAGGAATGGAAGTTTCCTGAGGGGACATCGTAGCAGAGGACATCGCCTTCTTTGCTTTTCGCCCATGTAATGTGCTTGGCGGGTCTCATCCTAGCGATGATGACTTCAGGTCTGAGTTTTTCTGGGTCATGTCTGTCTTCGAGCAGGGCGAAGATTTCCACGTCAAGTGGGATTTTCGTTGTGGAGATATCGTTCCATCCGAATAGTTCAATCATGGGGTTTCCTCCTAGGATATGCAATGTTTGAGGGACTGGGATTCAACATCGTCGAACAGGTCTCCCGTGCTTGGGAGTTCACCGTTGGAATCGGCGATATATCGTTCGACGAGTTTCTTGAACTCTTCGTTTCCGCCATTAATCCACATTGTACGGTAGTTGAACTGGGTGATGAACTTATGGGTTCTATCGGTGTAGAATGCCATGTTGTGGAGGCCCATCATGCCGAATTCCTTGTCCTTGTAGAAGACATGGACATCGGAGAATACTGGCTTGTCGGCATTGTCGTAGGTGAATGTGCATCCTTTGGATTCGAGGTATTCGTGTGCTTCGGAGTAATCCATATTCATATCCTTTTTTAGCAAATATAACTAAATAAACCCCCGTTGTCAAGGGGTTTTCGGCAAATCTGGCTTGCAGTTGGGTTCCCCGCCCTTGCTGTCTGGAATCCATGTGCATTTCTGGTTTTCGATAATGTCCTTGAACCAATGGGGGAGGTATTTCGGTAACTTCCCGTCTTCAAGCAATCCTTTTATTTTGACAAGTTCCATTGAAGCCTCGCTTAGAGCTGCATAATATCGGCCTTTCGTTCTTTTTCTGCAGCTTTTACGAGGGCTTCCATGTTGTCGATATACTGTCTGACGAGGTTAGGGTTGAGTTTGCCGCCCGACTGACGCATGCATTGCCCGACGAGTTCAGCTTTCGCCTTGTCGTCACCGTTCTGGGCCCTGTGCAGGAGGTCTGGGAACTTGTTGAGGATATCGAGGACAACAATCGGGTCGGGCATGCACTGGCGGAGACCGATGTTCTTGATGATATCCTCTGGGGTTCCACCATTTTCGAAAATGATTTCGGCAACCTTCTTTCCAATCTTGGCGTTGATAACATTGTCCTTAATCAGGTCGAAGACATGGAGGACGTTCTGAACCTTCTCATTTTCCATCGTTGTTTCCCTCTGGGTAGATGTATTCTGGTTTAATCTTGCTGGTTTTCTCCACGAGTTCGCAATGGTCTTCGTACAGCTTGATGTATTTTCTTGCATCGTCCTCGGTGTAGAACCCGATGAGATTAGCCAAGAAGAAGGTGTCATAGGTTTCATGCTCGATATCATAATCAAGTTCCTGATACTCTGATATGTAAGTTGGGTCCCAAAAATGGAAGAACAGGAATCGCACACGCTTGTAGGGTGCAAAGATTTTCTTTCCGTTATGGTACAGGACTTTGATTCGCCACATGGTATTAACTCCTTGTTTTAACCCATCCAAACACTCGTTCGAACAGGGATGCTTTCGGTTTGGGTGCAACCAGTCGTTTTAACAGGGGTTCTTTCGGTTTTGGTGGATAGATTGCTGCCACGGGCGGGACATTGTGGAGGAGATATTTTCCATCGTGGATGCCAACCGTGGATAGCTGTTTCAGATAGTCGAGGAGAGCCTGTTCCTGACGCTTGGGTGAGCCTTTTATCCTTGTCCATGCGATAAGCAGGTCGCCTTTGACCCATCTCAATCCGTGCATGAAATGGAAGTAACCGAGCCACTGCTTGTCTGGTTCTGCCCAGTAGTTCTTCGGGAGGTTCTGAGCAACGTCGAGTTCATCTTGTTTGAACTCGTAGAACTCGGCGAAGGGGTAATAGGTTCTGACACACAGTTTGAAATGTTCCTTGTCCATTTAGACTCCTTTCCAGTCCGCCATGTCGAGGAGCCAGTCTGAAAAATCGATTATCGGGTTTCTGAGATACTTGAAATCACCGCTATGCCAGGGTCTAACGATACGGTACAACAGGAAGGCAGGCATCAGGGCGAGTTTTGCGAGGTAGTAGATACCAAGGGCAATCAGGGCGATGAGGGCCGCTGCGATAACGAAGGGGAGTGCAATGATTGATGTGACAAGCACTACAACCCAGTGGATTCGTTGTTTGATAGTCATAATTTACCACGCTTCATGATATACAAGGTCAAGAATTCGAGTCATTTGGTTGTCAAAGTATTTTTTAAACCCGTTGAGCCTCTGAATTGCCTCATCAACTGTGAGTGTCAATGTGCCGTCGTTGTTGAGTGACGGTATCACTTTGTTGAACCAGTCGGGAGAGTCTATCTTAATCTGAGCGGCCTTTATCCGTGTGTTACGGACAAAAGCTGCAAAATGCAGACCGAACACTGCATCGTGCAAATCGTCAACCGAAGATTCGAGAATCCTGTCTTTATAGCGGCTTACCCACTCGTCTGCATCGAGGTTTGCTTCCTTGCGTTTTTCATCCACGACTTCACGGGTGAGATAACCTTCCTTGACCATCTCGGTTGCAAACTGTTCGGTTTCGTCGAGATATTCCTTCGTTATTTTATCTGCCATACACTACAATCTAGTTAATTTTTCTTTTTTGTCAAGTCCCTTCCGCACATTGGGCAAAATTTTATGCCACGGATGGTGCAGATATTAACGGTCTGGTCGTCCGAAGTCTCGATTTCAATGTCGTTAAAGTGTACTCTCGCCTCGTAGGGCCAGCAGCTCATTGGCGCATTGAGGACAACACCACCTGGGTGTTCGCAGTAGAAGCAAGGTTGCTTCTTTTGTTCATCCTTGTCGTCGCCTTTCAGCTTGGCGATATACTTGTCCACATCGGTTTTGAGGTAGACTTCTCCACGATAGTCTTGGATATCAACCAAGTCGTGCGATTTCAGTTCTTCGTTGTTCATTTTCGCTTCCTCTTGCAATCGGGGTAAAGGAACCTGAGCGCCTTGTAGATGCCGTCTGGTGCTGTAAACCCAGGTATCGGCCCATGACAGTCGAATAGTGCGGGGAACCTGCGGCGGTCTATCGGCATGCGTTCTTTGGGATGCTTCTTCCGCCATTCTGCTTCTTCCCGTTCCCATTCTTCGAGAGCCTTCTTGCGTTCTTCTTCCCACTTCTTGGCTTCGATGGCACGCTTGGCATCTTCCTCTGCCCAGCGTTTGCGGTCTGCAGCAATGTCGTGAATCTTCTTCAACGGGATTCCGTTGGAAAGGATTTCCTTGATGACATAGTTATCGGGACCGTATTCCTCGTGATTGAGGCGGTTGATTTCTAGGTCGTAGTCTTCCTTGCTGCGGAAGTAGCCGCAGAACCATTGCTTACCGTTCGGGTAGACACGGTAGAGTTCAAAACAGCGTTCGGAACCTTTGATTTTAGCTCCTGTATAGTCAATCATTTTTCTCATTTCAGTTTCTCCGCAAGTTTACGGTAATTTTCTTCGAGGTTTCCCCAGAATGCAATCCATTCTTTATATGATTTCTGTGCGATACGCATGAACGGGTTCTTACGGGTTCTATCGCCATTTTCGGAACAGTAATGCAGTGACTTGGTACGAAAATACACATGCCACAGGAATTTGTTTTCCTTCGCCCTGTCCGCCTTTTCAAGGCACAGCGCACGGCGGAGCAGCCTGATTTCCATGGCCTGCTTTCTGGCGAGTTGCAACCATTTGTCACGGGCCTTGTCGGTATTGAGAGCATCTTCCTTCAAATTGGCTAACTCGATTTCTTTTGCTTCGAGTTTCGCTTTCAGCTCGGCGTTCTCGATGCGGAGCTTTTCGGCAGTCTGGTCTTTTTCTGGACTGATGTGAAACCGTCTTCCACCTCTCATTTTTTCTCCTTTTTGTTTTCGGCAAGCTTCTTGATGTAGTCGAGCATGAACGGGGTGTGCTTTTCGACAAGTTTGCACAGTTCGTTGAAATCGACGATGTGCAGCTTTTCCACGGATTTGTCGATGTTTGTCAGATATGACAGGAAAATGCCAGTATCTGGTGCGAATGACGGGCTTCCACCCCAGTCTAAACCGAGGATTGAACCATGCAGGGAGAGTTCCATGTCATCACCGTATTTTTTAAGCGTAACCCCGTCGATATGCATGTATTTTACACAATGAACATCATCGGAATCCCAGTATATATACTTGCCTTTCAATATATCACTGAAAACCTTGTGAAGATGGGTTTCATACTTTCCGTGTTTGCTCTCGATATCACCAAGAACTTTTGTAGTGGACTCGATACAACTGTGAATCATGTTGACCAGAGAAGTTTTCTCATTATGGATTTTATCACACAGTTCAGTCATTTTCTTGAAGGTATCGATGTCTTGCCGTGCATTTATGACTTGCTTGTAAAGCGAGATGACCTCGGTCATAATGTCGCCGATGTTACTGTCACATGTTATGGTCGGGCACTTTCTCAGTTCATCGTTCATCGCATCAATCGCCTTGTATTCGTCAGTCATCTGCCGCATCCTGCGAGTGATTTCGTCAAAATGTTCCAGAACCAAGCCAAGAAGAACTTCCTCTTCTTTGGCCCACCTGTCATGCATCGACAATTCACTGTCATGTATGTTCGCAAGAACATCAGTTATTTCTTTGTTCCACAAGCCTTCTGTATTAGTTCCTGTGAACCTTTCGGTTAGAGTCCTTACACGGAGCAGGGCACTGAGGTAGTTGATTGTGGTTCCAGAACGGTCTGTATAACGACAGAGCGACCGCTTGAATACATCCAGCGATGATACTCCGTCTTCCCAAAACTTGTAAAAGCCTTTCGGTGGAGGAAACTCTTTTTCCGAATACTGTTCACGGGCTTCTTTCAGAAATTGTTTTGCATCCATATTACTTCTCTTTGTTTTCCTGTTGCATCTCGTGCAGGGTTTGTACGTGGTACTGGACATTCTCCTTGCATAAGTCGGGGAAATAACCAGTTTCCTCGTAGAGTTCGTCAGAAACCCATTTGCACTTGCGGCATTGAATCCTTATGCTGAAAATGCCGTAGTCAACCCTTTCCCCGAAGCACTCGAATTTGGTATCGTTCTTGCATTGAGGGCAGACGATGTAGTTACGCTGTTGCATGTCAAACTGCATGGGAACTCCTTACTTCGATTTGACATGTTTCTTTACGGCGTTTACGATGCGGATTACATCCTTGTCAGTAATCGAGTCCCACCTTACCTGATAGGACAGGTCATCAAGCGTTCCGTTCTCACACGGGGCGACACCCAGTATCGTAGCAAGACCCTTGCCATTGATAAAGAAAACGGAGTTCTGAATGGCGCCTTGTAAATTGAAAGTGTCCTTCGGGAATTTCGACCCGATGTATTTCACGAACTTGACGAAGCTCCAACGAGGAATATCCATATACCGTCTATCGGCATCGTGCCAAAAACTGTCACCATACAAACGAACCTTGTACTGATTTAGTTCAAGTTCGGCAAGCGGCCTGTCTTCCGCTTCTGGTCTATAGTCAAACGAATGAATGCGACTATTGAAGTTGTTCGTGTCGAGGATTTCACCCTTGCCCTGTGCAACCCACATGGCGAGTTCCCAATGTGTCGGGATATTGCTTGTAATCTCTTCTGATTTAGCGTTCTTTCTTACCATGTCAACCCCTCTGGATAAGCGTCATCAAACCCGATATAGAATTTGCCTTTATAACCCTGTTTGATAGCTTTGTTGAGAAAATCGATTGCTTGCTGTTCCGTATGGAAAATCGGGTCATACATGCTTTCGCTGTATAGTTCGCAATGTCCCATGGCGGTATCAGCTTTCATGAGGATGTATTGGGACCATCTGAGAAATCCCTTCTTCCACTGGGGAACCCAGCGACCGTGTATTTTCTTGACACGGTGCGTTTTGTCGATGTAGGTAGCCATAGGTTATTTCCCGATTTCTACGCAGTGAAAACGGTGGCCCAAATCGACCTGCCACAGGTTGCCCTCGGCACGGAAATCCTTGACACGGTTCTGTGCAACGAAAGCATGACCCGCTTCGATGCAAGTCTTTTCAGATTTGAAATAGTGAATGACGGTTGAAGTCACAGGGGAGTCTGGTCTGATATTCCCGTTGACACCCATGATTGTAAACAATACTAAAACCCACATAATTGCTCCTTTGATTACAATGCGGTTCCTTTGTGCAGTTTTTCCAACTGTTCTTTAAGCCAGTTGACTTCGGCCACAGATGCACCCTTCGGGCATATATCGTCGATGATGTCGGCGGTATCTAGCCAAGTCTTCGGTGTCTCAAAATACGGGGGTGGATAGGCTGATATTGTATCGACCCTTAGAAGTTCTTCGAGTTTGTCCTTGACTTTTTCATCGAGGTCGGAATCCCAGATGACATCAAGAGCTTCGTCAACATTGCTATAATACTCGTCCCAGTTGATTGGGCAAATTGACATTTCACCTACCATAATTAAACAATCTCCGATTTAATGTCTTTCTCGTAGCACCATTTCCAGTTGCTGCTGCTTTTCAGGTAGCGAGGCACCCTGTTGTGGTGGAAATGATATCCATCCTTGATAGTCTCTTCCGTGTTGTTAATGTTTGGCATAAGTGTCGTATGGTCGGCTTCGAGGAAACCGCCGTTAGGGGGAGTGACATAAATCCAAACATTCCTGTCAGGAAGGGCTTCATCAAAGGTCTTCCAAATGATATTGATTGTTTCAAACTTTATCATTTTCAACCTTGTCTTTGTCACCGAACGCCCGTTTTGCTGTATCAAACAGATTCTTTAGCCCATTGCGGTTGTTGTCGATAATTTCCTTGCGTTCTTTCAACCATTCAAGAGCATCGTCAGGTTCGACAATATAAAGCATTTGAATCTGAGTACCATCAGCGGACATAGGGATTTTGCCAGAGTTAACCTGCTGCTCGACAAGATTAGCTACGGTAGAAATTCCATTGCTTTCATTAGGCCATACGCCAAAGCCATATTGTTTGGGCTTCTCGTCTGAAACGAGATTCAAATCTATGTAATCGCCTGTCGCCATTACAGCAGTGTTATAGAACCCACCAAGTTTGACATCGTTCACTAATACTAATCCACGAACAAACTTGTTGTCTCCTGTGACAAATTTGCCACGCAGCATTTTATACACAACGTCGCAGACATGTTGAACCTTGCTCTCGTAGTTCTTACTAGCTTCGGCTTCTTGCTTACTGAACTCTTCGCATTTCTCGTCAATATGCGTCTTTGCATTAGCGAATGATTCTTCATTGCCAGGAAATTTCTTTTCCAAGTCATAGATTGAATACTTGAGATTGCGATACATCTTGGCTTCATCGGACTGAACCATTTTCTTTGCAGTCTGGTTGACATCAACGAGTGCATCGATAAGTTCTTTCGTGTAGCAGAAAGGTGTGCATTTTATGTTATTCAGCATAGTTATCCCCTGTATGTTTCGGGCAAGGTTCCGTTAGCCTTCGCCCATTTAATCTTTTCCTTGCAACCGTACTCGCAGTGGCATGGGCATTTGTCACATGGGGACCCATCGACGAAATCACAGGGTACAAAACGGTACTTCTGCTTGATGTTCGGGTACTTCTCGTGGTCAACCTCGCTCAGGAACATCGAGAGAGGGCGGGCACATAAAGTAGGCTTGCCGTACATTGCATTGTACACCATAAGGAGTTCCTTGGTTTCCGTATGCTCGGCAATCCCGACAATCCCGTACAGGTACATGTTCGGGTTATTTTTGAGTTCTTCTTCGGTAAGCGTCTCACGCTTGAAGTGCTTGACGATGGCGCCTGGTCTCAGTCCACGATGCCATGCAATTTCTGCGTCTTTCATAAATACCTCGTTAAATTTCAATGATAAAGTCTTCGAACTTCGTTGGTCTGGACCCACGTGTTTCTTTGCCGTCTTTGATAACCATGGTGTCGGCATAGGCCCTATGCTCGCCAGGATATCCGTTCGGGTTGCAAAGAATCGTTATCGTCTTTCCGTTCGGATTGACATAGGTGCAAATCTTCCTATCGTGAACATGGCCACAAACCCAGATGGCATCGTGGTCGAACATGTCGAGGAACTTCTTTCCCTCGAAGTAGAAGTAGGTGTTTAGTGGGCTGAGCCTGTATTCGAAATTGATGCCGACCTCTATTGGAGCGAAGTGGGTCATCATGATTTTAGGCTGCTTCGCTACGAGTTCGGTCATCATCTTGTCGTAGTGTTCCCAGATTTTATCGGGATTCTGCTTGAAGTATCTCCAATGCTCGCCGTCGAACCATTCACGCTTCCAGATGACCTTCTTGTTGTGTCCGTAGGCATACGGTTCAACCTTGAAGTCGCACATGCCCATGCAGCCCGCTACGTTGTCAATCATCCTTCCTTCGAGGAGATGGACATTTCCCAACGTGTTGCAGAAATTCTGTATTGCGGCAATCTTTTCTTCCGATGTTTTGAACTGTAGGTTAGACCTTGACGGAGTACCGCCACGAACGAGGATGTCGTGGTTTCCTAAGCATAGATAGACTTTCTTGTACTTGTTGGAAAGCCATTTCACTGCCCTTGTGTAGGTAAGCCAGTCATTGGCGACATCACCAGCGACAACGATTGCGTCAGTATCGGGATAATTGAAATACTGCCATAGGTATTCCATCGTATTGAGAACGACATCTTCCTTAACTTCGTCGCCACGAAGTTTTGACGGTTTGTTCGCATAATGGAACCAAGTGTCTGGATGCAGGTCGGATAGGATAAACGCTTGCATAGATTATTTTCCTTTGAGACGGTCCTTCCAGTCGTCACGAGGATTGATTGCCAACTCGTCGTTGTCGGCAACCACGGACACTTCCTGCTTACATGTAGGGCATTCCGTCTTGACAACGTATGTACGGCGGTTCCAAAGGCTGGAATCGCCCTTTAAGGATTCATAAAAGCGGATATGACGAACGTCCTGAATAAACGCACAGTGGCAATTCCCGCAACGGAAAGTGATGCCACGACGCTTGCCGAACACGTCTTCGATTTCTTCTGTGAATTTGAGTTCTTTGTAGTTTTCCATAGACCAAAATATAGTCTATTTAATGCGATTTGTCAAGAGAATTCTCTACATTTTCGCATTTATAAGGATTCAATCCTACTCATGCAAACATTTGCTTTTACATTCAGGGCAAGAAAACGAGTATTCACCTGTAAGTTCCGTTTCACAGAACTTCTGTGACACGACGAACTCACAGCCGCATTTACACTTGAACGCCAACTTATTGCCTGATTTCAGCACGGTGACATCACTCTTTTGCCCATAGTCCCTCATAAAGGGGTTTGGAACAGCTTTTTTATCCCGTTTGAAAATCATTTTTCATCCTCTTGGTTCAAAACATTTTTCAGAGTGTCGGCAAGATTGGTAGCGGCAAGCGCTTCGATAGAGGGATTTTCCTTCTCCTCTTTCATGTGCTTTTCCAATGCAGCCTTGTCGTGGCCGAAATCGGCCTTGCAGAATGGACAGCGGAAACCCATAATTTAATCCTCTTCGTAGTAGACAGGTTCTAACCCTTGGTCATAAGCCATACTGTTTACGGCATTCTTAAATTGCCTTCTTGAAAACTTGAACAAAGCCTTCTCAATTTCAAGTCGGTCTTCAAGGTCTGCGATATTTACCAAGTGTTCGCTCATCCTCTGGCTGTATGCGCCGATTGATTGTGGCCGCATTTCGTCAAAGAACCGTTCCTCGGCTTCAAGGGCATTGTATATCCGATTTTCAAGACGGCTCATCAGAAATTATTTACTCCTTATTTGGCCGAAATAGTCCATCTTTTCGACATAGTAGTTATAAGCATATTCAATCTTGGAAATGCAGTGCTTATTGAACGGGAAAGTATAAGCCCATATGGGAAGCGTCTTGCTACCACCTAATTCAAGTGAATTGAAGACCTCCACATAATGGACATCATTTTCCCCCATGCTATGAAACAGGTCAAACACTAGATGCATCACATCATATTGCGGATAGTTGTCATCGGTAAACCTGACGCAAATGTTGTTGCGAAAGGAGTCTTTCATGATGTCCCAACCCAGAATATGGATGTTCTCGTGCTTTTCAAATTCGTCAACGACCTTTTCAAACCATTTGCGTTCAGCCATATAGCTTTTGTACTTGGCATTGCGGTTTTCATACAGGTGATTGCTGAACATTTCGGCTGATTGCTTAATCGCCTTGCTCTTGTCCATACGATTAACCTTCCTTTGACCTTTCCTTATTACAGGTTCTCCACTTAATCGTGCCATAATTGCGAATATCAGACTTGTCCATCAGCTTTTCGGCAATTCTAGCGACATCTGTTGCAAAGACATCGTCGGTTACTTGGTCAATCAACTGCCAAATATCGTCCGAATGTGCATAGAACTTCGAGCTTACAAGTTTAGTGATTTCCTTGATGACATCGGCTTTGTGTCGGTCAACATAGGTATACTTCTTCAACAGATGACGGAAACGCCACTTGAATCTAGTAGATGTAGAACACTGGTCTGCCGTGTACACATCGACCACAGTCTTCATGCGTTCATCAACATACAGTTTTGCGACAAGTCTCTGATTGTAGTAGCACTTGATGTGAAACTCCATGTCATTGACCATAGCACTCTTGAATTCACAAGCATTGTTAAAGATTTTTTTACAATACTTTCTGAAATAGGTTTGGGTAATCATCGTTGCCTCCTATGCATTTACAACTTCGGGAGGAATAATCGGCTGCACACTGCATATTTGCATGCCAGGAGTTGACCACAGGTTTACCTCACAGTCGGAAAGGAAGCAGTCACATGGGGCTACCACAGATTCGAGACTGGATGTGGTTGTCGGGTTGAGAATATCGAACACGACTTCGCCTTTCTTAATGGTATCGCCAGGTGCAAACTTGTGCTTAACGATTCCTTGGTAGTGGGCATGAAGGTTAATCATGTTGTACTGAGCAGGGAGAGTTCCACTCGATGAAATGAATTCTGAGGTAGGTGTACCATCAAGTGCCCGCAAAAGTTTCAAAACGAATTCAGTTTGTTTTTCAATGACATCTTTGAAGCCTGGGGCAAAAGCCATTCCTCCAAGTTCCACGGTAAACCCAATGTTGCCGCTGTACACAGCAAATCGTTTAATTGTGTCCGTTTCGGATTCAGAAAGCATATAATGCAAACCGTGCTTGATTGCGAACCTGATGTATGCGGCTGCGAACTTGTTGTTCGATACAAGTATTCCGTTATCACATGCAGGGGAGTTATGCACATCCACTACGGCCTGTGCCCAAGAATTGATTCGATGCTTGATGGTTCGTACCATATCATCCATTGAGTATTCAATATTGATACCAAACGCCCTGTTAAAGTCACGAGTGGGTTCCTTGGGTTTCGGCATCTCACGGACATTCTCGTTTAAGCCAGGGGTGTTTAGTATCTGGTAATCAACTTCCGATTGGTGGTCAGTTGCTTTAAACTTGTGCAATGCATGCGAAGTGGCATAGACGGCAGCCTGTTCGTTGCCGTGTGTTCCTGAAATAAGGAATATGTTCATTTTAACCTGCCTTTACGATTTTAGTCAACTTTTCAATAATAACAGCATGCTCGTCAATGAGTTTGAACTGGTCGAGGATATCCTGCTTCACCTTCAATTCACCGACAAAGAGGCGATACAGTTCATAGGCGAAACGGTAACGGCTCTTCTGTGTAAGAATTCCCTTTTTGTCCTTTTTAATGGCATCCTTCATGATGCGCTTCAATTCACGGGCAAGTTTCTTCTTGTCGCTGCCTTGAATCAGGCGGACAGCCATTTCGTACTGACAAGAAGCAACGAGCTTTCCGAAATCGCCAAGAATGCTGTACTTCGGTCTCGAAGCTATCTTGCTAATAGCTGCAAAGATTGCTGCGAGAACGACGAGTACGCAGAAGATGATGAACATGGTATCGTCATAAGGGCCGTTTGCCACGACAACGTATTGAGTCATTTTGTGTTCTCCTTAATTGAAATGAATTAGTCTAACGGAAGGCTGTCAACCTTGAATTCCTTGCATGCCCTGCTAAAACCCGTATTGAGCAACCATGCCATGAGTTCTCTTACACCGTGGGCACGAAGCCTCAACGGGATGCGGCCAGAGATGATATATTTTTCAAGCAGATGCATCATGTTTTTGAGAATGTCGATTTTGAACTCGGGCTTATAGTGAACCCATCTTGGGGAATTCATTGCGACGAGCCACAGCTTGAATGTCGCCCTACGAAGAATGCCACGAGCATCGCTAGGCTTCCTTCTAACAAGCACACGGTCAATCATCTTGAGATAGGCATTGTAGGCGCAATCAGGGTTGTGACACACCCATTTTTCACGTTCGGTTCCATCAAATGCAGTGTACTTTCTGAGGAAAATACTCTTCTTTGGCCACTTCTGGTAGTGGATGCCGTGCATTTTAAGGTCACGGTAATAGAATTTTAGTACCCGATTCATTTTATATCCTTGTTGTTAAATGGATTGAACATCTTCGTCATATCGACGCCCCTTGCAAGATTAATCACTGCACTCTTGTAGGGGCAATCCTTGATAAGGTCATGGGAAACCAGCAGGTTGAGGCACTTTTCCAGTTTTTCTTTGGAGGCAACAGCAGCATGTCGAGAATCCCGAAGTTCCTTTCGCTTCGTTCTGTAAAAGTCACCCATAGATGACCATTTTTTACGTTCTTCAAGAACCTGATTGGACAGGTCCTCGATGATTTTTTCTACGAGCTCGGCAGGGTAGAAATCGACATACTTATGGCTATATCCACCATGTTCGTCCATGTAAAACGTACGTTTGCTGCCTTTAAGCCTGTTCATCGCTAGTGTCTTTACTGGCATCTTCATTTCTCCCAGACAACCAACGCCAAAATCGAGTAGCAGCCCATCCTCTTAAACTGTCTGGCTGCACTTCTGCGATAATGAACCCGTTGAAAGTTCCTTGTTCATAAAGGTCTTTGTAAATTTCATCGGACGATTTGTCCGTCTTGATGAACCAGACATACTCGATTGGATGCTGCCAATCGTAGTTTGCCTTGATTTTGTGGAGAAAACGAATCCATTTAGCCTCGTCTATCCATTCGCCGTATGATACTGAATACAATCGCATACAAAAAATATAGCAAATGTTCAGCCATTTGTCAATTACGGACACCACCACGGGGTATCGCAACCTTCCTTGTCCTCGGGAGGAGTCCAATACGGGTTATCCTCGCCAGAGCCTGCGAGCAACGGAGCTTCGTTCTCGTAGGAGATAGTCTGCATTTCGGGTTTAGTGTATTCTTTCTTTTTCATTGGTTAACTCCATTTGGTTTGTAATCCCATTCCACAACCGTATCTTCTTCATAGATGTGGCCGAAAGCGTTTTCAAATCCCTTTGGAAAACGCATCTTGGTGATGTGGACATCCTTGATGCGACCGCTAGGATAATACTCGTTTACTGCCCAGCATTCTTCGCCACTGCGTTCAATCCAGTGGGTTGCAATGTCATGTTCATCGACTTCAAGTTCTTCGAAAGTATGTTTTGCCATTATTTGATTCCTTTGAGCATTTTGTCGTTTTCCAGCTTCATGCGGCGTTCATTCTCGCCCTTGGCCTTCATCGCTGCACCCACACTCAGGAGAAGCACACACAGGATGAGCAAGATTTCGGTTGACGACGCAACATACCCGAAGATTTCGACAAGGTATTTGATAAGCAATCCAACGAGGTCAAGAGCGACAGCACAGCCTACCGCAATGCCAAGCCAACAGAAGAAATACTTGAAGAACAGCTTAATCATCCGATTACCTCGAATACCATCTTTTTGAATGTTTCCCAGTTCGCTTGAAGCTGGTCGTATATGTCGATTTTCCGTTCGGTCTTCGTGTCGGGCCAACCTGTAACGATTACCTCGTATTCGCACTTCGCCCAGAAATAATACATGCACTTGCGGCGAAGCTCAATTTCAATCAGTTCGTCTGGGGTATACTTCTTGTTGCGTTTCTTTTCGTCCCAGACCATCTTGCTGACAAGTTTAATGTACTTGTCCTCATCCTTGCCGTAGGCGCCATCAAGTTTCTTTTTGAGCTTTTTAAGCTCTTTCAGCAACGCTTCGAATTGGGCGAACTCGAAGATGTTTTCAAACTTGATGCCATGACCGAACTGGTTGTAAATGACATTCAAAACAGGTTTCTTAGACTTTTTCATTCTTAGCCTCCTTTTGCTTCTTGATGCTGTCGTAGAACATCTTGTAGCGCTTTTTCACCCGCTTTTCGACCTCGTTCCAAATCAGAACCCATGAACCTGCAGACATTGTTTCTTTGTCCTTATACTGGCTATTGTATGGGCCGTTTCCGTCCTTTGTGTAAAGCATCGGGCCATCGAACCTGCGAACGTTTGTGGGGGAGGTGTTGCGCTCTTCCCTAAGGAGGGATGTAAACAGAAGCACCATCGAGTGAGCGTATCGGACACGGAGACCCCACTGGGACAGCAAACGCTGTTGCATCAGCTCACAGTTATGAGCATGAACGCTGAGAAGGAGTTTCCGTTCCTTATCCAGCATTTCATTTTTCGATTCCAAAATAGCCACATTCTCTTTGAGCTTGTGAGCCTGCTCCATGAGTTCACCCGAGAGTTGCAGGTTTCTCTGGATAGCTTCTGATAATTCTTTGTCCATCATTTTAACCTCTATGCGGAAAGAACTGCTGCGACAACAATGAGTTGAACCAGAAGGGCAACATCAATCAGACACCAGATGGAATTCTTGATGATGATGTCCATAATAACCCCAAGACCTTTGAGGATTGCACATATAACAAGAAGGGTAATCGAGTGCGAAGTATGGAAGTTTGCTGCGGCGATTATGTAGTACACCATCAGCACAGCGGCCAACCCGACTACGGGAAGTGAAAATCTCTGTGTGTACGAAACCATCGGGTTGATGACATTGACCGCTAGGGTGATGCCCATAGCAACCGCACACAACACCACAAGGATGAACGCATAAGTAAACATGATTACTTGCCCTCCACTGTATAGAGTTCGAATGCGGAAGTCCCGAGTAGAGGATAATGAGAGTTAATCCAGATTTTCTGGTACGCCTGTTCACGAATGTCCATTTCGGACTTCAACGGGTATTGGAGTTTTGGTTGTGCCTGCATTTTGTGTTTCCTTGTTGTTTGTCTTTTCAAAATATACATAAATAACACACCCCTGTCAAGAGGTGTGCCTAAAAAATGTGTATGAATTTCATTTCAACGGTTTGAACTTGAAATCCTCGTCGTTGGTGCGGAAGGAACTGCACGGAACACATATTATCCACTTGTACGGTCTCAGGTGCTGCTTCTCTCGTATGGGGCACTTGTCGCACGACATCCGTTCCCCGCTTTCGTTGATGCGCTTCAGGTATTTGTTGAATGCGTTGATGGTTTTCCTGTTCATTGCATCTCCTGTCATCCGAAAGTGATTGAACAGCCAGTTTCCATCCCTTCAATCTTGTCGATAGGGGTGGCTTTGAACTCGCTGAGACGGAACTTGTCGTACCCTTTTCTCCAAAGGGGGTCGTAATTCGTCTTTTTGGCAATCCTCTTGGCTTCATCGGCTGTTGCGGCCCTGACGATGCAGAAGCAGTTGAAATCGGACGTGGTATGTTCCACAAGGTATAATCTTTGGTTAGTCATCGTCTTTCCTCACAAGGCAGAGAGCATATACGGTTCTTGACTCATGTACATCAAGGGCATAGAAACTGACCTGAATATGGGTGAAATCTTCATAGTATTGGTCTCGTTGGGCTTTTGTCACAAATGATTCTGACGGGATAATCGTTTCACCTATCGCCTTCAACGCTTTCTCGCCTTTAAGGGTTTTGCCGTTATGCACATAACACAATCTAGGCTGCACTTTCGCACCGATGCGGCTCATCAGGCGTGTCTTTGCTTGGAGAAGACTTTTGGTTTCGCTACAATAGACAATCTCGTTTTTCAACGGGGTGTTTTCATCATATTTTGCAATGATGGCGATGTAGTGTTTCTTGGGTTTCTTGAAGAACCAGCCCATTAGTCCTCCAATGTCGTATCAGCTACGGCTTTGTGAGGGTGATAAAGTTCAATTTCTCGAACAGGCGGGTTCTCGCT
>Ga0265299_10001019_pt1 | contig 33727 bp, 48 predicted proteins | sample AusTroGonzalo_MG_4_FD_193485 | JGI IMG/M metagenome (GOLD analysis project Ga0265299, IMG submission 193485) | Bovine rumen microbial communities from tropical cattle in Woodstock, Queensland, Australia - Gonzalo_02 | ecosystem: Host-associated > Mammals > Digestive system > Stomach > Rumen ... | reverse complement strand
TCCGATCTGTGTTGATCTCTTTAAGCAGCGATTCTCCCCTGTCCGTCAGACAGCCTATCTTCATCTCCGAGTTCTGGACGTCCTTTATCCATGCCGTCGCGCCTCGTTTAGTCACGGTCTTGAGATATGCAGGAGCTCCGAAGACGTCCCGAGGCGTCGTCCAGTAGGAATAGATTATCTCCCCGGCATCGTTCGTCCCGGTAAAGCTGCAGATGCAGGTATCTGTGTAGAAGAAAAGGCTTCCGTCGTGCTCATAGAGTCCTGCTCCTTCTTCGACCACATCCGAGGAGTTCTCGCACTGCATGTTGTTCCAGTAGTACCATTCATAGGCACCGTTCGCGAGCTGCCTGGAGTCCGCCAAGAACATCTCACTCCCGCAGAGGATGCAAAGGTAACCGTCCCAGACGATCATCGAGGATGACGCCAGGGATGAGCTGTTGGCGAGCTTACGGTCTACAAATACGCTGCGGTGCACCAGTGCCGCGCTGCCAGACATCAGCTGGATGGATTCCAGCCCGTTGTCTGAAAGATATACGATGTCATCGAGGAAGTTAATCCCTCCCGCCACGGACCCGAGGTTTATTCCGGTGTCAGTGACCGGATAGACCTTGCCGAGCTCATAGTCGATCGAGGGCGTGTGGTAGAAGACCTTCGTAGTGTTCCATCCCGCATGGTCCTTGACCGCCACCAGAGCTCCGGGTGCGGAGATGAGCGACGTGATCTTTACGTTGTCGTCGCCGTCGTTGTAATAGTTGTCGTCTCTTATGTATGCAGCGTTCTCGAGCTCGCTGACGAAGATGTATCCCTTGTAGTCCGGGTTCCCCGTATAGAAAACCCTTCCGTCAAAGACTCTGGCGATCGTGCATTTGGCTATCTTGTTGAAAGCTCCCGAAACAGTCTTCTTAAAGGTGATGACCACGTTGGCTTCACCGGGAGTGGAAGGAGCTGCGGGTGCGCTTGAGAGAGTGACCGTCCCGTTCGTCGTGTTGTATGTGTTCACTGTGGCCGAAGTCCCGTTTACGGTCACCGTCGGAGTCTCAGCGTCTATGCCTGTCGCGTCCAGCGTGAAAACAGTGGACGTGCCGTCTCCAACAAAGGTGTTTTTCCGGTAAGACGAAAGCAGGTTCACTCCCTCCAGAGCCTCCCCGTTCCCTCCGTCCGGATCCGCGGAGATCCTCGTTGTGGGAATATACCCGGTTACATCAGCGACCGTTGTCCCGTTGTAGACCAGGAAGTGCGTCCCGTCCATGATGTAGAGCTTCCCCTCAAAAGGAAAAGATATCGACGGATTGTCGCTGATCGTAAAAGTACCGGACAGGTTGGCCAGAGTGCTCGTCGAAGGAAAGCCCGTCCATTTCTTGAGATTCGACCCGTAATGGAGGAGCACTTCGCTCCCGAAGCGATGGATCCCGTTGATGGTATCGGCCGCTTCCAGCACCTTGAGAAAGCCGGGCCGCGTCTCTATGGCCTGTCCGATGGTCGAATGGTAATCCTTGTAGACGTTCAGGCAGTCGGGTGATCTTTCCGGAGCTACCATGGACGGAATGTTGGCCAGGTCTATACCCCTGAGATTAGCGTAGCTTTTGGAGTAGGTCTTTTTAGCCGCCGGCACCTTCATAAGTCATAGCCTCCGCTGATCTCTATTCCGCTGTACCAGTTCTGCTTGTCCCTGAGCGTCTGCTTTGCTTCCTGGTATTCGTTGTAAGCCATAGTGGCCGTCTGGATGTCGTCGTCCTGCATGGCCCACCATGTCGCGTAAAGGGGCAGCAGGTTGGCGGCTTCGGCATCGATGTCAAATTCGTAGTTTTCGTCAGTATCATTGCTGATCTCTGCCGGAAAACGGTAATACTGCACCTTGAAGGTGCCGCCGTAGTTTTTCTTGATATGGAGATATCTGTCGGCGATGATCTTGTAGTCAAAGGCTACGGACGTATCGCCCCCGGAGACTACCAGCAGAGCAGGGTTGGCAAAACGTATAAACTTGTTTACGCCGCCTTCCTGAGTTAAAGTCCTGATGTCGTACTCATTCTCGCCTTCGTCCGTGGAGGCTGTCTGGTTGATCTCGTACTGAGCCTTGATCGGGAAAAGGTTGGCCAGATCAAGCAGCCCGTGATTGATTCCCTGAATGATAGCCTCGTCGTACTCTTCGTACTCGGTATCCTCCAGAAACATTCTCGTGTAGGTCGCCCTCTTAACGTCTCCTAATGTAATCTGCATTTCGCCCCCTTAAATGAAGGGGGGAGGTTTCCCTCCCCTCTGATTACGGCAGCTGAAGCGCTGCCACTTTGATGGATGTGGTCTCGCCCGAAGCGATGATGAAACCGTCCCTGGCGTACTTCGCGGACTCAACAACGATAGCCTTGCAGCCTCCTGCCGCAAGATCTGAGAGCGCGATCGCCGTGTCGGTTGCTCCCGGAGCAGTCCCGGCAAGGATGCCGATATCGTAGGCGTTGGAGCCATGGCTGTTAAAAAACAGGATCATGAGCTTCGCGGAATTGCCTACGGGCACCTTTACGTAGTATCCGGCTCCGTAGGTGGAGTCGGAAGCCGCTGCCGTGGCATCGGATGCCGTGAGCATTGTCTTCAGCTCATTAAGGGTCATTTTTGCGATGGTAACAGTAGATGCAGCCATTCTATTCTTTCCTCCTTAAATTAAGATTTCTTTACCTTCAGGCAGATGCCTTCTTCAGGCCTGACAGCCTTGACGCCGAAAACGTTAAGGCCCTTCAGAGCATCGGAGAATCTCTTCTCGGGTCTGAAGGCTTCCACTTCCTTCACCTGTCTGGCGAAAGCCATGGCGGTCTTGGTCCTTACGACGCAGCAGTCATAGGTGCCGTCGTTGTAAAGGTTGTTGGTCATCTTGACCTCTGCGTTGTTGTAGTAGCCTACCACGCCGGAGGTGACGATGCTGTTGGTCCTGTTGCCGTCAGTGATGTTGATGAGCTTGCCCTTGAACAGGTTGTAGAACCACGGAGTGACAGCGATCTGACACTCGACATTGAGTCCCACGCCATTATCCCAGAGCTTCTCGAAGGCTTCATCGATGGCTGCGATAGCCAGCGCTTCGGTCGTAACGGCCGTGGTCTTCGTGATTTTGGTGAGGTTCACTGCCTCGGCAGCAACAGCGCTGTCTTCGGTCTCGGCGAGAGCGACGATGGCCTGCTTCTGAAGAGTGCTCATCACATCGGGTTTCTGCTGCGCCTTATCAACGTCGTCAACGGTGAATGCGAAATACTTCTGTTTGTCCAGAAGCAGCCACTGAGCGGAATCGGGAACTTCCTCGATCGTGATATCGGCTCCCGTGTAGTCTCTGACGGTAGGCTTATTTATGCCGACGATGCGGACTCTGTCAGCGCCCTTGCTTTCCGGCTCGAACTTGTAATCACAAAATTCGGTCAGGACGGTCGTCTTTGCGAGCTCGGTCTGAATGTATGCGGACCAATACTCTCCTTTGAAGTTTGCATAACTCATTTGTGTTTAGTTCCTCCACTTTGTCATTGATTTTCTGACCTTCTCGAGTAAGGACGGGTCTTTCAGATAGTCCTCTTTCGTGAAATGGTCCACCTCCTGAGAGGTGTAAAATTCCTTCTCCGGCGCAGCTCCGCTCTGAACGTCCCCTGTGGACGCCGGGATCTTCTTTTCTGTCTTGGCCTTCTTGGCCATCGCCATTCCGTAAATGGTGGCTGCGTCCAGCTGGTACTCTTCGGGCTGCTGCTCGTTGACGATCTGCATCTTGATGTAGTCTTCACCCAGGTCTTCCACGCTCTCGGCTTTCAGGTCGGGATATGCGGCCTTGATAGACTCAAGGTCCGCCCGGAATTTGCTCTGCTGGATGATCTCATTGGCAGCAGCTATCCTCGGGTCGTTCTCTACGATGCTGTCTACCTGCTGGTTCTTCGCTTCTTCCCTTTTTCTAATCTCGTCAACTGTGAGGCCTTCCTTGTCGGCCATCATGGCGTAGACGATCTCATCGGTGCTCGTACCGTTGAAGCCCAGTTCTTTCGCCGTGTCTTCCAGCTTCCTGTAGCGGGCGAGCTGGTCTGTCAGCTCTTTGATCTTCCTGTCGGATTCTGCCCGGATCTGGTTGATACGGTTCGAAACGGCTCTGGTATCCGTCTTTGCGGAGTTGGTCTCCGTCTTGGTGGTGCTCTCCGCGCTCTGCGTGGTCCCTGTTGGCTCCTGCGCGGTCTGCGGTGCGGCGGTCTCCGCTTCATTAGCTGCCGCTTGTACTAATTCCTCAGGCATTTGATGCTCCTGTTTCTCGGTTTTCGGCGAGGTTCGGTCGATGCCGTTTTGCAGCCGCAATAAAAAAAACAGCCGAAGCTGTTTTTCACAAAAAATAAATTTTCGCCTATCTCGGCTGAATCGCAGCTGAGTGGCAGGTTAGTGGATCTTTACATTTCCTTTGCTGTCTACCTCGAAGCAGTCATACTGTTCAAGGATCGTTTTCTTTGCCTCGGATGAGATGTCCATCGAATTGACGTAATCGAACAGAGCCCGCTTCCATTTCTTGCTGTCAAGACTCGGCGTGTAGGCATTGGAAAGCGAGGGATATTCCTTGGCGAGCAGGAAGGCTTTTTCTCCCAGAGAGATGTCCATGCCGCTGATGTAGTCTATATACTTCTGCTTCTTGCTTCCGCTGATGCTCCTGCCGTTCTTGTCTTTGTCTGCATAGATCCCGGTGGTGTTGAGCATGTAGTCGTAATAGGTCTCATAATCCATGCCCCCCTGAGCCCCTGTGACGGCGTAGGCGTAGTCCTCCGTCGAGTAATACTTGAGAGCATATTCGGCACCGAATAGGTCGTGGTTGAGCCTCAGGTAGCCCTCCTTGTCGCTGTAGCCCGAATACTCCGCAGCCTTCGCTTTTACGGTGTCGTACTGCGCCACGGCGTTCTTTTTTATGCCGTTGATCGTGATCCGCAGAGCTCTTACCGCTTCTTTTCTGGCCTTGTAGGTCTTCAGATCTCCGTAAGCATCTATCAAAGCCTGCTGCTCTTCCTCGGACAGTTCCCTGAAGCTGTTGATTTTGTCAATCTCCTTGTAGAGCTTGTTTGCCGCGCTCTTCTGCGCGTTCATGTATTTATATACAAGCTCGCTGCCTGCCGGAGGATTAGCGCTGTTCCGGTTCTGTTCAGAGTCTCTGAAGGCCGTATTGAAATCGGATCCGATGTCATTGCTGTAGACCGGATCGGCGGAGAAGCGTTTGAACACGGGCTCCACCGCTAATTCATAGGCATTTTGGCCCATCGTCTCCGGAGTAAAGAGCGGGAAGGTGTAATCGAAGAGCACTCCTCCGTACTGATCGAGGACGTAATTGATCTTCTTCGGGCTCCATCCTGTCTGCTTTCCTATCCATCTGGAGAGGTAATCTGTGGAAGAGTCGTATCTCTCGGATGCTGGCTTGTCCTGTTCGTAATCGCTCTCTATCTGCCCGCCGTACCAGGTCTTGTTCCTGATCGCGTCAAATATCGGAGAGAGGATGAACGAGCTTCCGACGTCGATTCCCACGTTGTCCCAGACGTCCTGCAGCATTGAAGTAAAGCCGGCATATGACAGCTTCTCCTTGCCGTTGAGCACGTCCGCAGCGTACAGGATCGCTCTGGACACTGCCGAATTGGTTCTCCCCAGAGGAATGCCCATAAACTTGCCCTCGTTCGTCTTAAAGAGGTACAGGTTCTTCGACTTCATGGAATCTGTGAGCTGCTCGAAATCGTCATCATCGCGCCACAGCAGGGCGTTTAATATCAGCGGGGAAGCTCCCAGTGCCGCAGCTCTCAGCGTATAAAGCGTCAGCGCTCCGGTGTTCTTCCTCTCAGTGACGTTGCGGATCATCTTATCTATGCCCTGGACACCGGCATTGAGGAAACGGAAAGCGTACTGGTTTGCCTTCTGTACGACTTCTCCGCTCCTGCCGAAGTTTACGGTCGCTTCCTTGGCGTCGTACAGTGCCTTTATACGGCCTTCGTACGTATCGCCGTATGTTTTTATTCCTCCGAGGTATTCCGCGTATCTGGTGACGAGCTCCGTCGCCTGGGATATCTCTGTGAACTTCTCGGATACCGCATTCGTCTTCGTGTCGGGTGTGAGGATGTCGTTGCTCATGATGGCCACGAATCGCTGGTATCCTTCCGAATTTGAAAAAACCTCCGCCCATGCTGTCGGGTAGGAGGCTAATGTTTCCTGAAGGTGCGGGGAGTTTACCAGCAGATCTCCGAGGTCTCTCATCGGGTTGCTGAGGAAGAACGACGGTTTGTATGTCGTCACCAGACTGTTGAGATCCCTCATATATCCGCCTTGGGCGAAGTAGTTCCCTACCTCTCCCAGCGCATTGGTTATATTGGAGTCTGTGTTTGTGTCAAACTGGAATTTCGATTTTGCGGCGAGCGTTCTCACTGAGCTGTTAAGATAATCCGATACACCGAAGACGACAGCGCTGTCGCCGTTGATGGCAGCATACACGTTATCTCCGCCTGAGTTGTTGCTTTCCACGAGCTGTCTTGCGGTCTGAGCATTCCCTCCCGGGATGACCGCGAGGATCTTCACGTTATGCCTCGCCCATTCCGGGTCGTTCATGGCAGCAGCGACGATCTCGTTGAGCATCTGGTTGTTAAAGCCCTGGGAATAAACCGCCCTGGTGTACTTCTCAATGGCTTTGTCCCAGCTCATGAGATCCACGGTCCCGCCCTTCGCGTATTTCACCAGCTGTTTATCGAGCTGATCGGTGTAATTGCTGAAATCGATCTCCGCCGAGCCTTCGTCGTTCATCATGACCGGAAGGTAATCGGGATACATTCCCTTCAGCTTGTCCGCCAGATCCGCGCTCACTGTGCCGGTGTCCACCATGAACTGCAGGTTATTATCCAGGAACTTCCTCACCTTGGCCGCATGGTCTTTGATGGCCGGGTACTGCGTTTCGATGTTCCTTACAATGCGCTCACTGTCTGCGGCTCTCATCGCTTCCGTCGGAGCTTCTCCGGTAAAGGTCTTCTCCGTTGCGGCTCTTTCGATGTTGAGCTTGTTGTACAGGTAATCCTGCATCAGATCCATGCCCCTGCCGTTCAGTGAGCTGTCCTTCTTGATGTCACTGATAATAGTCGCAAGGGACTCCCCTACAGGCTCCATCTGGGCGTTGAGCTGCATACCGGTCGTTCTGTTGCCTGTCTGCGCGCCTATGGCTGCCGCTGTTATGGTCGCCTTCGAATTGATCAGCGTCTTCTTCTCGTAGATCAGGCTGTCCGAATGTTTCTGCCTGTAATCGTACAGGGATGCGTCCTTATCGACGAGCGCCACCCTCGCCTTCTGGGTCAGTGTGTATGCGTTCTTGTTGACGTACGGACGCTGCGTACCTTCAGCAAGAGCCCTGTTATAGTCGATCTTGGGAAGCACGCTCTGATCGGTCTTTATACCGTTGGGGGTCGTCCCGGAAGCTCTGGAAATTACCTCTCGGGTAAGATTGTCAGAAGCCCATTCCTTCTGCCCTGTCCTCATGCTGCTGGCAGTAGTGCCGGAAGTACTGTTTGACGGAGGCGCAGCAGGCGATCCGCCTGCAGGAGCTGCACCGCTCGGAGGAGGAGTGTTCCCACCGCTGTTCCCTTGATCTCTGCCGCCCTTGTCGTTTGAATCTGTTTGAGAATTATTAAAATCCTTGACTTCCGATAGCTCCTGAGTATCATTGTAATCAGAGGGATGCGGAAGCAACGTTCCGGACGTGCTGCGAAGGGTATTTTTGCCATGAGCCGCTTTGCGCCCCTCTTTTTTATATGCCGTTAATATCAAAATACGTTGTTTCTGGTTGTCTCTTACGGCTTCAGAGGTATATACACGGCCATTTATTCGTTTTGAAAACCTTATTATGGCAGATGGTTTATTATTCGAATCATTAAAGCGTCCTTCACTTTCCTCTAATAATTCAATCCTGTCATAATTATTCAGGACGTATTTTAATCTTCCGACGTCGGCAGGATCTTTCATTGATCTATTTTTTGACCCATGTTCGCCATGTTCTTTATGAATATGTTCTGCCCTTTCCTCGTTAATGAAAACTTTATATCCGGTCGTGTCTATCCCGATCAATGCCAATATATCTTTCGCCTGCTGTGCTGTAATAAGCCCTATTTCATATTCTTTGACTGTATTTGTTCCCGAATTTACGCTGTTATAAAAGTTGACCAAGCCCGGGTCGACAGAATCGTGATATTCGTTTTGGATAACAGCCAGATTGGCCTCGCTGAAATCAATATTATTCGAATAATCGATCCTCTCTTTTATCTTTGTTTCATAAATGTCATTATCTTTGAAATCATAACTGATTACCGGGTCAGAATAAGCATTTGTCACAGAACTCTTATTGTAACTGGGGCTCAATCCATTATCGGCGACACTCTTAGCGTTTCCTATTACTTTGGAAATATCATTGTTCAACGCCTCCAGTGCCTCTGATTCTCTTATTCTGGATTTGCCGGACTTCCTGTCGTTTAACGCGTTATAACATAATGCATGGATATCGCCCATCACCTGCTGTTTATCTGATTCAGATAAATCATAAGAATCAATGGTTTTTTCAGCATTTGAATAGTATGCGACGACGTTATCGCCGAAATGATTGGATGAATTATCATTTGCATGTTTTACATCCCAAGATCCAAAAGGAATATTTCTTCCTTCGTTGATAGTCACTGCATCAGAATCAGCTTTAACGGTATCAATTGATACCTGCTGCGCCGCTCTCTCCTCGATGATCCTTTCTGCTTCCGCTATCGACGCCTCAGTTGCTGCGTGCATCTGATCTGCCGCTTCGCTCAGTATCGGTGAAGCCTGGGAGGGATCCATATCCCTGATCTGCTCAGTGACGTTATTGAGGATCTGAGTGCCGCTGAACGCCTCGGTTATGGCTTCCATTATCTGTTCGGGCGTGAGCGTCGCTGTCTGGACTGTTTCCTGTCCTCTGAAAGCGTTCACTCCGCTCATAGCACCGAAGCCGACACCCATTACGGCACCGGATACACCGGACATAACGACCTGTTCCGCAAGATCTATGGCCGTCTGCCTTGAGGCTTCCTGTTCGCTCATGCCCTTGGAAAGGTAATATTCATAGGTCTGTGCCGCCTCGGAGACGTCTCCGGCAATGAGATACTCACTCACGATATCGGCCACTTCGGTGGCAGCTTCTTCCTCGAAGTTAGTCACCGCGGATTTGAGCATATTCAACACCCAGTCCTTAGCCGTCCTGACGGGCATTTCCTTTAGTGCTTCGAGGTTCTCGATAGAGACATGCTCGAAGATGCTTTCGAAGGCTCCTGCGGCCATACCTGCGGTCACAGCCTGCTGTGTGGTGCCGCCTCTGCTGGTAACGTCCATCATTTCCTGGACAGCTGCTCCGGATCCGAGCAGAAATTCACCGAAGCCGGGAAGCCCTGAGCTTATCGCTGCTGCCGCAAGGCTGTCCAATCCTGACGTTCCCACGTCATACATGAACTTCGCGAACTTCCCCATATCCTTGGAAACTGCCTGTCTTTCCGTAGAAGCGAAGTTGGCCATACGGAAATACTCGCTGTTTACGTCCAGATTCGGAGCAAAGGTCTCGGCATAGCCGAGCGCATTGTCTACGCCCATATCTACAAGGCCGCTGCCGCTTATAAGGCTTGCCGGAGTGCTGATCAGAGTAGCGAGTATCGGGTACTTCTCCGCGTATGCAGCGTTCAGCTCGTTCCTTGCCTGCTGTTTCTCCGCATTGGTCTTCTGTCTGCGCATCTCGGCCAGAGCCTTGAACTGCTCCTCGGTGTAGCCTTCGCGCATGAAGGCGTCCCGGATCTCGGCCATGGTCGCCTCGCTCTTGTTCCACTCGGTCTCAGCTTCGCCCGGATCTTGATAGTTGTTGTAATAGGATCTCTTGTCGTAAGCGTCGTTGTAGGTGTCCAGCAGCGAAGCTGTACCAGCGTCGAGCTTCACGGCCTTTGCTGTCTGATTCCAAAGGTCGACAGCGTTTACCTGGTCCTTCTCCTGGCGTCTCAGCTCCTCTACGGTTGCCATGTATCCGGCTCTCTGTTCAGGCGTCATGTAGACGTCGGAGGAAAGGATGTTATTGATATTGCTCGTAAGCAGTTTGATCTCGTTCGGGTCTGTCCATGACGCCTTTGCGTCGAGGTAGTTCTGGAGAACCTTAACGTTGTATGCCGTGTCGTCTTGGCTGGCGAATGGTGTATTTGTATCCGGGTGTCTCTGGGGCTTCTTATAGGCCTCCAGGTTCTTCTTCGCATCCGCGATCTTCTGGTTCTGGTTGTCGAGCGCCTTCTGATATGCGGTCTGTGCGGAAACTGCCGCCGTCACCATATCAGGAGTGCGGCTGTCGCCAGCCAGCGCTGAAAGAGTCAGGCTCTTGATCAGGTTGCTTCTTGCAGTGGCCAGCTCGCTCTTTATCGTTCCGGAGCTTCCCCCGTGGACCGTCGCTGTTTTGGTGGCGGTCTTCGCCGAAGGTGTCTTTGCCTGGGTGATCGCCCCGGCTTTCAGCTTTGAGCTCAGGCTGCTTGTTGAGAGCTTCGCCTGGTATGCCGTGTTCTTCCCGGTTGTCGGGAGATTCAGTTTGCCGGAGCTTCCCCCATGAGTCACACCGGAGCTGCTGACGTGAGTCGTGGATCCGCTGTTGGTCGTCTGGCCGCCGTCCGTGAGCTGTGCGGTCTCTCCGCTGCTCTTACTGGTGGTCCTTCTGTAGCTGCGGGATTTAGCCTTCCTCACGGCCTGCTGGTAAGCCGCTATCGCGTCCTGTGCTTCCTGATCCTTCTTTTCAATGTTGGTTATAGCAGCGTCGGTGTCTGCGCTTTTGCCCTGATATAGCGCGCTGTAGTAGTTCCCGTAAGCCCCGAGGGCTCCCGATGCCTTATTCTGAGCAGCATTGACGGCTGCCATGCGGTTAAGGTATGCCCCTCTGGATGCCGACGCGGATGTCTCGGAGGTCGGGCGGAAATTCGCATAGGAATCCTGCGCGCCCTTGTTGAGCTTCGCAGCTTCTTCCTGGAGAGCCTTGCGGTATTTCTCCACCGCCTCATTCATCCTGGCTTCTGCGTTTTCTGTATGCTGTGCTTTCTGTTTTCTCAAAAGGTCAGCGTATGCTGTCATGTGTCACCTATTTGGAGTATTTTTCTTTGAGCTGTCTGATGTATTCCTCGTAAGACAGGTTGTAGTAGTCCGCCTGATTCGACAGCTTCTGCGCTTCGTTCTGATATGTAGCCTTGAGCATGTTCTGCTTGGCCTGTCCTACCTGTCCGATGTAATTGGCGGAATTGCTTCCCAGAGCCTGCTGGTAGCCGGTGTACTGATTAGTGTTCTGCCTTCCGGTTATCCCCGAAGACGACAGTCCCCTCATCCTGCGCTGTTCAGCGAGGTATCCGTAAGGGTTGATCGCCTGCTGATAGGATATGGAGCTCGCCCGGTTGGCTTCCTTCAGAGCGTTCTTTGCCTCGTCCTGCGTATACGCGGAGACAAATTCCTCTGCCTCAAGCTGTTTGTCCGCTGCCTTGTTCTTGTACTCCAGCCATTTGTCCAGGTAATTCTGCGCTGTTGCCATTGCTGCCCTCCGTCAATTTCTTTATCATTTCCTGCAGCCGTGCGTTATCCTGCATCAGCTGCTGCATCTTCTCGTTCTGCTGGTCCATCTGGTCATTCTGCTGCAGCATCATCTGTTCGTTCTGCTCGAGCCTGCTGTTCGCTTCCATGGCTGCCGCTTCCGCTTCACTCGGCTGCTGCTCTCTTTCGCTGAGGATCTTCATCAGCGTCGCCTTCGGAGCTGTCGCGTCATCGTCCAGAGCCTTGACATATTCCTCGAAGGTGATAGCACCGGCCTGGAAGAGATTTCCGAGCGTCTGCTCTCTGCTGTATTTGCTGTACGGATTGGCCGGTGAGACGTCTATCCTCACTCGGACGTCCAGAGACTCCAGCACGTCCAGCGGGATCCTTTTCTCTTCGGTGTACTCTTTGCCGTTCTCATCTTTATCGGTGGTGTATACCGTCATGCCCGTTTCAGGCGTGTAGGTCTTCCAGAGATCCAGCCAGATGTTGGCCACGTCTTCGATATACTGCTTGACATTGGCCTCCTGCCCGGAAAGAGGAAGCGCTGCGGCCTCCTGCACCGCGAGGATCGCCGCTCCGGATGCCCGCTCGGGGTTGATGCTGCCGGTTGCAACTTCGCCGGCTCCGGCCAGCTCCCTCGTCTGGGTCGCCAGAGTGGTAGCGAAATTGTAAGAGTCGCTCGGGATCCCCGGCCCGTTGAGGTAATTGATGACCTCTCCTATCGAGGTCACGCCGTTAGCGTCAACACCTATAGTGCTGCCTACCATCCCGAGAGCCTTCACGGCCTCCTTTGACAGCTTGCTCTTGTCATAGACCAGGTGAGGGAAGGCGTACTGCTTTATCATCACCGCCTGACGCGCCAGGGATTTGTTGATCTCGATCTGGTTCGGGATCATGTACTGCACTTCTCCCAGCCCCCTGATCGTGTTGAGTCCGTCCGTCCATGTGAGCTGAGCTATCGGGTAAAGGGTCAGCCCGGTGATCTCCGTGTCCGGCTGATAGATGACGGTCTCGGTAGAGCTGCAGATGTGGACCGTCCCGCTTTCCTTCCAGAGCCTTTTAATGCAAAGGACTTTTCCGTCATCGTCCTGCTCGATCTCCACTTTGGCCAGTTCCCCGACGATCTTGTCGGTGTTCTTGTCGCTCTTGATCTTGGCTATGTCTTCATCGGACAGCCCCTGCTGCTTGGCTATCTCCTTCACCTCGGAGACAAGCAGCCGCTGCACGATCAGGATGTACTTCTGCCGCTGAATGTCCCGCTGCTGCTCATCGGCGAAGAGCAGGGAAACATTATCAAGGGTCCGGGCTTTGATCTCATCATCGGCCCCCTGGAAGAAATACGAGTAAGTATTCCCATAGATGCACGCGTTCCGGGTCTGTTCCCAGAGCACAGTGTCCATCTTGAGGTTCTCCCACAGCACGGAGGCCGCTTCGTTGAGAAGCTTCACCGCCTCGGCTGTCTGCTCCTTCGTCTCTCCGTAATCCTGGCTGGTGTAGCTGATGCTGAAGCCGTCGCTGTTGACCGTGGCCACCTTGTAGTCAATGACCGGCTTGATGATGTTGAGCATCGGCATGGTCTCGCCGGAGGTCTTCAAGCCGTTCCACTGGTCGCCGACATAGAAGTTGTAGCACTTCTGCGTGGTCTCATAGAATCCGAACTGCTCCAGGTAGTCCTTGCCTCGGTTGTATTCCTTCCAAATGCTCGCCGCTGTCGGTTTGCTCATGCTTTGATCTCCTTCTGAGGCTTATCGGTGCCGTAATTGTCTATATTCTCAAGCTGCGTCAAAAAAGCCTCATCGGCCTGAAAATTTGGCTTTATGAGAGGCGTTTTAAGCCGTTTTTTTATCGGCGTGCGTGTATCCGTACGTAAAAACCGCTCCGCTAAAATGACGGTCAGAGCGATATTGACGGTCAAGGCTATGATCTCAAGGATCTCGATGATCTGCGTCATATGACGATAACCTCCTCCCCCTCGCCCAGTGGTGACGGCGCGGGCTTTTCAAATTCGAAATTGAAATGCTTCTCCGGTGCCGGCGGTTCGATGTATGCCGGCTGCTGGCTCCGGATGTAATGCGCGATGGCCAGGCTCATCACCAGGTCGTCATGCGCTCCTGATGCCGCTTCGGCTCTGCCCTTCTCATTCCGGACAAAGGTCAATAATTCCTCCAGGGTCGCCCGGTCGTTGATCAGATCGATATGGTCCCGGACGATCTCCACGAGCCCGGACAGGATCACCGGACGTGTTATCGATGTCGTCTTAAATCCGTAGGACGGAACTATCTTCCCTGTCAAGGTGTCCTCTCTTTCCCTGATGTATTGCCTCAGATATCCCAGACGGGTGAGCTCCTTGATCGGGTAGGTCGAAAAATTCGCTTCGATCCCGACAAGTGCGCCGTTGTAGTGATCAGCCAGGCAATAGATCTGCCTGGTGAAAATATCCTCGTCGTATTGTCCATGCAGCACCGCGACCTGCTCGCCGGTGGTATTGTCCAGGACGTGCGCGGCGAAGTAGTCGCTGCCTTCGCCTGCCGTGTCCGCTCCCAGCACGTAGGGCTTGTATGGCTCCGGCTGTCTGTAGATCCTGATGTCTCCCCCGGTCTCCTCGATGAATTTGATTTCCGATAACTTCAATCCGTCATCCGCATACGAAAAAAGCCCGCTTTTCACGGGCTCCGGTATCCTTTGCCTCCGGTCTGCTATCTTGGCCTTGTCAAAAATTGTCTTGCCGTATACCCCCCACTCGCCCAGACAATAGACCGTATAAAGATATGGATCAGTGTCCTTGTAGGCCTCAAGAACTGCTGCAGACTCCCGAGGGAGAAAGCGATTATCCTTATAGGTCGTCCTGCTGGTGGTTACGTCCTCGCTCTTGCGGTCGAAAAATTTATGCTTGAGCCAGTGGTTAATGTCGATCGGGTTAAAGGACAGGATGATCTGCTTATAGCATTCGGTCTCGTCCCTTAGCCTCATATCCAGCTGGTCAAAATCAGCCTCGGTTATTTCGCTGGCTTCCTCGATCCATATGCTGGTGATATTGTAGATGCTCTTGTGCTTCTCCGCGTCATCCAGTCCGACAAAGATGATCTGCGCTCCGGTGCCGGTGTAAGTGATGACCATGTCGGACTTATTGATCCGCCACTGTGACAGATCATAATGCTTAGTAATCTGCCCGACGATCTGAGCGAAGCAGCTTTCGCGGAGGGTCCTGCCTACCTTTCGGGCGACCAGGATCCTGTGCGGGTAGTCTATGCAGCGCTCGATTATCTTTCGCCCGGCAAAGATGCTTTTGCCGCTTCCGGCTCCGCCCATGAGGACAAGATAGCGGCTTTTGCACCCATACAAGGGCATGAATGCTTTATTGCTGGTCTGCGCGAGATTGTAATACCAGCTTAGAGCCTCGTCAGATATCGCCATTCCTAATCTTTTCTATCAGGTCGAGCTTTTCGTCCATGCTCATCTTGACCTGGAGCGGCTTATCCTCAGCATTGCCGAGCTTGACTGTGCTCTCCGGGGTGAAACCGAAATTGTGCTCAAGTGTCCAGGCTGCGCCCTTATAGGTCACGTTATTGTATAGGTGCTCATGATTCCAGGCTTCGACCCGGGTCCGGGCATCCTGGATAGCGTCGGTCAATGCCTGGGCGGTCTCCAGATCCGCGGCCAGTGCTTCGCGCTCTTCGTCTGTCTCGGCTTCGGCCAATCTTTCCCGGATGAGCTGCTCCCTCTTTTCGAAGTCGTAAAGATGCTTGCGGTGCGTAAAACCCAGGGCAAGAGCTAAGCCGGTGACGGTCGGGGGGTGCTCTTTGGATTCTTCCCAGGATTGATCACACTTGCGGAAATATGCATTGATGGCCCGGGTCAGTGCTGCCGGGTCTTCGTATTTTCTTTTTCTTCCTGGCATTATGCGCCCTCCTTTCAGGGCAATAAAAAAGGGCCCCAGCTGGTCGCCCTTAATGCCCTATTATGCCCGCTGCTGTTCACAGCTTCGGCACAATAGCATTTTATTGCTTTATTAACTGCCATTCAATGACATGCTGCGCGCGGATCCGGGCGAAAAAAGTTAAAAATTCTTTGCTTTTTTGTGCGATTTTACTTGACATTATACCACTGTAGTAGTATACTACCATCAGAGAGAGAAATAAAGGAGCACACGCAATGACCAAGAATATCAAAGAGATTACCGAAAAATTAGAGGCAGGCGTTAAAGAGGTCTTCAGCAGCGAGCAGTTTAAAAATTACCTCGATTTTATGAACAGCTTCACGGACTACAGCATCAACAATACGATCCTGATCTACATGCAGAAGCCTGACGCGTCACTGGTCGCCGGTTATAAAAGCTGGCAGAAGAAGGGCCGCCAGGTGCGCAAGGGGGAGCACGGCATCAAGATCATCGCGCCTCGCCCGCGCCAGATGGAAGTCGAAGAAGACGGAGAAACGAAAATCGTAGTCCTTCCGCTGACCTTCCACGCGATCACAGTTTTTGATGTCTCCCAGACCGACGGCGCAGAGCTTCCCGAGGGACCCGTGACACAGTTGACCGGAGACGTTGACGGCTACGCCGGGCTGATCGGAAAGCTGGAAGCAGCGGCCCCCGTGCCGGTAAGCTACGAAGCCTTTGATATCTCGGCGAATGGTTACTACAGCGACGCAGCGCAGCAGATCGTTATTAAATCCGGGCTGAGCGAGCTGCAGACAGTCAAAACCCTGGTGCATGAGATCGCACACTCGATGCTGCACACCGGAAAGGACACCACCGACAGAGACACCAGGGAAGTACAAGCCGAGTCGATAGCATACACAGTCTGCTCAATGCTCGGGCTGGATACCAGCGATTACAGCTTCGGGTACATCGCCGGCTGGAGCTCCGGAAAGGACGTTAAAGAGCTCACCGAGAGCATCGAGATCATAAAGACCACCGCCCGGGAGATCCTGGACAGGATAGCGTAAAAGGCAGCCGCCTCCGGGCGGCTCCTCCCCCTCGCGGGTTAGAGTAGCTTTTTAATAACGATTTTTAGCTCAAATCTATTGACAATATAACACTACGGTAGTACAATACTACCAGAGAAAGAAATAAAGGAGATATGCAAATGAAGAAATACGAAATACTCAAAGACGACACAGTGATTATTAATGGCCGGAAGCTCTACCGCATCAAGGCTTGCAGCGCAATCGATAATGGATTTGTAAAGGCGGGCGATTTCGGCGGTTATATCGAAAGCGAAGATAACCTCTCGCAGGATGGCTTCGCGTGGGTCGGCGATTACGCAGCGGTCTACGGCAATGCTAAGGTCATTGAGGATGCGTGGGTCAATGGCAATGCCAGGGTCTCCGATTTTGCGACGATATCAGGCAATGCAATAGTCACAGACGACGCGGAAGTCAACGAATCCGCTGTTATAGCAGGCGAGGCGATGGTGTCCGAATACGCGACCGTGAATGGCAATGCGGAAATCACCGGGACGGCAAAGATCAAAGGCCACGCCTGGGTGCACGGTTACGCAGCCGTGTCGGGAGACTCGACCGTGGCTGGCCATGTGGATGTGTCGGGCTATATGGAAATATGCGACGAAGTGGTCGAGGATCCGGACGACATCCCGCCGGTCTCCGAGGATGATGTAATCATAGGAGGCATAGAATGAAAAAAGGTGAAGCACTGCAGAAATGCAGAAGGGATCGGATGATGTCACAGTCCCAGCTTGCGAAAGCGGCGGGCATAAGCCTCCGCACCTTGCAGAGCTTTGAACAGGGTCAGAGGGATATCAATCAGGCATCAGCGGAAACGGTGATGAGGTTGGCGGATGTGCTGGAATACCACCCGAAGGAAATCATGAACGGCTACGAAGATGATTATGAGATCACCCCTCCGGGCTGGGAAATGACCGCCGAGGAGATCATCGAGCAGGGGCTCTACGATCAGGCCGTCGCATTTATGGACGAAGAGATCCGCGAAAGGCTGCACAATAAGCTTTCCCCCTGCACGGAGCTCGAATTTCTTGAAGCCTATATGGCCGAGCACCGGAAGAAATACAGGACGGAGTTTATCCTGCCGTAAATTAATTACGATCAGTTACGATCAGTTACGATCAGTTACGATTAATTACGATTAGTTACAGCAAAATCCTTCTGGCTACACCCAGGAGGATTTTTTTATTGCAATATTCTATCCATTGCCTGCAGCGCGGCGGAATGGATCCGGAAAGTCTGGCGCAGGCTGTAGCTGATCTTGTCGGCGATCTGCTCCCAGCCCAGGCATGACAGGTATCGCAGCTGCAGCACCTCGCGCTGGGTCGCGTCGGGTATTCTGCTGATCTTTTCCTCGATCTCTTTCCCGGCTTTCAGCAGCTGGTCGATTTTGCGGGTGATCTGCTCGTCTATCCGGAGGAGCTTCGCGGCGATGTCCGGGACGGTGTCCGCCGGGGCAGACTGCACTTTTACTCTGGTGTAGTCCACCCCGGCCAAAGCGGCGAAGTCCTCGAGGATCTTCCGCCGGTTCCGCTGGATCTCGATTTGAGTCTTGATGTCTTTATATTGTCTCAGGTATGTCTCAGCTTTCAAGACGACGGATGCCCTCCTTGTCGTAGAAATAGATTTTATGCTGGGTGATCTCCCGGAAGCAGCTCCGGCAGAAGTATGACTTATTCCCTATCCGTCCGACCTCCCTGGATCCGCACACCGGGCAGGTGTCGAGCCTGAAGGTCTTGCCGCCGACGATCGGGCTCTCCTTCTTCGGTTTAAAGTATCCGGCTTCCCGTCTGAGCTTCTCCTCTTTCATGGCGAGGAGCTTCTCCAGCTTCTTTTTGGCTCTGTATCTCCGGCAGGCTTCCCGATTTTGCTCGCGATGTGCTTTGTGGTATGCACTCGATTTCGCGATGACCTTTTCGCGGTGGTTTTCGTAGTAACGCCGCTGGGATTCAAGGTACTTGTCGTAATGCTCTTTTTTGTATCTTCGGGCGTACTCTCTCCGTTCCTCCCGGTTCTTCTGGTACCATTCCCTTGCGTACTCCTTTTTTTCTTCCGGCGTCATCCGTAAATCTCCTTGTCTGCCTGCCCGGCAAAGATCTCGCTGAGATTCTCGGTGTTGTACTTCCGCATGGCGCTAAGGGTAAATTCGCCGTTGTAGTAGTCTATCGCGTATCGCTCGAATGTCTCTTTGAAGACCTCGCCGCTCTCTCCCCGGCAATCGATGTGCGCCATTATCGCCAGCTGCAGCAGCGGAGTCAGCATTTTCTTCGTGACGCTGTCGACCTTCTCCCTCTTCAGGATCCTTCGGGCTTCCTGCAGCGTGTACTTCCGGGTCTTATCTACCTTCTTTCCGTGCTGGATCATGGCTGCTGCTTATTCCGGAGACTGACGTAGGCGATCCAGTCCGCCATTGACAGTAGGACCGATTGCGCGTGCTCTCCCATCTCTTCGGGGTCATCTTTGCATCGGGCTGTCCGGGCAATTTCATTGAGGCTCCACCAGGTCATGGCGATGAGATTATCGAGATTATCCATGCTCTCTATGTCAAGAGCAGGATCTCCCTGCGGTACGGTGCAGCCGATCAGCTCGCTGACGACCTTGACTATTTCATGAGATTTTAATTTACTCAATTTCCTTCCCTCCGTAGGTGAAAACGATATTGAGCTTGCCTCCGTTCTCTCGCCATTTCTCCATCATGTCATCTATCAGATGGTCTATATAATTCGCGGTTTCTACATCAGGATTCAGCTTTATCGGCTCCACCGGGAATATACGGGGCTTTTCAAGATGAGCCTCCTGCGCTGCACGATATGACTCGTTAAATGGGCTGTCCATCTTCCGGATCTTCTCGATCAGACCCTCGGCGAAGCTCCCTAGCCTCGGATCGTAATCTTTCCAGCTATCCTCCAAAGCCTGCCGGATAAGAGCCACGACTGCTTTTCTGTCAACGACGGCTGCATCATCCACCTTTAAGTCGGTATCCAATGCAGGTTGCTCGGCTATCGCCTGTTCTATCCCGACCGTGAACATGCCATAATCATGGCTATTGATGGAATCAAATAGCAGATAATCATGAGCCTTAATCGTCTCTATCAATTTGTCCGCATTGATTAACCTCATTCTTCTCCTCCAACTCGTCATACATTCTCATGCACAAATCCCACACATCATCAGGGATTTCTTCTCTTTCATGCATCTTAATAAAGGCAATTAATGTTGAAATTTCTTCATATGTCAGTCTCATTCTTCTTTCCTTTCTCCATCTGAGTATGCTTGACGATAATAGTCCATTGGCTGTCTACAAATCTCAACACTCGATATTTGGTCGTTGAAATTGCGTAAAAACCAGCTTTCAGCAAAAAGTGTTGCATCTTCGATTGCCATGTCACTTGCTACTAACCTTCTGCGGTCATTAACCCTTATGAAAACCTGAAACACATCTTCCCACACTTCAGCCATCTTTTCTTTCTTTCCGGCTCTCTTCCCTTTCTTTTAGCGCAGACAGCATCATCTCCAGAAGCCATCTTTTAACCGGGTCATCTATTTTACTCATCGCCCTGCGGATTGAGTCGTCAAGAGTCTCGTTAATGAATGCTCTATACTCCTCTTCCGGCATCAGCTCTTTCAGCTTTCCCATTAGCTTGTGAACCATGTACTCCATCGGCGTTTCTTCACTCATCCTCTGTTTAAATTCTTCAAAATTCATTTCTTTCTCCTTTCATATCTCAACGATGTATTGCGAAAGACCATCGATTTCATAGACTTCATCATTAGCCACCAAGCACTCGAACGATTCCTCGCCAATCCATATAATCGGTGGCTGTGCAGGGTTATCGACTCTTGTTATCAGTTCCACCTTGTCCAAATTCACCAGCACCATTCTCTCGTAGTTATAGCCGCCTCTTTGGATTGCTTTTACAAACTTCATTCTCTTTCTCCTTCATGTATTCCCTTATATAACCCGTTAACAACCCTTTCCTTGTATTCCTCTGGTATACCCCCAAACGCAGCGACGTACAATTGCAACAGCACCGCTTTCTTCTGTATATCAGCGTCGCTTTCTAACGCTCTCATTAATGATTCAATCCCTGTCCTGTCTTTCATTTCTCCTCCTTGAACGGTTCCGGCAAAGGCATCCATGCTATTGCAGCACATTGAAATTTGCCCGAATAAGCATCGAATGTCCCGGCATAAACATTCCCATTCGTGACAGTGACCAGATATTTGCCAGGCTTCTCCGGTAATCTCTCATTGATAGGGATCCACTTTGATTCCATTCGGCTTCTCCTTTCCTTCCTTGCATCCCTGATCCTCTTTCGCTGCCGCTTTCCAGTAAGCGCAATATCCGCCTCTCTGTGATCTGGCATGATAGCTCAGGCAGTCTCTGCACTTTATCGCGCTCATGCTTCCTCCAGCCTTGTCCCGCAGCTCCGGCAATACTTCCAGTCAGCGACCGAAGTCACCCGGATCTTTTCTCCGCAGACGGGGCACCTGATAAGGCTGCACCCGCCGGGAAGCTTCTCGATGATCTCCCAGGTCGGTCCGCCGTAAGGCTTCGGCATCGGCATCCAGGCTGTAACGCCCGCCATGCTTCCGGATCCGTGCCAGGATCCATCCGCGTAGTATGCCCGGTTAACATTCGCCGCACCTTTCTTCGGCTGCGCTGTGACCAGCATCATGTCGTCGCTATCCGGCAGCCTTTCGCTGACCGGGATCCATTTGAGCTCCATTAAAACCAGCCCACCTCGCTTTTCTTTTCTCTCTCTTCTTTCGCTTCGAGCTCGTCGATGTTATTGATCACGTCGAAGATCTCTTCCCTGACCCGCTGCTTGGTATTCTCGCCTTCCTTGGAGAGCAGCTGCGCCCAGTGTCTGAGCTTTGTTTTCAATACTACCCAGGGCATCTATTTTCTCTCCTTCAGGGTCGTCTCTATTCCGGTCATCAATTCCTCATCGGTCACATACTCATGGCCGGAGGCCTCTGCTTCGCATTTGCACTCTTTCGGGAAGCCTACCGACTCTCCCTGCTTGTGGATCCAGATGACCGTCGAGATCGTCCCGCACTTGGGGCAATATTCGTACTTAACCTGCACCGAACAGCTCCTCCTCGATCTTTGCGTAATCGTAATTGTGGCGGTCCTGAAGCCTGGTCTTGCCGGAAGCATTCCCGGTTGTCGTGTAATCATCCTCCCAGCATTGCTGATAAAACCACGTGCCGCCCTGCTTCACGTATTGGTCTTCAGTATGCGTCACTGCTATATAATTCTTATAAGCTTTGATGCCCTCAAGAATGGTCTCATCAGTGACGCCTTCCTTCCTGGCTTTGACATAAGCCTTGAGTGCCCGGTCTCTGCCCTGCTTTTTGGGGTACTCTTTCCAGATTTGAGCAAAATCGTCGTCGATCGATGGCTTTTTCTCTTTGGAACTACCGTTAGGTAGTTCTTTCTCTTTAATAATTTCCTTTTCCTTTTCCTTTTCAATAGCATGCGTTTGTATGCGTTCGCATGCGTTCGCATCCGTTCGCATGCGTTCGCATTCATCACGACGCCATCTCGCATTGGCACTTTCCGAAGCTTTCTGTCTTCGGTCATCGTATTTAGCTTTATCTCTGTCAATTTGGCCTTTTATTCCCGGAAAGATGTATCTTTCGTTCCCGCTGAGCTCCGGCACCTCGCCCGTCCTGCTGTATTGTAGGCAGGCCGTGAAAAGTCTCCCGCGCTCAGCATCACTCAGAGGGTCAATCGTCTCTAAAAGGCTGTGGTATGCACAGAAATAACTAATCGACATTCCTTGTTCCTTTCTGATGAGGCACAGGAGGTTCGGTGTCCTCCTGCGCTTCGCCTCATCTAATCTTTATCCGTTCGCTTGGTCAGTTTCTCTTCTTCTGTAGAGAGTCACGTTCTTGTGGGTCCATTCGTCCATCTTGTAGCCGCAGGGCTCCACTCGTCCGTCGTTGCTCATCTCTGTCAACCTCGGTGCGGTGAAATTCCGCTCGCTCGTGGGGATCATGCCCCGGGTCCACATATCCAGGGCGATTTCCCTGGCTGTCATTTCCCTGTCACCCAGAACTTCGAGGATCTGCGCGCACCGCAGCTGCCTGGGGACGCTTTCGTTGGATTCCGCCCGGTTATCGTAAGTTACTATCATCTTTTCCTCCTAAAAGGGCATGCTTGCATCGATCTCTTCGAAGCCGTCCAGCGGGACGGTGAACTGTCCCTGTACGCTGGCTTCTTCCTTCGATTCCTTCTGCGCAGCATCGGTTTTACTTGCCTGGCTGCTGGCCGACGAAAGGAACTGCAGCTCGTCCGCTACGACCTCGGTCACGAAGCGGCGATTGCCGTCCTTGTCTTCGTAGCTCCTCGTCTGGATCCTTCCGGAGACCGCGACCTGTTTACCCTTTGTGAGATACTTTTCGGTCAGATCTGCCGCGCCTCTCCATGTCACGATGGGGATAAAATCCGCTTCCCTCTCCCCGTCCGAATTTTTGAAATTCCGATCGACCGCCAGTGTGAATGACGCGGTCTTTGTTCCGGAGGATGTTGTCCTTACCTCCGGATCCTTGGTAAGCCTCCCTATCAAAACAGTTTTATTCAATCTTTTCTCCTTTCAGCCTAAGGCGCTCACAGAGCCTGTGGTCAAGCTTTATTCCGTGGATGTGATATTTATCGAAGAAGTCCTTCTCGCCGCTGTGCGCCTCTGTGTGGTGCGTGTGGCACAGTGCTATGGCGCTCATTCCTTCGTGGATGATCTCCTTGCGGTTCCGTCCCATCCCTACCCGGTCGACGTGGTGGATCTCCGCAGGGGCGTTACAGACCGCGCATTTTCGGTAGTAGATGCACTGCCAGAGATATTTATTGACGTCGTCCGTCTGGTGCAGCAGCGTGTCTTTAGTGGGTACGGAGTATCGGAAGCAAAATTCGATCAGGAAGCTTATCAGCAGCCGGGCTGTCGTCATGTCCGTATTTGACAGGCTGAAGGCGTCCCGCTGCGTCGCTTTGCAGAATTGCCAGGTCAGGAAGTGCCGGACATATTCCGGGTAGTCACCCGAATATTCGGCGATGTCTTCCACCAGTGCGAAGATCTTCCTTCTTTGACTGAGGGAAATGCCGCGGCCGTCGTCTAAATAGAGCTGGCACTCGCGGATCTTCTTTTCCCTGATCTCCTCGGAGATCCTTTCAGCATCCTCTGCCGAGGGGATGATCACCAGCTTCTTGCCGTCCCAGGAAACGATCTTTCCCTCTGTCCTCATGAGTGGGCCTCCTCGTGCTTGTGCATATAGAGGAATTTGGAATTGGGTCCGGCGTTTTCCGCGAGCCAGGCGTCCGCCTTTGCTTTGGACAGGTGATTTCTGATCACGCTCTTTTCGTAGACGTACTTTCCTGCTTCCTCCTTCTGCTGGATCCTCTCCTGGATCTCCGCGTCCTCGTAATTGGCTTCGATCAGGTAGTAATCGTAATTCCGGGCGGTGATGCCGTTTAAATTGTTGGTGTCTGTGGCGTAGATGAGCTTCTCCCCGTCCATCTCGATCTTGTAGCCGCAGTTAGGCACATTGTGGGTCAATTCAAAGGGGATGACGTTTGCAATGCCGTAGGAATTTATCGCTCTGTCCGTGAGCACGTCAATCTGTCCTTTGGGCACTCCGTAGTCTACCAGCGCGGGGGCGAGGTAGGATAGGCAGCCATACCTCAGCCCCGGTCTTTCCTTTACCAGCCGCTTTATCGTGGTCTTCTTTAAATGGTCGCTGTGGATGTGTGTGAGCAGCACCAGCTTCAAAGGCCCGACGAATGGGGCGAGGAGCTTCCAGGAAACGCCGCAGTCGATCATGATCCTACCGTTAATGATCACGGCGTTTCCCTTGCTCCCGGTGGAGATGATGTTGATCTCCATCACAGATCAGCCAGGCTGACCTCTCCCTGTGCCGGGAAAGGTTCATCCGTCAGATCCGCCTGTTCCACCACATCTTGCGGTGCGTCGGAAGGGAGGATTTCTTCCGCAGTCAGCGGTTCGGCTGAGGTTGTAATGATGTCCCCGCTGTCGTCAAAGGCGGGAGTGGTGGTGTCAGTCTCAAGCGCCTGCTGCATCTCGATCGACATGATCCCCCACTTGGAGATCAGCTGACGCAGCAGCGTCTTTTTGGCCATGTCGTCAAATGAGCTGTACCAGTAGGATGAATACTTCCACATATCCTCCTTGGCAATCTTTCCTTCCTGGAGCTTCTGGTAAGCCGCAGCGCTGAACGCAGAGGAATATTTGTCCGCATGGCTCATCATCTTGGCCTTGCTCCAGTAAAGGGTCTTCGTGAAGCCGTTAAGGTATTCGAAGTACGCCATATAGCCTATGACCGGAGTCTGCTCCCTGACATCGTCATCCTCGATAAATTCGATGATGGGCTGTCCGGTGTGCTTGTCACGTCCGAGGTATTCCCCCTCGCGCACTTCCATAGCATCTATGTCTCTGTACTGGCCGCTGCGTATTGCCAGCTGCAGGTATCCTTTATAGCCCAGGATAAATTGAGCTTTCTTGTCCCCGGCCTTGCGGTCGTTAAAGGGCACCAGGTAATACTGGCCAAGCTGCGGCGACGGGCTGAGCCTCAGTCCGAAGCCCAGGAGAGCACCGGCAAGAATGGATCCGGGCGTACACTCGGACAGCTGCGGGTTATTAGCCACAGCCGAGACGATCTGCGTCACGAAGTTCTGTCTGTCTTTGTCGTTGTGTATCGAATTGGCAATGAGTTTCTGATAGTTGGCCGAGTTGATCACCATGGAAAAGGTCATCTTCTGCGGCTTCTGTGTCTGTAAGGCTTTATTCATAGTCATAACCTCCGTTCTCCAGGAAGGCTTTCAGGGCCTTCAGCTGGGCAACCGTTCCTCTTACAGTGAATTTAGTGGTATAGATGGGTTCCTCCGGTTCTACTTCCGGATCCGGAGCTCCGGTCGTCGGCGGGGCTATTGAGATCGCCTCGTCGACCTTTGCTTCCGCAGCCTTCATCTCGGCAGCTCTCTGTTCCAGCTCGGCCTGCATGGCCTTGCGCGCTTCGATCTCCTTCTTCCTGCGGGTCACGGTCTCTACTGCGGATGCCATCGTGAGGGTCCTGGAATACTCGAACATGATCTCATCCGCGTCTTCCATCATCCTGATCGCTGCGACCTCTGCTGCCACTCTGTCGATGAGCCCCTTTGCGGTCTCCTTGAGCTTCTTGGCTGTGTCGGTCAGGTTGACCTTGATGTCGCTTCTCTCCCAGGGGATGATGTCGGCCACGCCCTTTGTCTCGGCGTATTCGTCGTAATAGGCTTTGACCTCTTCGGTCTTCTTTGCTTTCAGCCCGTCCTCGACCTCGGTGATCTTCTCTCTGAGCGTGTTGTCCGCGTCCTTGTAAGGGATCGTCACGCAGTCCTTAAAGACCGCTTCGAAGTCCTCGTAAGGCTTGAGGATCTGAGCCTTGATGGTCTTGCGCTTCTCATCCAGGGCGGCAAATTCTTTGTTGAGCTGGCTGCGCAGAGCCTTGACGCTTGCCCTGGTCTCTTCCGTGACGAGCTGGCTCTTCGCGAAGCTCGTCCTCTTCTCGATCTCTGCCTTTACGGCTTCCAGCTGCTCCTGGATGACAGGCAGCTGCTTCAGCTCTATAAGCTGGGTTTCTTCATTCGGTGTAATCTCTTGCATTTTTTTCCTTTCTCGTGTATAATCTCGTTGTAATCTCTTATTTCTTTCTCAACCGGCCCTTCGGGGCCATTTTTATTGCCTCGGCTATCAAGCCTATCAGCAGGGCTCCGAGCCCTCCGCAGACCATAAAAGCCCAAAAGCACTGGCCGAGGATGTCGTCATATATGCCCATCTGTTCCTCCTTATTTGCTCCATGTCTCACAGAGAGCCAGCTCTTCGGCCGTGCAGCCCAGCACTTCCATGAGCTTCTTTCTGCTCTTCGCTGACGGGCAGCGCTTCCCGGTCTCCCACTGGGAGTAGAGGCTTACTCCGCACCCCGCCTTTGCGGCGACTTCCGTCTGTGTCATCAGCGCTCTTAATCTCATCTGCTTGAGCGTCATTTCTCCTCCTCCTTTCTTTCCCAGACCCTCGGATCCGCGCCGAGCTGGTCAAATCCGAAGACGCTGCCGAAGCTCATCGCTCTTTCCTGGGCTTTCGTTACGCCCAGCTTCTGGTTGTACAGATCCGCCAGCGCGCGGGAGTTCTCTTTAGACCGGAACTCGAAGTTCGTGTCCCTGTAGCCTTCCTCCCCTCTTGTGATGAGGATCACCCTGCCGGTGGATTCTTGCACCGTGTAGCACTCTTCCGGGAGATCCGGACTAAATCCTTTCTCCATCACTGTCTCCTTTCAATCTCTCTTCCAGCTCTGCGAGTCTTCTCCTCAAATCGTCTCTGCCCTTCTGCTCGGCGACCTCACGCCCGATCCTGAATGCCAGATCGTCGCACAGCTCCGACAGCTGGAAGTAAAACTCCGCCATTCCTGCCGAGCCTTGCGTGCTCTCCTTAATTTGCCTCTGGTAATAGGTCTTCGAGGCTCTCTCTACCAATTCCCGGATAAAGTCCGCTTCATCAATCGTTACAGTGAGCTTCATTAATTCCTCCTTTCATCATCTTCAGCAGTGCCTTTGCGAGCTCTGCCGTCTGATCTGTTTCGGCTTTGACGTAGAGCGGGCAGCTCTCTGTGCTGCCGTCAGGGTGCCGATAGGCAATCGTCCCGCACTCGATCCACTTTGATTCTTCTTTCATTCGGCCTCCTTTCTTTTGTTGCGTTTCCGTAACTTACACGGCAAAAAAAATGTTGTTCATCTCATCGCGGCTGCAATCTGTCACTTCGCAGAATTTAATGATCTCCGCTCTCGTGAAATCGCTGGTACCATTCATTTTGCGGTAAAGTGTGGCTTTATCAATCTCCATGGCTTTGGCAATATCTTTGATCTTAAGCCCGCGGCGATAGACAGCTGCGACAAATTCATTCCTGCTAAACATTCGGCCTCCTTTCCTTTGTTGCGTTTCCGTACCATCATCCTATCACACGGTCAACACTCTGTCAATGCGTGAACGCAATTTTTTTAAATAATTTAACGTGCTGATAATTGCGTAAACGCTATATTTGCTGTATTATATAGAAGAAAGGAGGAGCAAATGAAGGAATTTAAAGACCTCGTTAAAATGAGGCGCGAGGAGCTGGGGCTAACAATGGAGCAAGTGGCCGCTGCCTGCGGCGTATCACGTCCGACAGTATCCCGCTGGGAGAGCGGGGAAATTAAGGATGTGAGAAGAGAGAAAATAATCGCCCTGGCCAAAGCACTGAGGACCACTCCAGCATACTTGCTCGGCATGACGGATGATAAGCTCGACCTGTCCGATTTAGCGCACAGCGGGATCAAGAATATAGAGCCGGTCCCTCCCATCCGCAAAATACCCCTTATCGGTGAAATCGCCTGCGGAGAACCTATTACCGCCGAAGAGCATTTTGAAGGGTCTGTCGACGCATCAGGAGAAGGCTACGCCACCTTCTGCCTGCGATGCAAGGGCGACAGTATGGCTCCTATGGTAATTGACGGAGATTTAGTCTTTATCCACCAGCAGGAAGAAGTAGAGACAGGCGAAACAGCAGCAGTCCTGATCGGGAATGAAGCGACACTGAAGCATGTTTACTATAACGGCGAATCGCTGATCCTTGCGGCCAACAATCCGGCTTATGCCCCTATTACATATTCAGGGGAGCAGCTGAATGAAATAAGGATCCTCGGAAAGGCAGTGATGCTGCAGCGCGTGATCTCCAGCAAGCGGAAGTTTTGATTACATGGACCGAAGACCAGGAGGAGATGGATAATCTCAGCAGTTATGTGGAATCCTGGTCTTACCGAATAACAAAAAGTCGGTAGGGTGAGAAAGAAATGAAGAACGCAGTTATTTACGCGAGGTATTCCTCCCTCGCGCAGAATGAGCAGTCGATAGAAGGACAGCTCGATGTGTGCAAGGGATATGCCGCGCAGAACGGTTACAACGTGATCGGGGAATATATCGACAGGGCTATCTCCGGACGCACCGACGACAGACCGGAATTTCAGCAGATGATAAGCGACGCAGCACAGCATATGTTTGATTATGTGATCGTCTATAAGCTGGACCGCTTCGCCAGGAATCGATACGACAGCGTGATCTACAAAAAGAGGCTGAAGGATAACGGGGTAAAAGTCCTGTCCGCGATGGAAGGGATAACGGATTCGCCCGAATCGGCGATCCTGGAAGCTCTGCTGGAAGGCATGGCCGAATATTACTCTATAGACCTTGCTCAGAAGGTGCACCGGGGACAGATAGAATCAATAAAAAAAGGCCGGTATGTACTCGGCAGTCCTCCTTATGGCTACAGCCTGACAGACGGGAAGCTCTCCGTGTGTGAACCGGAAGCGGAGGTCATCAGAAAGCTGTTCGGCAATTACGCTGACGGCATCAGCCTGGCAGATTGTGTAAAAGATCTGAACGACCAGGGCTACAGACGCCGGAACGGTCAAAAGTTCGTGCCGCGGTCTTTTCAGAAGACGCTGCACAACAGGATCTACATCGGGGAAAATACGCAGAAGGGCATCACGATCAAAGATGAAAGCCTGCGTTTAGTGGATAACGAAGTATTTGATCGGGTACAGGAAAGATCAAAACTGAATCAGGGGAAAGGCGGAAGATACGTGAACAGATACAATTACCTGCTGACCGGGAAGCTATACTGCGGAGAGTGCCGCGCGCTGATGAACGGTGTCTCCGGTACGTCCAAGACCGGCGAAAGATATCATTATTACGTTTGCGCGAACAGGCGGAAAAATAATGCCTGCACAAAAGCGAATGAGCCCGCCGAGGCTTTGGAAAAGTTTGTAGTAGATCAGACCATGAGCTACATTCTAAATCCGGACAGGATCGAAGAGCTCATAGCTGAGATCATAAAGGCATATCAGGACAGCCGGCACGGATCCGAGATAGTCCGGAAGCAGACGAGGCTGGCCGCTATAGAAACAGAGATGGCCAAACTGGCCGAGAGGCTCGCTGTGGTACCTGACAGCGCAGTTCAGACAGTAACCGATAGAATGAAAGCCCTGGGAGATGAGAAGACGACGCTGCAGTCTGAGCTGATGCACCTGAAAGCTGAACGCACGCTCACGGAAAAGGACGTCAGAAAATGGCTGAAATCACTCGGGGAAGTTGACAGGGATGATCCGTCCTTCCAGACGAAGATCATAAACATTTTTGTGAGTGCGGTCTATGTATGGGATGACAGGGCAGTAGTCCTGTATAACGTATTCAGTGACGGTGCTGCAGCCACCGGGATGACCATAGATGCGGATGTTGTGGATGAGGAGTTCGGTGTTCATCTCGAGGATACGACGGTTCACCATCGCATACGCATCGTGAACACCTTGCTCGGCATAGGCTTTTCACGGTAAAAAAATAAAGCGGGCTTTATGATGAGCCCGCTTTCTATATTCCTCTGTGCCAGCTTCCGCTTGCCTTCGGGAAAGCTATGCCGGGATGCCAGGTCCCGTTGACCTTGACCCACGGGACTCCCCGCTTCCAGTGTCCTGACACTTTTACCTGCGCTGTTCCCACTTTGAGCGGGATGTTTGTCTGCGTGTCTGTCCCGATCAGGGTGCCTCCGCTGTAGGTCTCCAGGATGACCTTTGCTTTGGTCGGGAGAGTGCTGCCGAAGGTGCCGTAAAGCGATAGCAGCTGCGCCGTGGTGAATTTCTGTCCGACGCCTGAGCTGTAGTTTGACAGCGTCTTGTAACCGGACGCACCTCCTCCCGTAGGATATACCTTCAGTTTGTGAGTAAAACTGTTTGAATGCTTCGTAAATGTCACCGTGATGTCGTCTTCAAGCGACAAACTGGAGATGCTGTTGAGGGTAGATGCCCTCGGAATTGTAGGTACGGTCCATTTGCCCGCGCTGCCTGAGACGGAAACAGTCCCGAGTCGGGTCGTTCCGGTGACGTATTCCATCGCAAGCTGCACTTCCAGCGTTCCGTCATCGTTGTGCGTGAAGGTCTTTGTGTATGCCGAAGTCCATACTTCCGTCTCAGATGTCGGGTTGTCCCAGGATTTATTCGTCCGGTTGTGAGCGACACCGTCGACGGAGAATGAGATGCTCGTTCCGGAATGGCTGTAGGATCCGTAGTTGCTCCCGAATTTCAATACGCCCATGAATGTCGCCGTTGTCTGATTGTTGGCGATATCCTGGGTGTAATCGATCTTGATCTTATAGTATGTCCCGGATCCGGCTGTCCCGGTAAAAGGGCAGTTGATATACGTTGTTGCCATTTTATTTTACCTCGGTCTGAATTGGGATAGTGCAGTCACAGGGATCACGGTGTATTGCCAAATCTATTGTTTTATCGGCTTCCGAGTGAATATCGAATACTTGGTCCTCTTTGGAAATTATGTCCGGCTTTTCAGTCGCAGATATCAATGGCAGCGTCAAGATCTCCTGGTTCTGTGATTTTTTGACCATTATGTCACCGGCTTCAATGGTCTCCACTTGGCCCTGCAGATTCATAGCGCGGAACTCGATCCATGCGTTCATGTCGGGCGTAAAGAGCCCTGACTGCGATTGAGTCAGCCTCAGGCGGATCTTTTCCCCTTCTATCTCGCAATCATCCTGAGTAAATGTGAGTATCGTTTTGTCGTCCTGCGAGAAAGTGATCCTGAAAACGGGATAATTGGAGGCGTCATCCGGAAGGACGAAGGTAAATCCTGGTGTTGTGTAGGTGTACATCTATGCCTCCTTGAACCGGTTATCTTGTGCAGTCTATGTGGATAGCCTTGCCCATGGTCGAAGACGTGGTGCGCTTACCTACGCCGTCAGAGTAGAAGCCCTGGCCTACACCGTTATTGCCGGGATCCACCGTGTAGCCGTAACGGAATTTAAGCCCGTTGTCATTGGCATACTTGATAGCCCACTTGATGATCTCCAGTCTGCCCTTGTAGGTATCTCCCTTTCCGGCGATGTAGAAATCACAGGCATTGCCCTTGGTGTGCTGGCTTCCCGAGATGCCGCCGACCTTTTTGTTATACGCAGCGCAGCGATATCCGGATGTGATCTGAGTCTTTCCGAAATTCTCACGGATAGCATCCATCAGCTTAATCAGGTTCGGGTTCATGCCTTCCGTCCCTGTGTTCTTGCAGGTCGGGCAGTAAAACTCCGATTCTTTGAAGTGCTTTACGGTCTTCCAGTCGAAACCGTTCACGGGAGGTTCCGCTTCGACCTCTGTCACGGGCTCTGTCAGCAGAGGAGGCTCGTCTTCCACCGGGATCTCCGGTATCGGCTCCTGCAGATCTCCTTCATTAATTTCATAGGATGCCATTTCCGCGTCGCGGAGATCCTTAATAACGGCATCTATCATGGCCTCGATCTCTGAGCGGGAAAACTTAATGCCCCAGCGATCCAGCTTGACTCTGACGTACTCGATGATTGCTTCCTTCAGCTCGTCATCATCTTCATAGCGGTCAATGAAAGCCTTTACGGCAGTCAGTACCGCTTCATTCTTGATGTGTTCTCTGAAAAGGTTCACTATCCATGTGACGATCACTCCGGCCAGAACCGGAAAGACCGCCTGGATGATCAGCTTTACGATCTCTAAAATGATCTCTTTCAAATCTTGTCCTCCTTTAAGGCTTTTTTATACTGCTCATTGATAAACTCTACGGACGCTTTGACCTCGCCGTTATGATTCGGATTTGCCGAGTAGTATTTATCGATAGCGTAAAAAGCGTAGGCAAATTGATCTTTGGTGCCTTCCTGACACCGCGACGCGAAGTCTATGATCTGATATCTCCACTGAGCCTGCTCATTTGCTGTCACATTTGCGCGCAGCTCGCTCAGATCCTTTTTTATTTCCTGCTGGCTCTGTATTATCTCCGCATTAAAAAAACTCCCTACCCAGTGGGCGAGAGCTGTTAACGGTTTCTTTGTGAGCTTCCCGGATTTCTCGATGAACCCCTGAAGCGTAACCACCGCGGCAATCAGCCAGCCATAATTCGTTTGAATCCAATTCCAGACTTTCTCCATGATGCCCCCTTATGCCCACGTTCCCTCAACTCTATAATCAATGTCCCTTGACTGGCTTAAATATGCCTGCGGAGCATTAACGAAATAGTACAGCTTGCTTGTATCTGTATCGGTTGTCACTGTTGCAAATTGTAGTGCAAGCGATGCATCCGAGCATCTAATGGTGATTTCAGCGAAATCCACCGATGCAATCCCGATGTCTGGCAACGAAATATTGAACTTGTTTGAGCGATACCATCCTGATAACTGCCCTGTCTGACCGCACGAAACTGCAATACCCCTTCTCCCTCTGTATGCCTCAAATGTGCCATCGGAATATTTTTTCCAATGCCATCCGTTCTCAGTCCCCGAATCAACGACCCATGTTTTGAGCAATTTGGTGTTAATATAGACATCGCCGGCTATCTCAAGAGTACCGTCAACACCTAAGATTTCATTCGGCTCATCAATGCTGATAAATTCCGGCAAGGAAAAGTTCGATCCTGAGACCTTCTCTTCTTCGAGGTTGTACCTTCGTCTGATCTCATCGGGCGTTCCCTGCACTGATCTGTCTCTTACTTTTACTTTTGCCATATCAGTACTGTATGTAAATGTCTCCGTCAGAGCCGTCGCCGTCCGAAGGAGCTGATGTTCCGATCGTTATATTCGGCATATTTGTGTACAGCTCGGTGAAGTTCGCGTTGATCTTCGGTATGTTGGTCTCAAGGTACGAAATGATATCGTTCGCAGCTTTGTCAAATTTGGCTTTGAGCTCCGTTGCCGTCAGTGTCGGTCTGTCCGCCAGATTGGAGATAACATTCGTACCTATGGACGGGTCGGGTATATTCTGTCTTGCCATTTCTTTTATCCTTCCTTCGCATGTTTGATGACCTGGTATTCCAGTCCGGCACTGTACAGCGCAAAAGGCTTATCCAGCGTGTCCGTGTAGAATATCAGGCTGAAATACATGATTTTTTTCTTCTTAATATTAAAGATGATCAGCGAGTCGCCGACGGACGAGAAAACGAAAGCCCCGAAATCGATATCGCCGAAGTCAAAGCCTCCGGTGTTGATCTCTTTAAGCAGCGATTCTCCCCTGTCCGTCAGACAGCCTATCTTCATCTCCGAGTTCTGGACGTCCTTTATCCATGCCGTCGCGCCTCGTTTAGTCACGGTCTTGAGATATGCAGGA
>Ga0265299_10001017_pt1 | contig 33748 bp, 62 predicted proteins | sample AusTroGonzalo_MG_4_FD_193485 | JGI IMG/M metagenome (GOLD analysis project Ga0265299, IMG submission 193485) | Bovine rumen microbial communities from tropical cattle in Woodstock, Queensland, Australia - Gonzalo_02 | ecosystem: Host-associated > Mammals > Digestive system > Stomach > Rumen ... | reverse complement strand
AACCATTTATCATAATCAAACATTTTCTGATGTGTTTACAAAATTTTACATTTTTAACCATTTGTATTTTTTTGATAATTTCTCTTTTAATTTTTGTCCTTCACTATAAGTCACTATTCCTTTATATCTTATTGTCTTACTACCATCTTGCCATCTCATTATCTGATATTCATATTCTTTTCCATCTACTATGATATTATGTGGTTTCCCAACACATTTCCACTCCATCATAATCACTCCTTTTCTAAATAAATGAACGCTAGTTTTTGATGAGAACTAGCAAACTCATTTTGCTAGATAGCAATTTCTATACTATCTTCGCCTTTTTCTAAATCTTTTTTTGTTTTAGGGCATTCTTCTTCAAATAATGTTTCGTATGTATCATAATGTTTTTCAATGAAATATTTTAAATTGTGTTGGTCGTTATAACTTAACCACTCATAACTTCCATCAGGATAAGTTCTTTTCATATCCTTTTTAGAATAATTGTGTTTTGCTATTGCGATAACTTCTAATGCTTGCTCATAGGTATCTAATTTTCTCTTATACCCTTTTGTTGCAAAACCTAAGTCCATACAACCACCATCATCAAATTCAACGAATGCACTGTAAAACTCCTTTGTCTTTTTCATTTGATTTCTCCTTTCTAAGTTTTCAATGAACTATGAATAAAGTAAGCCATACTTTCTCCTTTATTCACTATTATCATATCATAAATACTTATTATATGCAAGCGTTTGTTGATTTTTTTATGTCGGTTTACACAAACTTTACACTTTTTAATAAAAGAAAAAAGAGATTTTTGGCCTCTTTTTACTTCAAATCTGATATTGCTTTATCAATTTTTTCTTGTAAATTCTTATTGAACGCTGTGAGATTATTAACCTGTGTCGTTAATAATTTATTCTTTTCAACTTCTTCTTCATATAACTTTTTATAATCGGTTGGCTTTGGTTCTATGATACACTCATCATTTACCCAACCTATTTTTCCATCATCTAATAAATATGGGTTTCTTGCACCTTCTACTATTTTTGTGATAGTCCCTTTTTTTACCGCAGGTGTTAGTTTGTCTGTTGAACTAGAACTTACATATACACCATTGATTTCTACAACTTCGCCTATTTTATGTTTCATTGGCTTTTCTTCAACATAATCTATCCATTTTAATTTACCATGATAAGTCCATTGTAAGCTACCTACATTGCCACGGTACCTATATCCTTGCCCGTCAATTCCGCTTATTGTTGCACCATTTACTCCCCATGCAGTAGTAACTTCAAAGACTTCTCCATTACCTAAATATATTCCTACATGGTCATATTGTGTCCCTTTCATACAAAGATATTCTCCAGGTTTTAAATTGTGAAAATCTTGTGATACATCACTACAATAATCAAGTCCACCATTACAAGTAAAATCTGGTACTCCATTACTTCCATAATTTGCTCCACCATGTATTACATTTTTATTTTCACACCAACCCCATAAAACAGATTTAACAGATACAACACAGTCAAAGTTCCATCTACTTCCGTTCCATGTGCTCCACTCATTACCACCACTATAATATATTGTTGGTAGTGTTGCTATATGTCTTAGTTTTTCTACAAATTCTTTGCTTGTAAATATTTTACTCACTTTTATCATCTTCCATTGAAAATAATTTACCACTTACGAGGTATAAACTAATAATACCTGCAACTGCTATTATTGTATTTGACACTTTATCTAAATGCCAATTCCAAATAGGACTTAATGCTAAAATCAAAGCATTTATCATATTAAGCCCATTTACTACATATTTACTTATTTTTTTTACTTTATTCATATTATACTCCTTCATATTCGCTAACTGTTTGTATATTAGTCAAGTTAGGGTTATCATTTAATATTTTATTCTTTTCTGTATCACTTTTTACTATTATAAGGCAATTATCAGGAACACTAGAAAACATGTAATTAATAGTAGCACCATTTTTAAATGTCAACTGTCTTATATCAATTTTATTTATTCCAAAACAAGAAGAAAACATACCATCAAATTTTTCTACATTTGTAGTTATAAAAGAACTAGCGTCAATTTCTGTTAAGCTCATGCACCCTTGAAACATACCACCCATATCAGTCACATTTGTTGTATTAAAATTTGATAAATCAAAGGTAGTAAGAGTAGTACAAGAATAAAACATAGTAGCCATTGAAGTCATGTTTGATGTATCTAAATTTTTTGTTTCATATGTTAAATCAGTACCAGTATAATTTCTAAATGTTGCAAACTGTGGTGCATACTTACTTCCACCACCACCACTTGAATTTTTACCTAATAAAAAACTTAATATATCCATTTCTATCCACCTTCATACTCATCAACTGTTTTCACATTATTATAAAAAGAAAATCTACTTGCAAACCATAATTTTTCAGTTTCCGATTTTACTATTATTAAGCAGTCTGTTGGCACATTATTAAGCATTGACGTATATGTATCAACATTATCAAAAGTGAAATTCCTTATGTCTAAATGTTTTAATGCTTGACAACCACTAAACATATTACCCATGTTAGTCACATTTGTTGTAACAAAATTGCTTAAATCTAATGATGATAGTCTATAACAATTTAGAAACATATTACTCATAGTAGTTACATTTGATGTATCGAACTTAGAACAGTCTATATCTTCTACATAATCTAATTTTGCAAACATATGATTTGTTCCTGTACCATTAAATGTTAATGCAGGTACTTTTTTAATTGAGTGCAAAATACCAGAAGCATTAGAAGAGCCATTTATTATACTTCCTGTATAATATTCATCTATGTTTCCACCACCACCACTACTAGAATTCTTACCTAACAGAAAACTTAGTATATCCATGTCTATTCGCCTTTCCACTCTTTTGATACACCATCAAAGAAGAATATTTTTTGTGTGTCTATTTCAATAAAAGCAGAGCCATTGCCAATTTCATTTTCTCCAATTTTAACTGGCTTTGTATCAGTAGAAAGCCCCCTTAATTCTGCAATAAGAATTCTTCCTTCTTCTGTGTTTTTTACATTATCTGTTTTAACGATAGATATCATATTATCACTCCTTTCAATTACTTTATAATATCTTTCTTTAACAATTCTTCACAATATTTTTTAGTTTCACTATTAAACCCTAATTTTATGTAATTATCGCAACTTTCTAATCTATCATGCATTGGTATAGTTTCGTTCCAAATAGTATTCCTTAAAGTCAATTTTCTTATTTCATTTAAGTCAGTTTTAAAATTATAATACAAACCGAATAAACTCCATAAGCCAATTATTACAGATACTATCCAACCACCCCAAGTAATAAGACGTTTGATAGTTTTTTCCAACTTATCCACTCTTACACCCCTTTCTTCCATTGATTATTAGTTCTTAGATATGCTTTGCATTTTACCCAACTATTATTAACTCTTAAATACGGTGTTGCTTTTACCCAATTATTATTCACTCTTAATCTTAAAGTACTTGTCTCAATTATAGGTAAATCTGCACTACCACTCGCAGTTGCACCCCAACCCCAATTCGGGAAGTTCAAACTTGCACTTGTTGTTATACTTGCTTCCCCTGTATCAGGGTTATGTGATACTGTTCCTGTAATTGTTCCTAAAACAGTTTCTCCACTATAATAATTCGAACTTTTAGTATAATTTTGACTTGTTGCACCTGTTCCACTAACTGTTCCACTTGATTGTTGGTCTAAAATATAACTATTTCCACTATAATAAGCCCTTGCTTGATATTGAACTGTCGAAGTTAAATTAGTTTCATCTTGGCTATCATATTTAGCATATATTCTTATATATAAATTACCATACGAATTTCCTAAATAAGCCTGTGCTACCATTTGATAACTTTTTGTTAATGTCATTTATAACACCACCTTAATTATATAACAAGAATATCGTACCATTAGTTGCAGTACCAGGCAAACTTGTTCCAGTTTGTATAGTGTTCTGCTTTGTTCCAATTTTAGTATTTACTTCATTAATAGCACTCACTAAACTTGTCTTACTTGAAGTATTTAAATTACTTGCATTTCCACACTCTGTTGCATTTGCATTTACTACTGACTTAATACTATTTAAATCACTAGCATTACATTTATTAACATCTGCAATACTACTATTAACATTTAAAGCAGTTTTGTTTGTATAACTTATATTTTGCATTTTATCATTTCCTTTCTTAAACTATTGATACTTTTTGCAATACTTCATTAAAAGCACCTAATGTAAATGTTCCTGTTATTGTTGCATATACCATTGTTTCATCATAACTAATTATTTCTACATTACTCACATTTTTATTTGAAGGTACATATATAACAAAATCATAATTAGCAGTATTCCCATTTATTGTTATTTGAGTAGTAGGGTCAATAGTTATTATATTATATGTATTATCCGTAAAATTAATTCTTGCTTTAGTCGCCTGTATATCATGATAATCTAATAAAGCATTTATACTTTGATTTACCTTTGAAGCACCTTGTTTATTTTCTATACTTTGACTTGTATTATTATCTACCATTGTCAATGTATTATAAAAATTAAATCTAATGTTTCATAAATATTCTTAACTATATCTGTACCTTCTATTGTTGCTATATTTGAAGCCAAATAATAATTAGTTGCTCCTAATAAACCTACATAAAACAACGGTTGATTATTTAAAAGTGTGTTAGGTACTTCTAATGTTGATATTGTTGTATTATCTTTTATATATTTATTATATAAATTTCTTGCAAATACATAAGACAACGTAGGATTAGAACTATTATCATCTCTACTTAATATTCTTCCTTTTGTTGGCAACAATGAATTTATATTTTCATAAGACAAACCATTATAATTATATATATTATAATCTGCAACAAAAATATATGTTCCATCTGAACTTAACTTATAAGGTATATATATACTTACTAAATTATACTGTACGAATATGTAAAAATCATTATAATCATAGTTTGCATTTGATACATCATTTGTCTGCTCATTATCATATTCAACTATCGTGTTATTTTCTAACAAACCAATACTTATTGTTGACGAGCTACTACCTGCATTTTTTTGCTTGAAGAAAATTATTTCATTTACATTTTCTAAATATAAATAACTTTGGTTTGAAATAGAATTCCATGTAAAATCATATATTGAACTTAATGAGGAATTTGCTACTTTATAAACTGTTGTTTTATGTGTTGATAAATTACCTGCACTTATATATATTGTATCTTTATTCATTACAAATACTTGCGATAGAAAAGCCGATACATCATAAGAAAAATTAACTGTATCAATTGGTGTTATAATATCCTGCACTTGATATGCTCGATAAACACTAGGACTATTTATTACATCAATTCCATATAAATAAAATATTTCATCTCCACTACTTTTATCTAATAAAACATCAAATTGCACACTATCTATTAAATAGTCCATTTCAAAAACTTCCCATTTATTACCTTCTATTACACTTATTGTAAACTTGATAACTACACTCACATTATTGGTATTATGAAGAACAATATAATAAGTAGCACTATCTAAACTTTTTGTTATTCTATTTTGTCTATATAAAGCACCACGATAACTAGCAGAATTCGGTACAATATATGTTTGTCTTAAAACTACACTATAATTATTATCTAATATACCACTTGATAACACATTATTAAATAATGCTATTCTATAATCGGTATCGTTCCCATTAGTTCCATAAGTTAAACCATAAAATTGTCCTGTTTCACTTTGCCTAACAGATACTAACGGATAAATTAATGTCCCACTATCATATCTTGTTAACATATCAACAATATTCAATTTAGCATCTACAATGCACATATAACCATATTGGTTTGAAGATGTTTCATAATTACCATAGATTATAAAATTACTATATTGATTACTATATATTTTACCTAATATTACTACATTAGTTGCATTATTTTGCTGTCTTAACATGTTTGTTATATTATCTTTGATATTATTGGTTATATCTTTCCTATCTAGTCCTACAAGTGCTTGTGGCGAATTACCACTTTCATCAATTTTACCTGTTATATATTTTAATAATAACTCTTTATATTCATTTGTTAACATATTGCACCTTCCTATTCAACTAATGGACTATTTAAAGCACTATTCAATACATTGTCTCCTACAACTGTGACTGTTGTACTTGATACTGTGCCTTCACTCCAAATTATTTTGGCTTGTGTCTCTATATCTATATTTCTTGTTATGTTTTCTCCTTGTGATATGTTTCCACTTGCTTTATTTCTTTGGTTGTCAAAATAATTAATTGCTTTTTCACTATTGAAAGAACTTGTCATTTCATAAACATAAAATAAATTTATACCACCATTTTCAGTTTCTATAATATATTGTGTTTCTTTTGACTTAATCATATAATTTTGTGCTAATTCTTCAATAGGTGCATTAAAATATACAACTTCCCCAATATTAAACAAATCTTTATTCTGAGTTGTTAATGTTAATACTATTTCTGGCTTACCTTTATATTCAATATAAGTTTGTGCTATTTTCTCTAATTCATCACTTGATAATACATCATTTCTTGTTTCATATCTTGCTATTACACCAACTGTATCTGTTTGTTGACTTATTCTATCTACTTCATCATTATTATATACTATTTGTCTTCCTTTTACCAATGGTTGATATGTTAAATGTATTATGGTTCCTGCAGAATAAATATTATTACTTTCTAATATGTTTTTGCCAGGTGTGTAATAAAAATCGGCATCTATTCCCATTTGCTTTTCATTTATCGTTGCAACTGTCTTTTCATCATCATTAATTAATATTTTTACAACACTAGCAATATTATTTTGCAAAGTATAATTATTTGTATAACCATTTGCTATTAATACTTCATCATAATTTATTGTTGCATATACTTCATCACTTAACAATATTTGCTTATTTCTATAATCTCTTGTTCCATAACTAAAAGTTAAATCTACAATATTATTATCTTCCCAATATTGTTTTGTATACTCAATATCATCTGCTTGTGGTAGTGTGTTAGGGTCATAAAAATCAATTGCCATTGTTAAACTATCAATATATCTTGCTCTCCATCTACTTCCACTTATTTCTGCTAGATATTGAAATACATCATAAGCAGTTTTATTCAATGTCGAGTAAGCACCTATAACATCATCGGCTTCTGCTATATCTATTTCTCCAACTACAAAGCCATATCCACTTATTGCTTCTACTACCATTTCAATTGCTTGTTCTATTGTTTTACCTGCTATTACAAAATCTAACGTATTACTTTCACTTAAGAAAGTCTTATAATCTAATATCTGTAAACTACAATAATGTGGATATCTAGGGTTAAGACTTATATCCCCACTATTTTTTACTATTCCTGCAAATAACACATCACAATTTTTCCAATAATAATAAACATCAATTGTTGCTTGTAAATCTCCTACATAAAGACTTAAATTATTTTCTCCTTCATAAACATTTGGTATTTCTAACTTACCTAATGTTTCTATTTTTGGCGTTTGCAAAATATATTGTAAAAATATTGTGTGATTATCAAAAAACGTATTATCATCGCTAACAGGTATTCTAAAAGCAATACTATTTACTGGGTTTCCTGCATATCCCATAATTCCTACTTTATCATTATTCCAAGTAGACTGCCCTACAAAGCCATTTGATAACAAATTGCTAGGACTTGTAGATGTCGTTTGTATATTTCCAATATCAGTCAAAGATACTCTCATTTCTTTTGAAAAAGTTAAAATATTTTGAGCCGACATTGACATAGAACTTAATATTTGCTTGTATCCAATATTTCTTTCTATATAAATAACACCATTTTGAAGGTATAATTCATCTTTTACATTTCCTATTGCTCTTAATGGCTCATCTAATAAATAAAGTTGCATATTTGACTTGTATTCTTCATAACTTGTTGCTTCTTCCCCATGCTCTACTTGAATATTTGATAAAACATAGTTGTTGTATCCTGCTGCAGTCCTTATATAAACAAAGCCATCTACAGTTGAAGTAATTGTAGCAGTATAACTTGCTTCTGTATCTGTAATAGTAATAAGTACTTGGTCGTTAAAACTATCTAATGAACTATTGAAAACACCATCATAAGTTCTTAAAAATATTCTTTTGTCTGTAGAAGTACCATATCCTTTAAATGATAAAGTAAATTTATCTCCAACTTTACAAGGACAAACATAGGTGTCTTGCAAAGCACTATTAACATTAAATAAATTTTTACCTGTGTTAGTTATTTCTATGGCATACTTACCAACAGGAATATAACTATGCTTTCTTGAACTTACAGTTATTTGCAAGTCTTCCATAACAAGTTTCTTTTCTTCATCTGTTATGCTACTTCCTGCATATAACCCAATGAATAAATAATTAGCATTACTTGAAGTCTTTATAGTCCACTCTGTTAGATTAACACCACCACCAAAGCCATCTATTACTGGCACATTGTTAGCAGGATAAATTTCAGTTGTCAATGCTCTTATCATGCCATTTGTATTTTTCTTTGAAATAGTATATGTCTTACCACCTTCAATAGAAATGACTATATACCAACCAGAACTATTTGGTGCAATTACATTTCCATTTATCCATAAACCTTTTGTTAATGGCATTTCATTATATAAATTTTCATATCCTATACTTACAAGTTTGCTAGGAAATTCAGGACTAGGCATTACTCCATATGGCTCATAACTTGTTGCACTACTTCCCTTTTCTATTTGCAAATAACTTACTGTGTAAGTATCTACTGCATTTACTTCATAATGTAGTCTAATATAGGCGACACCACTTTCAACAGTAAATGTTCTACTACCTTCTCCTGTTTGATTTGCCGAAAATATTCTACCAACATAACTTTTTGAAGAATTATATGCATCTACATAATAATACACTCTTTTATCACTTGTTCCACTATAAGTATAATCTCCCTGTTGTACTGGTATAAAATCGCTTGATATACCACTATTCCATGCCATTGATACTGTAAAAGTTATGTCATGGCCACCTATAATCATCGAAGTAGTATTGCTAGCATATTCTATTTGCCCTGTACTATTATTTATCCTACCTTTTTCAAAAGTGTTTATGTTAAGTAAATTTTTACCACTTCTTGTTTTTTGAGTTGTATCTCCATATATCTTGAAAGCATTTAATTCTTTACTTACATTAGTGTTAAATTGTAGTGGTGGTGTTCCACTTATTTCCAATGGCGAATATTCTGTATTGCCATGCAAAAATTCTCCTTTACCTAGCAAGAATTTTGAATAATCTTTAGGGTAGTAAAAATTACTTGTATAATCTTTTACTGTTTCCCATGCTTTAGGATAACAATTATTAAGTATGGTTGAAGAAGCCGAAAGCATTTCTTCTCTTATAGAAAACTCATGATTACTTACAACTTCTTCATTATCTATAAACATTTTAATTTTATCTGCCATGTTTATCCCCCCATACCATAATTAAAGTCATTTTTACTTCCACCACTAAATGTTTTAATGTCATTTACCATTTGTCCTAGTGGGTCTTGCTTAATATTTACATAATTATTGTTTATTATGTTTGGACTGAAATGTGAACTACTTGAACTTGCTAATTGTGGGCTAATTCCAAATGTTTCTCCAACTTGTTTCTGAACATCTTTTTGCATATCATCTAATGCTTCTGTATATCCTAAAACTGAAAACTTACCTACCAAAGCAAACTCTTTACTTGGAGAACTTATACCAAGTATATCTTTTAAACCTTTTAATATTGAATTACCCAAACTTTTAACTTTATTAATAACCCAGTCTTTCATTAATTTCATACCGTTCCATAGCCCTTTTAACATATTTTTTCCTATATCTAACAAGTTAATATTTTTCCATGCATTTATAAACTTAACACCTATTTCTGCAACTCTACCTAATAATACTGGTATCATGTTTATTATTCCTGCTATCAAACCACCAATTAATTGCGCACCTGCTTCAATAAATAATGGTAAATTATCTATTAAAACTGGTATTATTGACAAGATTGCATCGACTATCATTGGCATTAAAGAAGGCAACAATTCTGCTATCATCAAAATCAAATCTGGAAGTATATTTATTATTCCAATAGTTAAATCTACTGTTCCTTGTATCAATACCGGCAATAATGTTTTTATTAATTCTGGCAATAAAGGCAATAGTCCATTAATTATACCAACTAAACCTTGAACTATTTGTGGCATCATTTGAATAATAACATTAGAAATATTCTTTCCGGCAGTAACAAATGTTTCAACAACTTCTTCTATTCCACCTTGGCCTGCTAAAAAGTTTTGAAAAGCCGATTTTGCACTATTCATACTACCTTTTATTGTAGAACTTGCTTCTTTTGCAGTTGTTCCTGTAACACCCATTTCTTCTTGAATAACATGTATTGCTTCATATACATCACTTAAATTACTGATATCATATTGAACTCCACTTAATTTTGTGGCATCTGCTAATAATCTTTCCATTTCGGTTTTAGTTCCACCATAACCTAATTTCAAATTATCTAACATAGTATAATTCTGCTTTGCAAACCCTTGATATGCATTTTGAATTGCACTCATATCGGTTCCAAATTTATTCGCATTATCCGACATATCCCTTAATGCCATATCTGCAATATCTCCGGCTTTTTTTGTATCTCCTGCCGTACTTTGCAACAACGATGCACTAAAAGAAGTCACTTGTTCCATATATTGATTTGCACTAATTCCTGCCGTTTTATAGGCATTTTTTGCATTTTCAATAACCATATCTGAACTTTCTTTAAATAATGTTTCTACTCCACCAATAGACTGTTCTACATCTGCAAAAGCATCGACACTTTGTCCGATAAAACTTTTTAATGTATTCCAACTAGAAGTTAACCCATTTACTATTAAACCACTACTTACCAAAGAAGCAGTTAAACCTTTAATACCTTTTTCTGCACTTTTAGTTTTATTATCTAAATCTTTTGTGTCGGCAGTGAATTTTGTTAATACTGTTGCTCCGTTCATAGTCTCACTCCTTTCTTTTTATTTATTAAAAAAGATGGGGTTTAACCACCCCACCCATAAGGTTTTGCTTTATTATGAAGAAGCAACTACTGTTCCTTTACCAATTATATTAATTGTAATTCCAAAATCTCCTTCATCTTCTGCACTTCCACCTAAATCACTTAACGAAAAACTAACTGGTACTTGATATTTTGTATATTCTAATACTCCATTATTAATATCAGTTAATAATTCAAACTGCATTAATTGATTACTGAATTGTGCGATTTCTCCGGTAGATAACAATGTATGAATATCCCCTAATAATGCAACAATAGCAGTATTATTCATATCAATTTTTACAGTTCCTTCAATACTCATCGCTACACCGGTTTTCAATGCTCTTTGTATTGCATCACAAAATACATAAAAAGTCTTTTCTTCAAACTCTGTATTAAATGTTAATTCTGATGCAGTACACATTGTTGTAAAGGTAGGGTTTTGTGAAGTCCCTGTATTAACTGCTAAACCTTTAATGAACTGTCTATTATTTATATAATATTCCATTTCTATTTCCTTTCTTATGCTACACGATTTACTATACATTTTAAAGTCATTGTATATGCTACTCTACGGATATCCATATATTGAATTGCTCGTGGGTTAGTCATCTGCATAAATATTAATTGCCATTTTTGGTTTTCTTTATCAACTACAAAATCTATAATATCGCTTTTACCTATTAAATTACCAATAACTACACTCGCTTCTTTTTCTTCTTTAATATTATCTCCATATACATTAATCATATAATAATTAAATAACGGGTTGTCATTATCATAAAAAACGATTTTTTCTCCACTTTCTTCTTGGCAAACAATAACCTTTAAATCATTATCATTTGTAGAATATTCTGCTTTTACTTTAAAATCATTGATAATATCATCTAAATAAGTAATTAATACTAGATTTTTATTTTTGATGTCGGCTTCTGTCATCTTACACTCCTTAAAGCATTATTAATTGCATTACTATTAATTGCTTCTCTTTTATTATTATAAACCGTTGCATACCATCTAGAATAAGTATCTGGGTTAGTCCAGTTTGTCGTTTCTTGTGGATAATTCCATACATCAACTGCATAATCTGCACCTTCTGCTCCCAAATAATACACTTTGTCTCCTTCTTGTCTAACACCTTCTGCTATTGCACTTTGTTCTAGATTACCGGTTAAATAAGGGAAACGATGTTCTGCAATTGTATAATCTAATGTAAATCTTGCTACACCAAAGACTACTAAATCAACATATCTATCGATTTTATCAATTGGTAAATCTTCAATAACTTCTATATCTACATTAATATTCACTACTTAACCGCCACCGTAAAATTGGCAATTTTATTCCATATCCAATTATCTTTTACTCTTAATATAGAATATGTCCTATTATTGAAAATCAATTGGTCTCCTTCTTTAACATCTACACAATTCTTTAATATATAATATCCGGTTGCTTCCGGTACTGTATATATACCAAATCTTACATCTTGGTCGACATTATAAGGACATACTACTACATCTTCTTCAACTTTATCTTGGTCATCATAATATCCACTTTCAGTTCTATTATTCTTAACCAAAGTTGCAGGTATCCCATTTGTTATAAACATAACTAACACCCAAACGGTAAATTAATACCCATATTCTGATTAATTGGATTTCCACGATACATATATCCTGCATTTGCTAATATCCTTAATGCAAGGGTTGAATAATCGGTTTTCAACTCGCTTTTCATTTCCCCTGCTTCCACTCTACCTTTATAATCAATAAGTGGGATATCATACTCATATACAAACCTTAATTGTTCCATTGATGCATTTTTAATCGCCATAGGCACGGTATCGGTATTCCACGATGGGTCACGATACCTTAAACCTACTTGCGAATAAATCATTTCTGACACTGCATCGATTTTCCATAAATCGTTTTCTTGCATAGTTATATTATATTTATTCTCAAACTCTGTTTGAGTAAAGAAGGTCATATTACAACCCCCTTTCTATTATGCAGATACTTCTTCTACTAATTTAATAATTGCATTTGGTTCAACTACTTTTGCACCAAACATAATGTTTCCTTCCATAACGAAGTATCCAGGGAAGCCAGGATAATTACCATTATATTGTACAAAACTATCAAAGAATGTATCTCCTACTACTGCGATAGGGTTGAAGAAATATCCTTTTTCATCTGATAACATTTCATCATTAACTTGAAAAATTGTTACTCCATAAGCATCTGCAACAACACCACGGTCAACACCTTCAACACCTGCCATTGTTTCATATTTTAAAATAGATGTAAGTGCTGATACTAAATTACCATATTCAACTGCACCTAGTGCTAATCTATAATCATCATATACATTATTGTTGAATAGAGTTGCTTTCAAACCATTTAATAGACTAATATAATCTGCTTGTGTTACAGGTGCCCATTGTGCTTCATTAGTAACACCACTTGCTAATACTCCAAAACCATAAGTATCAATTCTTTTTGCTACTGCTTGGTCTTTCTTATCCATAGCATCTTCTAATGTATTAGTGAAATTAGTTCCTGCAACTAGGATAGGTATTCTGATAGAATAGTCCATAGGTAATTCTGTTAAATCAACCTTAATTGAACTATAACCTAACATACCAGGAGTTAATGCATTAACAATTTCTTTTGTACTTCTTACATTAACTGTTGCTTCTCCACTCTTTAAAATTTCTATCATTGGAGTACCTGTATTTCTTAATTCTCCAATGTATCTTTCGTTCAAAAATTTATAAAATGTAGAACGATAGATTAATGAATAATAAATTCTCTTTGCAACTGCTTGCAAATCTAAACTATATACACCATCTTGTGTGTAATTCATTTTAACTTCATCTCCTTATTATTTTTTAAACAAATCTCTTACACTTGTTTTTCTCGTGATTTTTATTTCACGACTTTCTTTATTTTGTGTGTTAAAATTAGTGTCGTTTGGCACATCTACTTTTTTGTCTTCTAATTTTGGGAAATATGTTGCCCCAAATTTTTCCTTGATTAAACTGATGGCTTTACTGTCATCTGCTTCATCTTTAAAAAGTGTGGTTCTTAATTGTGAGACTTCATCAAACTTGTCCTTTGTAAAACCTTGACTTACCATTTCCATCTGTAATTTTAACCCACTATTATTATTAGTCAATTCAACATTTTTCGCTTGTAAGTCATTATAACTCTTATCTAAGGCATTGAACTTATTTTCAAGTTCTGCATATTTTGAAGTGCTTTCTTTAATACCTTCTTCTTTTGCCTTATCAACTTCTTCGCTTAAAACATATCCTTTCCTAATATCTTTTTCCAACTTTTCGAAGTCTAAATCTTCATTGGATAGTTGGATATCCTTGTTTTTTAGATATTTTGAAATATCCATTAATTTTCCACCTTCCTACTGTCTAGAATATAGAAAGAAGTGCATAGTGCTTTTATAAGCACTACCGAATAGATATAACGAATATTCTATAAACCATTTTTAAACTGACACAGTCGATTTATTTTATATCTACTCGGTACTACCTATAAAGGTAGCACTAAACAATTGTTATTGGCATAGCATTGGTAATTATCTATTTATAACACCAACTTGCTTTTTCAAACTTGTTGATGGTAATTCTTCTTTTAAATCTCTGATATTCTTGTTAATCGCATTTCTTTTTTGATTTAACTTATCATATTTTTCTTCATTTCCTAACATCTTTTCTATCTTCATATCTGTTATTATTCTTGATTTCTTTAATGTTAATGAATTGACTTTTTGCCTTATATTATATTGTTCTTCTATTTCATCTGCTGTATAACCAACCTTTTTAATTTGCGAACTATCAAAATATAATGCTAATTCACATTTACAATTCGGATGTAGTAAATCTCCTTCTTGTTCTCTTGCTTCAACCCCAATAAAATCTTCAACTTCTTCTTTTGTTAATATTTTATTCTGATGCTCCCAACAATAAGGACAACTAAAAGGGTGGTATGGTATGATAAATAAATCTATACCTAACTTCTCACTATCCCCCATTGTTTGGTTCCAACCTGCCCTTGTTAAATTGGTATTATGCAACATTGATAAATATGTTGATAACTGCACATATCTAATTGGTTCTCCAACTTTACTAAAATATGGTACACTTTGGTTAACTTCTTCATCATAGGTATTAATTTTCTTCTGAATATAAACATCTTTATTTTGCCCTACAAGCGACTTTTTGCTTCGGTCATAATTATTTACTACCCTATTACTAAACTGTCGCTCAAACTCATTAAATTGAGTTTCCGGTACTAATTTAAAATATTCATCGTCTATAACCCACTTTTCTGTTGGGATATATTCTCCTTTTAACCTATTTTTATCAACTGCTAACTCTATATTATTTCCCCATACTAACTCTTGTAATTTATCTATCTGCTTATCCATAAAAGTATGGTCTATGTCTCCCCATATTTTATATGCTTCTTTCCTAAAATATTCAGTTGAACGATTTTCCTTTAAACATCTGAAAAATAATAACTTTGTTTCATTTTGTAATCGTGTATAGTGAGCATTTACATTAAAAACACTTTCTGCAATATACTCACTAGATTTCTTCATACTTTATCTTTAATTCCTTTTCTTCATCTTTATATGCTTTAACTAAATCTTCATCTGTCATTGGCTCATCTAACAACTTATTCAAAATTGGTGTCATTATTTTTGCCCTATATGAATATGGTATAGAACCTACTGTCTGCATCTTTTTCAATACATCTAACTTCTTCATATCATCAAATCTTTCATTACTACCATAGTCCCAATTCAATTCTAATGGTAAAAGATTTTCTGTCATATTTTGACTTTGTTGCAACTTAACTATATTTTCTATTAATCTATTAATCTGTGGTTCTAATTGTCTCTTAATCGCTTCAACTGTCATTTCAGTTATATTTGCATTTAAATCTATACTTGCTACATTTTGGTATGCATCTTTCTCATAACCAAATGTCGCAGGACTTAAATTTGCCATCTGTATAATCTGATAATCGCAGAACTTAAAACTTTCAATATATTCTTTATATCTGATTTGCCCTTGTATATGTTGAAATAATTGATGTTCTAAATCTCCCGGCAATAATGTGAAAAAATCTTGAATATTATTTACTGTCATTGTCTGCACATCATAAATATTATTTGTTGGTTTCCAACTACTTGCTATATCTCCACTCTGATAATGTTGTGTCGTGACAATTCTTGTTTTTGTTTTTTCAATTTCTTCTGCAAAAACATTAAATATATGCATTTCTTCATTAATAAACTTTTCACTATCTCTGAAAAAATCTTGTCCGATATCTATATTGATAACAGGGTGGTAGGGTAGATTATAAATGCTTTTATACTCATTATCTGTTATTTTATTGAACTTCCATAAAGGCATTGATACCCACTCATTATCTTTTTTGCCTTTTTCAAATGCTTCCATTTTCATAATAGAAGTGCCATCATCATTTTGTGTTATATGTCTAGTTAAACTATAATCTCCTTCTTCTCCATCAAAATCTTGTGTGATATCTAGACTTATAATCTTATCATACTTTTGAACTAGATTATGTATCTGATTTCTTTTCAAACACTCTAAATAAACCTTTCCATCAAACTTATGAATATATATAAAACTTTCCTTACTATAAATCGCTTCTTCTAATGATTTTCCTAATGTAGGCATCAACCAATTTATATCCAAACCTTCTGTTTGTGTAATTAATTCACTACCGAATAACTGATTTCTGATATAAGTTGCAATTTTCTTCGCACTTGGTGCTACTACATATCTATCTTCTTCTTTTATGTTAGGTATCCCATTTGTATATCCAGGCATCGTGACTTTCGCCTTTATTTTGATATAAGGAGACTGCAACACATTAAATTCTCTTATCTTACCTTCCATCAACATCTACTCCTTTCTCAAAAATTACCCCCCAATGAGTTTTTTTCTTACTTTCTTCCGTTAATAACAACTTAACAGGACATATAACCGTTCTAATTTTCGATTTGCCAAACAATTCCTTATGCCCTACTATATTTATACTCATTGGCTTTATTTCTTCGCCATTTTTAATTTTTACCCGTTTTATCATTATTCCATTATAATATAAATATAAGTCCCATCTTTTTTTCCTGAATATTCTATCAATAATTCCTGTAAAAACATTACTTACTGAACTAAATATCTTCTTAAACACAAAAAACACACACCCTTCTAGGTATGTGCTTTCATTTGCGATTTAAAACCCAAATCACTTGCACTTCAATTCTGATACAATTATAGCATCAAAATCATCTCGTGTCAATGTTTTTTAATAATATTTATAATAATCTTCTCCGGTATATCTTTTTGCTAAATCTAATTTACCATCAAAATTTAATCTTTTGTATTCTTCCATCATGTCATAGAACTTTCTAAAACTAATATTTGCTTCACATAATTGCTTTTCAAATTTTACTACTTTGATTTCTTCATAATTCTTCTTTTCTTCTTCTCTTTTTTCGCAATATTCTATAAAACTTTCTATGCTGTCATAATCTTCACTTTCTAAAACTTCAACTTTATCAATTTTATATAATGTTACATATCCATAAAATCTTTCATATTCAGTTCCAATTTTCTTTTTCTTAATCTTAATAGTAATTTCGTAAGTTCTACCACTACAACTTTTTCTTATATATACATTTCCATTATAATCTGAAACATATATTTTTCTGTTATCTCCTATCAAATTATTAACTATTATTCTAACATTATATGCTAAATCGCTAACTGTTCCCTTTTTATTTCCTTCTTCTTCAATTTTTTCATTAATTAATCTTTCTAAATCTTTTAATTTCATTATATATCCCTTCTTTCTATTTCATCAAATACTTCATCATCATAATCTCTACCAAATGGATTTTCTTTTGTTATCTGACATAATTTTGCTAATTGCAATAATTCATCATCACTAAATTCACTCCACTCATCAACTCTGTTATCATATAACCATTGTGCTATTCTATCTAATTCTTTAATACTCATTTTCTTTTCCTTCCTTTCTCTGCTCTGTATTTTTCATAGTGGCTTGCAACACTCATTGGCTACATTAGAGAAAGTTATTTGAAACTTTCAACCCATTTTATTGCATCTCTTTTTCTTGTAAATGTTAAGATACCCTTTTGGGCTTGAACTTTCCAAACTACTTTACTTCCTTCTTGTGCTTTCCAAATTTCATTAACTTGTCTTTTCATTTTTATTACCTTCCTTTCCCTTTCTTGATTACAATAATATCATAAATACTTATTATAATCAAGCGTTTTTGTTAAATTTGTTTGTAAAAATGTTAAATTTGTTTAAAAACCTTATAAAATAAAGAAAAAAGAGAACTATTTTTTTAAATTCTCTTTAAATTCATAATGTTTTTCATATATTTCATATATTTCTATCTGATGGCAATTCTTACAAGGTATTGTTATTCTTAGTGGTATTTCTTGACTTATGCCTAACTTTTCTAAATTTCTTAAATATCCTTCTATATCTATATCACATAAAAATCTTTTAGTCTTTTTACATTTTATAATCAATGTTATTCTCCTTTAACCAATTTAAAAAAGTAAAATAATATATCATCTTGATTAATTTTTCTTGTTGGCTTTTTTCTAACATACTTATCAATTTTATTTTTTCCTTATCTAACATAATATCTCCTTATACCACCGGTGCCCTATTCGTTCTCTTATAAACTTCTAATATATATCTCATTGCATCTATTTGGTGGTCTTTTTCTTTAACATAACAATTTGTTCCTTCTTTTTCACTTCTTAACTTATCATATCTATATCCTTCTAACTCTAATATACCTTCATCTTTACCACTTTCTTCATACCTTCCATCTGATAAAAAATATCTTATACTAGGTTTATTTAACACAAATAAATAATCTTTATAGAACAAACTTTGCATATATTGAACTCCATTATCAACTGAACCTGCACCTTTTATTGCTAAACTATGTCTTATTCCATCTGCCACTAATCTATTATGATAATGTGATGCTTCACTATCTATCACAATATCTGTTATTGGTATGTTTGGATACTTATCCTTCATATATGCTAGAAATAATCGCAACTGCATAGAATAATATTCTGTCGTTGGAGTATCCTTTTCAATACTAGGGTCATGGTAATATATTTCTAATCTCACTATTACCCATCTATTTGTTTTCTGATGATAACACAATGCTATCGGCACAAAAGTTGTTGGGTTAACCGAACCATAGTCCACACCTATTCCTATTTCTCTGATTAACAACCCATCTAAACTATCTATCTTGTTAACTTGATTAAATACCCTTCCTTCTGCTATTACCCATTTATTAAATACCTTCTGTTCTCTTAATGAACCTTTCGGAAAAGATTTAACTGCTTCTCTTATCTTTTCTTCTGTATCTAATACAGGATTGTCAAAAGGATAAAACACATACTTTTTCCAACCATTACCATCTATATATTTTAATTTATATGGGTGGTTATCATTTCCTTCCACATTAAAACTATCTATTCTTTTATAATATGGGTGCCCTGCATAACTCATCTGTCTGCCCGGTATTTCATCAAAACTTTCCATCAATGCCGGCGAACTATATATTCTCGCACTTTCATCTACCCACACAAATATTAATGGCTTACCTAATATCCTATTAAACGATAACTTATTATTAAAACCAAAAAAGTAAAATTTCATATTATATATTTCCAAATATTTATCTTGTTGCCCATACTTTAATACATATTCCTTACCATTGGTAAAATGATATTCTTTTGTTAATATATTTTGTAGATTATCAACTATGTTTGATTTCACTGTATCGGTAGTCCAACCTATGATTGCTCCATTATATTCTCTTTCAACATATTCTAGGCTTTTTCTTTGTTCTTTCTCATATTCATTTAATGCTTTCGCATATTGTATTAATGCACCACATATATCATAGGTTTTTCCACTTTGAGTTGAACCTAACACACTTATATTTGGTATATAAGGACTAACAATATCATTAAATAGATTTATCTGTTTTTTGGATAGTATCATCTTTTTTACTCTTTAACTTCTTATCTATCTTGGCAATTTTCTTTGTTGTTTCTCCTTGACAATTGTTTGACTTAACATCTTCTAATATCAATTCTTCTTTTTCTAATTTTAATTTTTCTTCTTCTGATACTACTATTCCATTACTATCTTTTATTAAATATCCATTTCTATGCTTAATAAATTCCATTTCTATCACTCCTAAAAAATTACTTAAACTAAATTCATTTCTTTCATTTAATTTATCAAAATTAATCTGCTTCATATATTTCCATTTCCAAATAATCTTTTTTATCCTTTACTGCTTTATATGTTATTTCTGAAATATGTGATATATTATCATTTTCTAATATTCCTAAAACTTGCATTTCATCTAAAACTGCTTTAATTGATTTATTATCTAAATCACTACCAAAATTCTTGGTATGCCATATACACACTATCTTAATAGGATACTTCATTATTTTTGGCTTATTCAATAGAAAATACTTAACATATCCCATCTCTATTTTTTTTAATTTTGCACCTATATATCTATTTCTTCTATTTGCATTAATTATGTCGTTCCAATTACTTAACTTATAATTAATTACTATCTTCATCATATAATACTTTCTCCAAATTACTATTGTCTACTACATTTATATTAATACTAGGTGTCTCATTAATACTTTCTTGCATTTCTCCTAATAATGCCAATATAGTTTTAAAATTTTCTGCTTTCCCATCTATTGCACTTTTAATCTGCCCCAACATAATCATTTCTCTATATGTTTTGCCATTTTTCCCCTTCTCATCTAATAACATTTCAAGGGTTTTTCTAAAAGTGGCTTTTTGTCTTCTTGCTTCTCCACTTGCTATTCCACCTTTTCTTGCGATTTCTACCTGTTCGTCGCCTGTTCTGAATTGAGTTGCTTCGCTATTCGGTATTGGACTTGCCACTTTATCACTTCCTTATTAAATACCCTTTATAGGTATTGTTATAATAGGGTTATAATCTATGATTTTACTTTCCTTCTTCTGATTATTATTTTTGGTAGTATCTATCTTAACTATCTTTTCTCCCCATTTTTCTTGTAATGCTTCTAATTGTTGTATTTCTCTTTCATAATTTCTATATGTCGCACAGCCACCTGCTTGCTTACTTTGTTTACAATTATAAAAGAACTTATTAACTCTTAAACAACCACGATATTTATTACATTGTTGTAATGTCATATCATAATCTTCTTTTAATGGTAAATTCTCATCATATCTTAAATCATTTTTTAGAAAACATTGAAAAGGTCCACCTATATAACTAACAGTGCTAAAAGGACTATACTGTCTATAACTTAATGCATCTTGATTACAATTTAAACCCCAAAATTTAAAACCAAATTCATCGCATAATATACTATACTTCTCCACAAAATCATAAAATTCATCTGCTTCTACTTTGATTTTATTATAACAATATTCTTTATCTCCTTCAAAATGATATATGCCTTGCATATCATCATCTATTATTAATACAACATCATATCCTGCTTCAAATTCTTTATCTAGAATATAATTCCTTATTCTACACAAATTCCCTTGTATTCCTTCAGGACAACTAACTATGTTTTCTTCATATCCAGGGTTTGCCTTAATATAATCATCATATTCTTTATGGTCTACCCATACTTTACAAAAAGGTAAATAATCTAATGTTTCAACCTTCGGTCTTTTATAACTCGGACAATTAATTGATATTTTCATCTTTTACTCCTAATATCTTATTTATTGCTTCACTACCTTTTAATACTCTACCTATACCTATTCTATTCATATTTTCTGATATCTCTTTATCTTTTCTAGTGCTACCACATTTTACCGGCTTAATATCAAATAGAGTTTGTGCTTGCAACCAGTCCACATCATTATCAAAATATAACACAATATAATTATGTTCTTCTCCAATAACTTCCGAAAATTCAACATTTCCTTCTTTCTTTGCTTCTACTACCTTTTCTTCTATTGTTTTCTCAAAGTCAAAATCACTCATATCAAACCCTAAATTATCCAATTCTTCTAATTCTTCATCTAATAATTCAAAATTCCAACTTGATTTTTCCCCAACCTTATTATCGGCTAATCTAAATGCTTTAATCTGTTCTTCATTTAAATCATCTGCAACTATTGTTGGCACTTCTTCTAACCCTAATTCTAAACTTGCCTTATATCTTGTATGTCCTGCAACTATTACATTATTCTTATCTACTATAATTGGTACTTTAAAACCAAATTGTTTAATGCTATTTGCTACATACTCCACACTTTCATCATTATATCTAGGGTTATTCTCATAAGGTATTAATTCATTAACTTTTTTATTTACTATCTTCATATAATTCCTTCCTATTTCCACATATAATCTGGTTCGTATTCTGCCATAAAATTTTTTAATTCATTTAACTCCATACGATTTAATTTATCATATTCTTCTTTTGTCATTGGTTTAATACAATTTTCATCTACTAATGGAGATATTTTAACAGGTAAACCATATAAAGAATTTATATATGTTTTTCCATTTCTTGCAGGTGGGTACATTATAAAATTATCTTTATTATTTAATTCTTCTAATAATTTTTTATACCCTTTTTTTCCTACTACTATACAATAATAATTTTTATTCATTATTTACCTTTCTTTTTAGGTGCATATTTTGGCAATTTTCTATCTCCTGTTGCTTTTTCCCACTCTGCTACTGCTTTTCTACCACCTAATGCTTTTGTTCCTTCTTTTGTATAAGCCCATTTTCTTTGTGCTTCACTTTTAAATGGCATTATTCATCACTCCTATACTTTTCATTATATGTTATTCCTTTTTTTGTTAAACTATTTTCACTTTCTTGATTATAATAATATAATATATCGATTATATTTTCTCTTTTACCTTTTCTTACTTCTTTATTAAAATAATAATCTTCTGCCATAATTAAATCTTTTCTAAACCTAATATCTCCGATTATATCTCTTTTATATATGCAATTCCACACGCAACAATTCCAACTTGGTGGCTCATCTTTTATGATTACACTATGAGTGCTACATTTCCAACTTATATAACAATAATCAAATTCACTATTTTTAATCTTATCTAATATTACCTTCACATAATCTGAACTAACATCATCATCACTATCTATAAATGTAATATATTGCCCTTCGGCATTATCTAAACCAACATTTCTTGGTACACTTGCTCCACCACTATTTTCTTCTAATACAATATATTTCAACCAACTAGGAAATTCTAATTTTAACTGATTATCACTATGGTCATCTATTACTATAACTTCAACTTCATCTTGTATTTGTGGTTGTAATTTTTGTAATAATTTAATTAAACTTTCATTTCTATTATAAGTTGGTATTATTATACTTAAAATCATAAACCCCCCTTATATCCTGTATTATGTATAAATCTTAAATAATCATTACTAAAACCACTATAACACTCTGGTCCATTTGAAAAATCGAAATCATCTGTTTGGTCGTGCCAATATACATCGTGCTCGCATAACTCTGTATAAAACTTATACAAATCTTTTCTATCACATAAATAATTTTTTATGACCCAACCATTTTTTAATACTATTTCTTTTTTTTCTATCTTATCTTGTAATTCAGTTAATTTTCCTATCCAACCATCAACATCTACTATTTTAAATAAATACCCTTCTTCCCAAGGTTTTCCTGTGTAATTATTTCTATGTGGGCACAACCAATGTAAAAATGTTTTTGTTTCTCTTTTAACTGCATCTTTGATTATTTCTTCTGTATAATATATATCTCCATCTAATATAAGCAGAGGTTCTTTACTATCTTTAGCTACTCTTGTCCATAAATCTACTTTATCATTACAATTTTCAAATCTAATATTTTTTGCATATTTGTTTTTAAACGGTCCTACTATTGTAATATCATCAAGTCCATTTTCCTTACATAATCTAATCATACGGTCTAATATTGTTTCATCATTTATCTTAATTAATTGTTTTGGCACTCCACCCCAATTATTCCATCTTGTTCCTTCGCCATCTGCCATTATATATACTTTCATAATCTTTCCACTATACCTTCACTTTCTAATTCACTAACTCGCCATTTCATCATTTCTGCTTCTTCTCCATATTGATAATGTTTATCTTCTACTATGTCCCATAATCTCTTTCTTAATATAACCGGTATCTTTTCTGTTGATTTATAAGAACTAACATTATTTAAATATTTATCCCATCTACTTCTAGGGGGCTTATAATCAATTTTTCCGAACCCTTTTTCTATCATAGATAAATCTACATTACTCATATTTAAATCACAAATAACCGCATTTAAACCGTGTTTGCAACCGATTTCTTTAAATGCTTCTATATCTGTGATAATTACCGGTGTTCCTAACATTAAACTTTCGGCAACTGATAAACCAAAACTTTCGTGGTCGCTTAATTGCACTAAATATGAACTTTCTTCAATTTCTTTTGATAAATCTAATTTTGGCTTTTCCCATATTATATTTTTACTATCCCATCTATAAAATCTATTCGTGTATATATGCCACTCATAATCAATTCCTGCTTTATCCAATAATCTTGCTAATTGATTAATTCTTTCTGCTCCTTTTTCTTTTGTTAATCTAGTTGCACTAATTAGATATAACTTATCTTTCTTTTTTTCTATTCCTTTTTTCTGAACTACAACAGGGTTATAAATTAATTCTGCATCTTTGCCTGTCATTTCTTTAAAACTTCTACAAGCCAACTTGCTTACTCCGATATATTTAAACCCATCATACAAAAAAGGTGCAAAAGTCACTTTTTTATAATCACAATGTATTATGTGGTATTTTTCTTCTGCTTCAACAGGTATATCCAAACCATAATTACAAAAAAATCTTTTACACTTGATTGCACCATATTCATCTTTATATTTTATAACTTCAACATTTTTGGCAATTCTTGCAATTTGTTCTCTATTACCTTCACGATATAGAACCACAAAATTCTTATATAGGCAGGATAGATAGTAAAACATACTTTCTACCCCACCTATACTATTTATTTTTTTAAAATAAAATACATTTTCAAATTTCATAATACTCCTTATTTTAAAATTAAATCTAAAATTGGCTTATTAATCTTATCATATAATTTCAATGCTTCTTCTTTATTGTTGAAAGTCTTTTTTAATTTTAAACTATTACTGATATTCCAAATACAATATACTTTTACTTTACTATCTACTATTTTATTCTTATCTGCTTCATTTTTAGTGATTTCAAATTTTGGTCTTGGTCTTACAACCATCTTTGTATCAAAATCAACATCTTTATCAATTAACATTTCAAATTTTGCCCTTTCTAACTCTGCTTCTGTTAATTCCATATAATCTAAACTGCATAATAAATAACTTGTTGGTATTATTTTTCTAACACCTTTTTCTTCATTATAATATTCACTTATTTCTTTACTAATTAATCTTACATTATCCATATATTCAATTAAACTTTCATTATTCATTTTTATTTCTCCTATCTTACTTCAAATTCATAATCTTTTAATGCTCTGCTAACAATAACCACTGTTCCATATATCCTTCCAATTTTAAGTGGTTCATTATCTAACATAATTATTTCTTTATCATATAATAAATTCATCTTATAATTAAATAATATTAACAATTCTTCTGATATTAACACAAACTTTGGCTTTTCATTATATTTTCTCCAAAATTCCCATATCTGATGGTTTATTTCTCCCATTAATTTATCAATTTTACTCATATCATATTCTTTTCTAATCTCTTTTATTTCTATCATTTACATAACACCTTCATAATTCCTTAATTGTTCTTTCATTTCCATTTCAATTTCTTCAACTGATTTATATATATCCGGTATTCTATTTAATTTTTTTAATTCTGCCCAATATTTCTTTTCTTCTTTATTTTTAATTTTTGATAAATCAATAGTTCTAGATTTTATGATTTCAAACAATGGTTCATCTTTCGGTATGCTATTCAATTTCATATTAAATTGTTCTATGCCTAATTTTAAAAATTCTTTAAAACTGATATTCTCATATCTCGCACAATAAAAGGCATACATCTGCTCCAAATCACTATCATATCCAAAACATATATACATACTTCTTTTTTTCTTCTTTGGCTTATCTTTTACTACTGGGAAATTTTCCCATCAAACTACTTCCTAATTCACTCGCAAACTTATCTTGTTCTTCTTGTGTATCTAAACCAACATCTAACATCAACTCTGAAAATGTCATATCAAATATTTTTTTACAAGTATTATCAATAACTTCCAACATTGCTTCTCCAATATATGTTTTCTCTAACTCATTTTTATTAGTATTATCTAAATATGTCTTACCATCTTTCTTTTCTTCAATAGTAAATTTCTTTAATGATACCCCTTCATTTGCTAAATCTGTTAACATCTTAATTCTTGCTTTCTTTGGTGCTTCTTGTAATTTGCTAGTTAACTCTACATCTGATTTATAATTAAACACTTTGTCTTTATAACTTAATGTATAATCATCTAAATCATTTTTAATAATCTGATATTTCATAATATCTCCTTTCATAAATTGCGATTATGCCAACAGCAACTAAAAACTCGCATAATCATTAAATTTTAACTCTTTGTAAGTATGGCTTAATAGAAAAGAAAAACAAAAAAATACTATTCCTATATATAGAAAAGGGGGTTATTCTATTAGTTGTTTTTAAATTTACTACAAATAACTCCCTTCCTTGCTTTAATTTTTCTTTCCAATTGGCAATAATAGACAGGTAATGTATTTCTCTTATTCACTTGCTTAATAAGATATTTACAATTCCCACATCTGAATTGTTGCCTTTCAATTTTCGGTTCAATTATATCATAATTTTTCCTATATTTCAAGGTTGATATAAAATCATCATTATATACTATATTTTCTTTATTAAATAAATACTGATAACAATATGCCATAATCTCTTTTGATTTCTCTATATTCTCTTTCCCAATAGGATTATCCAATATGAAATAATGGCATCTATTACATAATGCGACTATATTTTCCTTGCAACCTTTTCCACCCTTCGCCCTTGATAGAAATATATGTGCCATTGTTAATGGCTTTTTTGCCCCACAAATTATGCACTTTTTATCTCTATCTATAATATATTTGCGAAGTTCTTTTGATACATCACACCATTGACTTCTTTTAGACATTATTTTTCTCTTTTATTTCTTTCATTTTGTCTAAAATCAAATCATATATATCATTTTGAATTCCCATTTCATTTATTTCACTATCACTGCTTAACCCGCACTTCATTGCACCATTATTTATTTCTTCTTGTTCTATTATATATTCTTCTAACTTATTCCAATTGTTAGTTAATTGCTCTATTACTTTTTGTTGATTATTAAATTTTATCATTTGACTTATTGTTAAAAAAACTTCTACATTGTCATCTAAATAAATATCATATTCACCATTTAATAAATCTTCTCTATCAAATTTTATAAGTGCTTGTTTTATTTCTTCTTTATTCATTATCATCACTTCCATAATCTTAAAATAATTTTTATTATAATTATTGCGCCTATTACATATTTACTAATTATTAATAATCCTAAGATGAAACTACCGCCTTTGATATGAAATCTAATATTGGCTTGTAAATCATTTTCTAAATAATTACTCCAAAACTTCACTATGATAAATATAATTGCAAATATAATTAATAACACTTTCATTGACTATCACTTCCATTTTGTAATATGTTTAATAAATTATTTACATCACTACTGCATAAATCATCATAACAATATTTTGTATCTTCTTCATAAGAACAATTATCTTTTATATATTCAATTGCTTCTTTTCTTATATTTTCTAATTCTATATTTTCTTTTAATAAATCTTCTTTCCACTCTTTTAATCTTTCATTTTCTTCAAATAATTTATGTCTATCATAATCCGCTTCGTCATACTTTTGTTGTAAATTAGTTATGTAATCTCTAATATCATACAATTCACACCAAGTTATTGGTACTTTATATAAATCTACTTCCCACTCATTATAATCTAATCTATCTAATATTTCTTTTATTTCTTTATTCATTATTGTCTCCTAAAAAGGCAAATCATCAATTTCTTTTGCAGAATAACTATCTACCTTATAAATATTCCCATCTACTTCTTTATCATCATCTACTACTTCATATTCATTGATAAAGATATATGGGACTGCTTCATCATATTTCTTGCCATTTCTTTCAACTTTCTTTAAATAAAAATCTAACCAAGCACTTTTTATCATTATCCAAGTTTTATGGTGTAAATCTGTATCTTTTGGCATCCTACATAACATTGTAGAATTTGTATAAGAACCATCTGTATTTTTTCTTGATATTCCTATCTTATAAATTGGCTTACCTTCATAATCATTTCTGAATATAATTTCTTTTTTATTACTTACTACTTGCATTTTCAAATTCCTTTCTTAAATCATAAATTCTACCTTTACTATTATGTGGTAAATGTATCAAATAATAATCTTTGATTTCTTCTCCGGTTAGATACTTAATCGCATCGGCATACATCTTTATTTGTTGATAACATTTTAATCTATTATGTGGAGATGCTACACTATATGTTTTAAAATCAAAAATTGCCGTGCTATTAAACAATTCTTCATTTGTTGAATAAATATTCAAAAACTCATAAAACTCACTGCTAAACCCAAAACTGCCCGTTTTTAGGTAGGTTTCTATCTCTTTATGGACTATCTTTCCTTTATCCTGTGCATATTTCAATATATCTTTATCAACATCACTATATTCTCCATCATCAAGGAATTGAGTGACACTTGGTATTATTTTGCCATTTAATCTATATGTGTGCCACTCATCATCATAAACTACTTGTTCTTTAAAATCATCTATACCGGTTATTAAATCAACTGTTCCTGCATATTTATCTGTATTGACTATCTTTTCACTTAATAACTTCATAATTACTTACTCTTTCTTTCAATAACTTCCAATGCATCTTTATATAACATATCTTCTATTTTCATACTCTTAACTTTATAATATGTTAACATATCTTCTATCTTATCTTCTGCAACTAATTTTCTGATATTCTTTATTTGCTCTTCTGTTATCTTTTTATTTTGTTCTTCTTCTGGCAAATCTTCTCCTGCATAAATATATAAACCTAAACCAAACATCGCAAAATTCTTTGTTAAACATCTCATTATTGTTTTATTTATATCAAACATCGTTGCAGGTGCTACTGTTTTTTCTACAACTTCTCCTGTTTTCCAATTCTTAACTTCATAAGTATATTCGTGGTCTAACATTGCTTTATTTTTACTATCCATAACAGGCAACCACATTTCTCTTGTGATACCTTGTAATGTGACTTTTGTAAATACCATATATCCTGTCTTTTCATCATAGGTATAAGGCAAATTATTCTCAAATCTTAAAATCTCATAAGTCATATCGGGATATTTCTTTAATATTTCTGCAACCGCCCAACTCCAACTTAAATAACTTAACCCTTCCTTCTTTTCTACATTTTCATTAACATTAAGTGAATATAACTCTGTAAAATAATTTTTTTCCTTTTCCATTTTTCTTTTCCTTTCTTTTGCCTATTAAAAAATAGACTTATCGTAAGTGGCAGTTCAACGAACTATGCAAGGTCGCCACCTACGATAAATCTACTTCTCCCTTGCATATCTTAATTATAACATAATATTTATTTTTTTTCAATATCAAATTTTTGGTTAATTCTGATACAACAATATAAAAATATTAAAATTGTTTGCAAAACCATACCACATAATATTCCTAAACCAAAAACTGCTAATCTACTCATTTTCTTCTTCCTTTTTCACATTATTACTCATAAATGTAATTTTATCTGATACTATTTCAATAACCTTATTACCATCTACTTCTTTAACTTGTACTCTACCTTTTATTCCAATTAAATCATTTTCTTTACAATAATCTATCAATGAACTTTTAGCACCATCAAAAACTTTAACATCTATAAAATCACTTTCATAAATACCATCTACATTTTTAAATGGTCTAATATTTTCTATTGTGATTACTGCTCCATTATTTTCTCCTAAATCTATTATCTTTCTTAATCTATCTACAATTACAACTTGATTTAACATATTATTTTCTCCTTCTTTCTATATATTCTTTAAATATTCTTCAAACTCTTTTTGTTCTTCTTCTGTCGCCAAATCTACTTTAATATCTTCATTTAACCATTTTGGCACTTGTTTTTCTTTTTTATTCTTTTTATCTTCATTTTCTTTTATATCAATTAATGATTTATAATTACACCCTTTCCAATTATTTAATATTCCTTCCCAATACCTTATTGTCCTTTTACCACTAGCTACTGATATATCTACTGCATATTTTAAAATATCAGGAGTGTAAAACTGCAACCAACTATAAATATCTTCATAATTCTTTCCACTTATTGTAATTCCAAAACTTTCTTCAATATAACTGAATATATCTATGTTAGTAGTTATATTATCATTATCATTTACATTATCATTATCATTGTCATTATCATTAAGGTTATGTTTGGGTTTTAATTCGCTTTTACTTTGGGTTATGTTTGGGTTTTCTTTGGGTTTTAATTCGCTTTTTGGTCTACCACCTTTTTTCCCATTTTCTACATTAGCAAAATATCTCTTATTTGCACTATCAACATTTGGTATTATCAAATTAAATATCCCTTTTGAAATGCCTTTTAATGAAATATCTTCATCATAGAAATACTTTTGAAAAATAGCATTATAAATATCTAATTGATTTTTACTTGGTAATTCTTTTATTGCTTCATAAAAACTTTTGTAAAACACTATACTATCTTTCATCAACTATTCTCCTTCATATTTGAAATAATCATTAATTTCTGCATTTTCATCAAAACATTTTGTAATACAATATGCTATCGGTTTTCTTGTTCCTTTTTTACCACTTAATATTCTAGATAATGTTTCTTCACTAATTCCAATTTCTTCCGATGCTTTTTTCTGACTTTCAAATCTAATTCTCTTATTAAATGGTATCTTTAAATTAACATAATACATTTTCTTTATCTCCTTTCTATTGATTAAATTAATTATAATTTATAATTGATTTAAAGTCAATAGTATGATTTAAAATCAATGTAATTTTTTTAAAAAAAGAAATTTATTTACCATTTATAATAAATAATATTTCTTGTGCTAATGCTAATTTACTTCTAGATACTATCATTTGTTCTTTATTATTTAATAATCTATGCTTTTCAAAATTTTTCCTATTTGTAGATACTTGATTTCTTAAATACTGAATAACATTTTTCTTTTCTAACATTAATTTATCATAATTCGCAATTTTCTCTGCACTTTCTATTGATAATATTTCATGGCCCATTATACTCTACCTTCTAACTCTGCAATTCTTTTCAATAATTCATTTCTTTCTTTTCTAACATTTTTCATTTCTTCATTTGCCTTCTTCTTATAATATTCCTTATGACTTTGGTAATACTTTCTACTTGCTTTCTTTTGTGCTTCTGTACTCATTATTTATCATCTCCTTCCAATGCTCCCAATAAGACATCTATTGCAATATTTATTTTTTTCCTATAACTATTTTTTTCATTTTCTTCTCTATACATATTCATTTCATACATACGACATTTATCTTTTAATTCTTTATTTTCTTCATATAATTCATGGCATCTATCTTTTAACCTATCTAAATCATCATCTGCCTTCATCATTATATTATTTAATTCTTCATCACTTAGCATCATTATATTCTCCTTTCATTTGTTCTATCAACTTTAATGCTTTAATAGTAAAATCTAATAATTCACTATATGTTAACTTAATATATTTATCTTTTGTTTTCAAATAATTTTCTAACTTCATTTTTGTTAATATATAAACTGCTTCATCTTCTATACTCATTATTCATCACTTTTTTTCATAATACTTTCTATCATATCTTTTTCATATTTACTTAATCTAATTCTTTTTTGCTTATCTAATTTTGCTTTTTTCTTTAATATAGAATAACTTTTCAACATCTCCATTGACCTTTTATATAAATGGTCTAATGTTTTTTTAACTTCCTTATAATCGGTCGCTATCCAATATCCACCATCTTTTCCTGCTTCACTACAAATTATTTTTGTTAAAATTTCACTTTCTCTAATCTCTTGTATATAACTTCTTAATGTTTTATTATCTTTAATATCAAATTCTTTCATCAATATATCTGCTTTAACTCTATCTTCATATCCCACTGCATTTTCTTTTAAATAATTATATATTTTATATGCTAATGGTCTTTGTTTTGGTAATATTGGCATCATATCTGACAACTCTTTTAAATTTTTATTATCCATTTTAACTCCTAACACAAAAAATCTCTATCATCTATTCCATACATTTCTTCCGGTGAAATTGGTCTATAATTATCTTCTACATCTCTTTTCAAATCTTCTAATTCTTCTTCTAATCTTTCTTTATCACTATCAATATCTTCAATAATTGCAATTAATTCTGCTATTGAATAAAAATCTTTTTCATCAAAATATTTTTTTACCAACCAACTTGGCAATTCATTTACTTTAACATAAACTTCTGTCATATTATCTCCTTTTCTTTTTCTTACTAGGTGCAAAACCAACATAATGTTCTATTAAATTCCCATACTTTTCTCTTTGATATTCTTCTATCATAAAAGCCAATTCACTCATACAATTAAACTTTCCATGTTTCTTTCTAAAATTATATGTAAATTGATGTCTGTTAATTATTGGTGTGTCTTTATACATCTGAAAATATAAATTCAATTTAAAATCATTATTTACCATACTAAATACAACACCACCAAATCTATCAACAATAACATTAATAATATAACCAAAACCTTTTTACAATAACCATCTTTCCACACTATCTTATGTTTAAATGTTCTCCAATACCCCATAAATTCTTTTTTCATTTTTTTCTCCTTATTTATTTAATTCACTTTTACAATAACTTTCATCATAACCATAATCAACGCAATTCTTAACCCCATCATTATAACTCCATTTTAATAATAAACCACATACTATTAAAATACCTACAATTATAATGATATCTTTTGCCATTTCTAATTTTTTCATTTCTATTTCTCCTTCCATGATTATATTATATCATAACCATTTATCATAATCAAACATTTTCTGATGTGTTTACAAAATTTTACATTTTTAACCATTTGTATTTTTTTGATAGTTTCTCTTTTAATTTTTGTCCTTCACTATAAGTCACTATTCCTTTATATCTTATTGTCTTACTACCATCTTGCCATCTCATTATCTGAT
>Ga0265299_10001016_pt1 | contig 33749 bp, 34 predicted proteins | sample AusTroGonzalo_MG_4_FD_193485 | JGI IMG/M metagenome (GOLD analysis project Ga0265299, IMG submission 193485) | Bovine rumen microbial communities from tropical cattle in Woodstock, Queensland, Australia - Gonzalo_02 | ecosystem: Host-associated > Mammals > Digestive system > Stomach > Rumen ... | reverse complement strand
ATCGTAGGCCGTATGGGACGTTTTCTGAAACTATTCGGCATGCGTGTCGGTCTGGATGAGTGCGAACGTATTGTCAAAGGAAAGTTCCCAGGTTTGGAGTGTGCTTGTGTTGGAACAGACGAGAAGATGCTAGTTTATCTGACGGATGAAACTTATAAAGATCTAGTAAAAGAAGAGTTGGTGAGTCGCTTGAAACTCGTTGCATCCTCTTTTGAAGTGAGGATCATAGATGAGATTCCAAAGAACGAGGCAGGTAAGGTTTTGTATGCAAAACTAAATGATAAGTAAAAAAGTTAAGAAATATAAGATATGGAGAATTTAGAGAAGTACAACAACGCATTTATTCAGGTGTTTGGTGCCAAGGTTGAAGAATTAAATGATAATTATGGCAAGGAGATGGTCGGTGAATGGGACTCCGTTCATCAGTTGAGTCTAATAGCCGAGTTTGAAGAAGCCTTTGATATTATGCTCGACCCCGAGGATATTATGGAGATGACTTCGTATGCTAAAGGTAAGGAAATTCTTGCCAAGTATGATGTCGCTTTATAATTTTCAATGTTCAATCTTCAATGTTCAATAATTTAAGATGGCTCGTTGGGAGATTAAGAATGTCAATATTGCCGGTGTAGCGATGGCTGTACCTGAGCACACGGTGAAGACGGCTGAGATAGACCTCTTCACTCAAGAAGAGGCAGAAGTTTTTGATAATACTGTAGGTATTAAGAGCCGACATATCGCTCCAGATACGATGTGTGCCTCTGACATGTGTCAGGCTGCAGGCGAGAAACTGTTGGAAGAACTTGGCTGGGAGAAGGATAGTATTAATGCGCTGATTTTTGAGTCTGTAACAGGTGACTATCGTACACCTCCTACCTCATGTCTCTTACAAGACCGAATGGGGTTGAGCGAGGATTGCTTTTGCGTGGATATTCCGATGGGTTGTTGTGGCTGTATGTATGCCATTACAATAGCAGGCAATCTAATGACGACAGGTCAGATTAAGCGTGCTCTGTTATTAGTAGGTGATACGGCCTTGCGTATGGGCTCCATGAAAGACAAAAGTCGTGTGCCCCTCTTTGGTGATGGTGGTACAGCACTCGCATTAGAATATGACGAAACGGCGAATGATATCATCATAGATTTCCATACGTTAGGAAAAGGTGGTGATGCATTGATGACCCCTCACGGAGGTTTCCGTCATCCTGCGACTCCAGAATCGTTTGAGTATGAGGATTTTGGGAATGGTATTATACGAGCGCCCTACCATACAATGATTAATGGTATGAATGTGTTCTCGTTTGCTATTAGTCGTCCTCCAAAATCCGTGGAACAGTTCTTGGCCGACTACCATATCGACAGGAATACGGACATCGACTATTTCTTAATTCATCAGGCCAACAAGATGATTGTGGATAGGGTGGTCAAAAAGTTGAAACTACCTTTGGAAAAGGTCCCTTATAACTTGGAAGAGTTCGGAAACCTTGGTGGAGCCAGTATTCCCTCGCTGATGGTGACAAGGATTGCCGATAAACTCAGGAAAGAAGAAACCACCATTCTGGGTTCTTCATTTGGTCTTGGTTTGAGTTGGGGCACGATGTTGCTGAAGACCAAACCGATGGTGATACCATATTTGGTCGTATTGTAGATCCTCCATAAATAGTGTAAATTTGATTTGACTATTTGATATGAAAAAACTGAGTACCACATATAGATTTTTACGTCTGTTAGGCTTTAATTACTCGGAAGAAGAGTACGGACAGGTTTCATTATGGGCTGTTTTTGTAAGAGTGTATAAAATTTATCGCAATTCCTTCCTACTAAGGTTTATGAACTCTTGGTTGTGCTCTCCTGTAGCACCACGTAAGGTGCGTCCATGGGTGTTAAAGAAGATTGGCTGTCATGTTGGAAAAGACATTTTTGTCGGTGATAATGTTAGGATTGATAGCGGTCATGCTGATTTGATTTATATTGACGACCATGCTCATATAGCAGGCGGTACCCGACTTTTGTGTCATCAGAGAGATTTAAAAGACTATTGTGTTGGTGATGATTATGCCAAGCTTGGTTATGTATTAAAGCCCATTCATCTTTGCAAGGGGTCTCTTGTCGGCATGGAGTCGTTTGTTATGCCTGGAGTAACAATTGGAGAGGGCGCCATAGTCGGTGCAGGATCATTGGTGACAAAGGATATTCCTGCCTGGACAGTAGCTACAGGAAGGCCTGCCAAGGTGGTAAGGGAAATCAAAAAAAGAGAGGATGGACATACTGACGTTTGATATCGAAGAGTGGTATTTGGAAAAAATACGTCATGGAGGTAGATCCGTTAGGTATCAACAGTTTGACGGAATATTTGATAAGGTGTTGGCCGACTTAAATGATGCAGGCATTAAGGCTACGTTTTTCTGTGTTGGACAGTTAGCAACCCATTTCCCTGAAAAAATAAGATTAATTGTTGAGCATGGTCATGAAGTGGGATGCCACTCAAATGAGCATCGTTGGCTTAACAAGATGACAGAGGAACAGTTACGTAAAGACACCTTAGAGGCTCTAAAGGCTTTGGAGGATGTGACAGGGAAGAAAGTGGTGAGCTATAGGGCTCCTGCATTCTCTATTACCCGGCAGAACAAATGGGTTGTGAATGTTTTGTCAGATTGTGGTATTGAGATTGACGCATCCATTTTTCCAACCAATCGAGATTTTGGAGGTTACAAGGGATTTCCGCAGGATAAGCCGTGCATCATCAGTCATGAGGGAGCGACCCTGAAGGAATATCCTATCAGTCTGACGTCAGTGTTCGGTAAGCAGATTGCGTATTCGGGTGGTGGCTATTTTCGTTTAATGCCACATTGGTTTGTCAATACCACCATGAAGCATCGCGATTACAATATCTGTTATTTCCACTTGGCAGATCTTATTCAACAGGGCAGTAAACTTATGTCGAAGCAGGCATACGAGGATTATTTCAAGGAGCCAGGCACATTAAAGAACAGACTGAATAGATATGTAAAACGGAATATCCGTATAGGAGATACTTATGAAAAGTTCAATGCCGTTTTACAGGATTTCGATTTTATAAGTATTAGAAAGTCTCAAGAATTAATTAGATGGGATATAGTAAAAAGGATTGAATTATAATTTAGTATGATGATGCCAGACAGAGTGATATCATATTCAGGCAATGATTATGGTGCCAGAGAAGTTCATAATCTTTTGTTGCCATTTCTTGTAAAATTGGATGAACATTGTAGGAAGTATCATATTCCCTATTCGCTTGCATTCGGGTCAGCTTTGGGTTGCGTGCGTCATAGCGGCTTTATTCCTTGGGATGATGATGTCGATATTGTCATGAAACGTGCCGACTATGAGAGATTCTTTGAAAGCTTAAAACTTGGCGAAACTGTTTTCTCGAAGGATTGCAGAATTAAGTATCCCAGACATCTGTGTAAACTGTACGATAACACAAGTACCACTATACCCATATTTGTTGATCTCTATCCAGCAGATTTAGTTCCCAATGGACGGTTTATGAGTCAACTGAAGATCGTGGCTGTTCAGATGGTTAAGAATATCATTATCGGCCGATGTGGAAAAAAAAATACGTTATTTCGCAAATGGAGGAAGATGTGTGCTTACGCCATCTCATTTCCATTTAGTAAGGAGTGTCTGAGGAGCTGTTTCCAGTCAATATGTCAGTGGGGGAATAATAGTTCTGCCGATAGGATTAGTTGTTATAGCACTGGTAGGGGAGACATGGGGAAGTATTTCCCTTCAACTATCTTTGATGATATTATTTATAAGAAATTTGAAGATATCCAATTGCCAGTCATGTCAGATTACCACACTTATTTGACGATAGAGTTTGGGAATGATTACATGACACCCCCTAGTAAAGATAAAAGGGTTCCTAAACATTTGGGATTAGCTAAATAAAGATGAAAACAGTATTGACGGTTGGAGTTTATGATATGCTCCACATTGGCCATATTTTGCTCTTTAAAAAAGCAAAAGAGTTGGGGAATAGATTGATCGTGGCAGTTCAGGATGAAAGTGTCATTTTGAAGTATAAACCTCAGGCGAAGATGATTTATTCTACTGATGAAAGGTGCTATATGGTGAGTACTATCAAATATGTGGATGAGGTTATTGTTTATAAGGATGTTGATAAAGATATCCAAAATGTTGAGTTTGATGTCTTTGCCAAGGGGCCTGACCAGAATCACGAAGGTTTCCAGAGAGCTGTGAAGTGGTGTGAGGAACATGGTAAGGAGGTCGTTGTTATTCCTCGTACCGAAGGAATCTCATCAACGTTGTTGAGAGAGTATTCCAAACATAAGTAAATATATGGAAAAGATTCAATATATAGAAAAACCAGATTGGATTTCATGGGATGCCATCCATGAGTGCTTGGTTCAATCTCATCAAGTGAATGCTCAAGAAGGTCTTCACATGACAAACCAGGATCTAACAGGTGAGGCATTAAAGAAGAAACTTGCAGGCGGTTATTGTTTTGTGGCTCTTGAAGGCAATAAGGTGGTAGGGGTCTTTGGATTAAAAATCCTCGTTGGAAAAAAATGGTGGTCTTGGAAGAAGAAGGTTGCCTACAATTGTCTGGATGGCATTCTTCCCGACTATCAAGGCACAGATGTTTATTTCGGATTGAATGATCTGAGAATGAAATACATTAAAAATTCTGATGTGGATATGATACAAAGTAACACAGCAGAAAACAATTGGCGTGTTAGGAAAATTTGTAAAGTCAAGAAGTTTAAGACTGTGCAATATTCAGCTACAGGAAAAGGAGCAGATTATTATTCGGTGATTATGGTAAAATGGCTTCATGGTTGTCCTTATAGTGATAGGTTTATAAACTTGATGTTCAAGATATCAAAGTTTGTTGTCAAGACCATTTGGAAACCTGGTTATAAATATAGATTCTGGTTTAATTAGCATATGTATAAGTGCTTTTTTAAGAGATTCTTCGATTTCTGGATTTCGCTCTTTTTTATCATCAGTCTCTCTCCCATATTGTTGGTAGTCACAATTTGGTTGCATTTTGCAAACAAGGGGGCTGGGGTATTCTTCTTTCAGGAAAGACCGGGAAAAGGTGGAAAGATATTCAAAGTCATCAAGTTCAAGACTATGACGGACGAGTGTGACGAGAAAGGAAAGCGTCTTCCTGATGCTCAGCGTCTTACCAAAGTTGGTCGATTTGTAAGGTCTTTATCTCTTGATGAATTGCCTCAACTTTTCAATGTGTTGAAGGGTGACATGGCTCTGATTGGTCCTCGGCCTCTGTTGGTTCAGTATCTTCCCTTCTATACCCCTGAGCAGGCTCGCCGTCATGAGGTGCGTCCTGGCATAAGTGGATGGGCGCAGGTTCATGGACGGAACCATTGTAAACTCAGCAAGAAATTTGAACTGGATGTCTGGTATGTTGATCACTGCTCTTTTGTAACCGACCTGAGGATTATCTGGATAACCCTGATGAATGTTATCAAACGGTCTGATGTTGGAGAAGGATCTGGAGATATGAAAGAGGTTGATGACATACATATGAGTGAAAGAGTAAAAGTTTTAAGAGAACAAAAGGCAAAGCTTGGAGAGAAGAGGCTCCTTATTCTTGGTGGCGATGCTGCTTCATGTGATATCGTCAAAGCTGCCAAAGCGATGGGCGTATATACGATAGTCACAGATTGGTATGATACAAAGACCTCACCAGCAAAACTGATAGCAGATGAGTATTGGAATGATAGTATTCTTGATTATGAAACACTTGTAAGTAAAATCAAGGATAACCATGTGGAAGGTATCATTACAGGTTTTACGGATTCATATTTGTTGCCTTATCAGCATTTATGTGAATTGACAGGGTTACCATGTTATGCTACCCAGGAAGTCTTTGAACTGACTATGGATAAAGCCCGATTCAAACAATTATGTCGTGACCATGGAGTTCCAGTCATCCCCGAATATCAGCTGTCAGATTTTACTCCAGATACAATTACTCCCGAAAATAAGGTAATCATCAAACCTGTAGATAACAGTGGTTCCCGAGGGGTTATCTTATGTCATAAACCAGAAGATTTTGATTCATGTCTTCAATATGCGCTTTCTTTTTCAAAGAAGAAAGAGGTCGTGATAGAAAAATACATGGAGATGGATAGTGTTTCTGCATCCTATACCATTCAGGATGGTGTTATATCCTTGTCAACGTTAAACGATCGGTATGTACATAAGTCAGCCGATGGAGGTGCCGTTACTTGCTTAAGTATTTATCCATCCAAGTATGCAGAGCAATACATCAGTCAATTAAATGACAAGGTACGATCTATGTTCGTGAATGCCGGTGTCAGAAATGGCTTGCTATCGCTCCAGTTTTTTACTGACGGAAACGATTTCTATGCCATGGAGATGGGGCATCGATTGACAGGAGGTCAACATTACACCTACAGCAAGATGGAGAATGGTGTTAGTTCTCTGGATTGTCTCATCCATTATGCTTTGACAGGTAGTATGGCCGACTTTGATATCTCCAAAAAGGAAAACGCAAAATTTAATCATGTTTATTGTCATTTGTATATCCTCGGCAAGGAAGCAAAGATTGCTAGAGTTGATGGTTGGGATTATCTGGAACGCATGCCACAGATGATGAGAATCTCCAAAATGAAAGATGTTGGAGATACCATCGGTCGTGATGGGACTTCTGCCCAGAAGATAGTGGGGCTTCATCTGATGATTAATGCTATCGCAGAAATGGAACAAGTACTGACAGATATTCGTAACCATTTCCATGTTTATGATGAAGAAGGAAACGACTTGGTTTTAGAATTAGGTAAATGAACTATATGAAAGAGACAAGAGATTATTTGAAAAGTATAGGGATGCCTGAGGGCGACTTGTACAATCTGCCTACCTCAGAGAAGCGTTTTGAAGATGGAGGGCAGTACCGATTTGAGGTTCCAGGTATTCAGGGTCCAGGTCCGATGAAGGCTCTTTTAGAAGCCCTCGACGGTTATGGTATTGCAATCCACCGTGTAACCCAGACACAAGGTATCATGCGACTGCTCGACAGTGAGATTGAGCAGATGTTGGAGTACGCTCAGAAGTGGAATGTGGAGCTGTTGTTGGCTACTGGTCCCCGTGCTACGATCGATACAAGTGCCTCTGTGAATACACCTGAGGGTGTCCGCATGGGCTACCGTCTGAGAGGTCAGGATCAGGTGATACGCGCTGTGGAGGACATTAAGCGTGCTGCCAAGATCGGTGTTCGCTCGTTCATGGTGTATGACGAAGGGCAACTATGGCTGATGAACCAAATGCGTCGCGATGGCTTCCTGCCTGCCGATGTTAAGTTCAAGGTGTCAGCCCATACTGGTCATGGCAATCCATGCTCAGCAAAGATGTTAGAACAGATTGGTGCTAACTCTTTTAATCCTGTACGCGATATCCAGTTGCAGATGCTTTCTGCCATTCGTGCGGCTATTGATATCCCGATAGATATCCATACGGAGAATCCGAAATCGACAGGTGGTTTTATCCGTCATTATGAGGTGCCAGAGTTCATCCGTGTGGCTGCTCCTATCTACCTGAAGACGGGTGGTAGTGTGGCTGCTACGCATAGTTGGGACACGACTGAGGCCGATGCGAAAAAGCGTGCCAAACAGGTGGCCTTAGTGAAAAGAGTGATTGATACATACTATCCTGATGCAGTGGTATCACCTAAGAAATAACATGAAGCATGAGACATCATCAATATAATCCAGACTATACATTTGTTAAGGCACCAGTAGATTTTAATAAATATACAGACCGTTCTTTGCTCCAGTATTGTCTTGGAGCCACTATGTATATGCCTGGCACCAAGGATTTTGCTCAAGCAGTGATCGATAAGAAGTATCCTGGTCTCACCTCCATGGTAATGTGTTTTGAGGATGCATGTCCAGAGGAGGATGTACCTGCTGCCGAGTTGAATAGCATCCATGTACTCGAAACGTTAAAGGATGCCGAAGAAAAAGGTAATCTTAAGTACGAGGATATTCCTTTGCTCTTTTTCCGCGTTCGTAGTCCAGAGCAGTTCGAGCATTTTTCTAGCATGTTGCGCCCAGAGCATATCCGTTACATCACAGGGTTTAACTTTCCCAAATTCAACGGTGTGAATGGTGGAGCCTATATGAGCCATCTTGTTGAGATCAACAACAAGTTTGGTGAAATCATTTACGGCATGCCTATTATTGAAGATGCCAGAGTGGCTTACAAGGAAACCCGCCTGTTGGAGTTGATGGCCATCAAGAATATCTGCGACTGCCACAAGCGGCTTATTCTGAATATTCGTGTGGGAGGCACCGACTTCTCCAGTTGTTTTGGAGTGCGTCGTGGCATTAACTATACCATCTATGACGTGATGACCGTGAGTAACTGTCTGATGGATATTCTCAACGTTTTTACGCGCGACAATGATTATACTGTTTCTGGCCCAGTGTGGGAGTATTTCCGTGTGAATAAGCGAATGAAGTTCGAGGAGCTTCCGAAGGTTAGTATTCAGGATACCTTGATGAAACGCACTCCTGTGGTTAATGATGCTGTTGATGGTTTAATGCGTGAGTTAATTCTTGACCAGGCCAATGGCTTCATGGGAAAGACCTGCATTCATCCTACGCACCTCAATTATATCAATGGGATGCTGGCTGTCACTCAGGATGAATATAATGATGCATATCAGATTCTTCATACTTCTGGAGGCGTAATTAAAGGCTCAAAGGGTATGAATGAAATAAAACCCCATACCAACTGGGCCACCAAAATATTGATGCGAGCTGAGGCTTATGGTGTCATTGAGAATGAAAGTGAATATCTTAAATTATTCGGAGTTTAAGAGTTGTGTAATAATCTTATAACATCTTGTCATGCAAAAAAGAATAGAGTTCCTGGATTTGGCTAAAGGCATATGTATTATTTTGGTGGTTTTGTTTCATATGACCAAGTATTACCATGTCGAAATGCCTGCAGCTGATTTCTTCAAGGCTTTTAGACTGCCTCTATACTTTTTCTTATCTGGACTGTTTTTCAAAACTTATTCTGGTTTTTCTGATTTTGTTGTTAGGAAAGTGAATAAGTTGCTTATACCATTCGTGTTTTGGTATTTACTCCTGTCCGTATCAGTCCCTTATTTTTCTTTCCATCTTTTAGGAATTAATTTCTTTGATAAGGGTATGAACATTACATTGATGGACTGTCTGTCTAACTTCTTCAACAAAGAGTCGTTCCCCAATGCACCTATATGGTTTCTGTTATGTTTATTCGAGGTTAACATCATATTCTATATCATCATGTTAATTGCCAAGTCATTTTTTAATGATAGCACATGGTCTATCTGTATGATGGCTCTATTATTTGGCATATTTGGAATCTGTTTATCGTTTGTGGGGTGCGATTTGCCTATGTATCTTGACTCTGCGTTGAGCGCGTTGCCTTTCTTCGTGTTTGGTTTTTACATAAACAGGCGCACAAGTTTCTTAGAAAAACATAGTTGGGATAGATATAACATTCCGATTGCTATTATGTTATTTGCTGTTGTTTTTGTATTTGCAAGTCATTATTCTTTAAAATATAATACATATCCGTCGCATCTTGATGCTGTTCAGATGTATCCCTGTGGTTTCATGGGAACAATTGCCATCATACTAATAGCAAAGACACTCAAGTATGTCCCCATAATAACGTACTTGGGAAGATATTCAATAATGATTCTGGTTACACATGTGATGGTACTCAAAATTTTCGCTCTCATTGTGGCAAAGTTTGGGTTGAGTGATAGTTGGGAATGTATCATCAACTTAATTCTGACCTTGTTGTCCTATTTGCTGATTATCCCTTTCATGAAGAAATATATGCCTCATGTTACAGCCCAAAAGGATGTAATCCCTGTCAGATAAATTGTCCATTATGCCAAAGATACTTCATACATCCCGCTATACTGGCATTCCTTGGGAGATTCTTCAAAGTGCCGTACCCGAAGGGTTTAATATAAAGACATTGGAAGAGCCCACGTACGACTGCCTACTTCGCGATGTGGCAGATGCTGACTATCTGTTGGTTAGTGGGCGCTTGTGTATCGACGATCGTGTTCTTTCGGCTGCTAAGCAACTTAAGATGATTCAGCGCACGGGTGTAGGAATAGATATGCTTGATCTTGAAGCGATTAAACGGCACAACATTCCTGTTTATGTGAATCGCGGGGTTAATGCTCGAAGTGTGGCAGAACATACACTGACACTAATACTCTGTTGTCTTAAGAATATTCCATTGATTGATAAAAATGTTAAAAATGGTATCTGGAAGAAACAACAAACAGGAGTGTCATGCAATGAACTCTTCGGCAAGACGGTTGGCCTTGTTGGTATGGGAGCGATTGGCAGACAGGTGGCTATGTATTTGAATGCATTTGGCGCAAAGGTGTTATACACAGATCCCTTTAGACTTCCTGTTGAGCAGGAAAAGGAATATCATCTTGTTTATGTACCCTCTTTTGAAGACTTGCTGCCACAAGTCGATATACTTAGTTTCCATTGCCCTTTGACAGCAGAAAACAAGGGGATGTTTAATGCGAAAGCCATTGCAAAGATGAAGGATGGTGCAATGGTTGTCAATACGGCCAGAGGAAAGTTGATTGAGCCTAAGGACTTGTATGAAGCTTTGAAAAGCCACAAGTTACGTTCAGCTGCTCTTGATGTCCATTACGAGGAACCTTTACCTCAGGATAATCCCTTATATCTTCTTGATAATGTCATTTTGACACCTCATATAGGAGGCCTATCCTATGAAGCGTTTCACTCTATGATGGAGAGGGCAGTCTCTAATATTGTTGATTTTGAACTCGGCAACTTGAACAAGATAGATAGTTGTAGACTTTATCAATAATAGTTTCTCATATAATCGGGTTTTACTACAATGTTGGAATTTCTAAAGATTACAGATATACGAACCGAGCAGGTTGCAATTGGAAGACAACTGCTCGAAATAAAGGAATCGACTTATCCTAGAGAAAGAGTTGCCTGGATGAGGAAAACTCTTGAGAACCTGGCTACAGAATCGTTGTTGAAAGATGTTTCTTTAGACGACTTGTTCTATATGTGTATTTATGATTATTGGGTATATGGCAATACTGTTTCAGAAGAAATATATTTCTATTTTCCATATGAGAAACACGAAGAAAAAATGGAGTATATGACTTTTAGAACAAGACTCTTGCTGATGCGTCAATTAAATGACTTTGGGGTCTCATATATATTCAATAACAAATATGAAACATATCAATTTTTCAAAGACTACTATATCAGAGATGTCATAAAAATAGAGTCTGAGGATGATTATGATAAGTTTGAAAGTTTCGTGAGTAAGCATCATCAGTTTGTTGTAAAACCAACTTCTTCACACATTGGCATCGGAGTGGAGAGAATGAAAGTCTCGGAAGGAGATGACTTGCAGATGGTTTTCAAGAGTCTTCTGTTAAAAGGAGAAGTAAATGCTAAAGATTGTTTTGATTTCGACTCTTCAATCCTTATAGAGGAATTGATAAATGAAGATAAACGCATGTCTTCGTTCCATCCGTATTCAGTTAATCCCGTAAGAATAACAACGTTAAAGACGAAAAATGGAATTAAAATATTGTATCCCTGGTTTAAGGTCGGGGCGAACAAAGCATTTGTTACAAGCGCTGCTTATGGTACTTATGATGCAGGAATTGATGTGGAAACTGGAATCGTAATAACAGACGGCTTTAAAGAAAATGGCCTGTCAGATATAACCCATCCTATAACAGGTTTCCAATTTAAAGGATTTCAGATACCTGAGTGGCACATCCTTGTTGATTTAGTGGTAAAACTTGCCAACTCCATACCAAATGTCAATTATATTGGATGGGATATGGTGTTAACACCTGAAGGATGGAGTATCATGGAAGGAAATTTTACTGGTGATTTTATGTGGCAAATGTTTAATCAAAGAGGTTTCCGAAAAGAATTTGAGAGTTTGACTGGTATTAAGATGGAGAAACAATATTGGTGGCAATAATGAATAATAATCAAACAAAAAACAAAGACATAAAGTTAGAGAGGAAATTATCTCCAATCAATGTATGGGCATTGGCCTTCGGCTGTATTATCGGTTGGGGTGCTTTTGTGATGCCAGGTAATACTTTCCTATGCAAAGCCGGTCCGGCAGGAACTGCTATTGCCATGAGTATGGCTGCACTTATCATGATCGTGATAGCATTGAACTATAACTTTATGGTAGTCAGGTTTCCTATTGCTGGCGGTGAATTCAACTATGTTCAAAAAACATTTGGCGAGAAGAATGCCTTTGTTTGCTCATGGTTCTTAGGACTGACATATCTGACCATTGTTCCTCTGAATGCCACAGCCCTGTCGTTGATTGGCAGAAATCTGATGGGAGGTGTGTTCCAGGTAGGATTCCACTATACTGTGGCTGGTTATGACGTATATATGGGGGAGGTGATGCTGGCCATTGTTGCATTGGCCCTCTTTGCATGGTTGAGTATAAGAGGAGTCAAGTTTTCTGGATCTTTTCAGACAGGTCTTGTGATTTGTTTGGTGGGCGGTGTGTCGGCTGTACTGATTGCGGCTCTATGCCAAGGTAAGTTTACGATGAGTAATCTCTCTCCGGCCTATCATCCAGGCACGAGCGAACTCTCTGGAATCCTGGCTGTTGTAGCAATAGCACCTTGGGCATTCGTGGGGTTTGATACAATCCCTCAGGCAGCAGAGGAATTTAATTTTTCCCCTGCAAAATCAAGATGGATCATGGTTCTCTCTATCTTATTCGGAGCAGCCGTATATGTCATCTTAAATACTATAACCGCTGCTGTGGTTCCTGATGGATATTCAACATGGACAGAGTATATAGATGCAGTACCATCTTTGAATGGTATGATGAGTTTGCCTACGTTTCATGCGGCTTATGAATTGCTCGGGAGTTGGGGTGTCGCCTTCCTCGGCATTTCTGTAAGTGCGGCCATCCTTTCTGGCCTTATAGGTTTTTATATGGGAGCCAGCCGTCTGTTATTCTCTATGGCACGAGAGCGGGTGCTTCCTGTTTGGTTTGGTAAGATTCATGAGGTACACAAGACACCGGTAAATGCCATTCTCTTTATTATGGCAGTCTCAATGATAGCCCCGTTCTTTGGTCGTACGGCTCTGGGATGGATTGTCAACATGTCATCACTTGGTGCTGCTGTGGGATATGGCTATACTTCTGCTGCTGCAATAAGATTTGCCAAGAAAGAACATAATCGGCCGATATTTTTTACTGGTGTTTTGGGCGTCCTGTTTTCGTTAGTATTTGGACTTTTACTACTTATTCCGATTGCGGGCTTGGACAGTTCTTTGGGGAAAGAATCATATGTTAGTCTGATTGTATGGATTATACTGGGTATCTTCTTCTATTTTTATACAAAAAAAGATGAAAAGTAAGGTTTTGTTGTTCATTATCATTCTCTTTCTTTTTATGGGACAAGTCGTAGGTGCTCAGGAAATCACCAAAGCATCCCTTGAATTGCGATGTGACTACCAGTATAACTCAATAGACGGGACCACTGTTAATGATAATACTGGGTTCAAAGGTACCTTTTTCAATGTAATCCTTCAGGGAAAAGTTGCTGACAAGTGGGGTTTTGACATTCGTCATCGTATGAATAAGGCTTCCATAGATAAGAATTTCTTTGATGCCACCGATAAAGCCTTGATTTATTTTACCCCAACGGAACAATGGAAGTTTCAGCTCGGCAAGCACTCGATTGGGGTTGGTGGCTTTGATTATGATACTGCCCCCATCGACTTATATTATACGGGGCAGTATTGCATTGACCTGCCTTGTTTCGAATGGGGCGCTTCGGCTGAATATTATCTGAAAAGCCAGAAAGATGTGTTTCATGTGGAAATGGTTCAAAGTCCTTATCACGCTTTTTATTCTAAAAGTAATGTTTATGGCTATAGTCTGAAATATATAGGAACGCACGGGATTGTGGATGCTATTCATAGTATAAATTTCTTTGAAACAGAACCAGGGAAATTCCTCAATATGATAATCCTTGGGCATAAACTCAATCTGGGACAATGGTGTTTAGAAGCAGACTTTCTAAACAAAGCTTCATTAAATGGACATTCAAACGACTATTTTCTAAAGAACGTTTCTCTTGTTGGAAAACTGAAATACAAACCTGATCAGCATTGGCAGATATCTATGAAATGCTCATACGATGTGAATAAGACAGAAGCAAACACAAATACTTCATTTGTGGATTATGATTATCTTGTCCCGTCAGGTACAGAATGTGGTCGGGTAGGCGGTATAGTAGAGTACTGGCCTCTAATGGGTAATAAAAAAGACTTGGTAAGGCTGCATGCATTGGTATATCGGGATTTTGGTAATAACACCTGTGAACTTGGCGGGTGTGTAGATAAACAGTTTTTTGTTTCTGTAGGGGCTACAATGAGAATCGAATATACCCACAGATAATGTGGCTTATGGATGATGCTTGATTAGTTGTTGAAAGGATAAATGAATATTACTGAAAAGTTTATAGAAGGGCTTTACGCCCGAATGGAAATTAGATTGTCTCAGGTAAATGAGCAGGCAAGAAACTGTCTGCAGGATTACTTGGGGGTGTTTGTCGGTGGTTCGCGATATTTGAGGGAGAAACACCCGAAAATTGTTGAGGCTTTTTCTGGCAGTTCTATTCTTGATATGGCAATGCTGAATGGTTTTGCTGCCCATGTGTTAGAACTTGATGACGGACATCGCCACGGTATGATACATCTTGGGGCATCCATTGAGACGGCTATTCTGGCTGTTGCTATAGAAGAGAAACTCTCGAGTGACAGTGTGCTTTGTGGAATCGTGATGGGATATGAGGCTGCGGTACGTTGTGCCAGAGCTATTCAGTCAGGACACAAGGTAAGGGGTTATCATGTGTCGGGAACCTGCGGAACTATTGGTTCTGCTATGGGCATAGCATTTGCCTGTGGTTACAACAAGGAACAATTGAAATCTACTCTTGCTTGTGCAGTAACAAGTGCGGCCGGATTGCTGGAAATTCAGGAAGAAGCATCTGAACTAAAGCCATACAATATAGGGCGAGCCGCGATGGATGGTGTTATGGCTGCCAAGATGGGACGATTAGCTCTTCCTGGACCTGATGATATACTGGGAGGAAAGCGTGGCTTTCTTGCTGCATTGACAGACACTCCATATCCTGAATTCATATATGATTTCTCTAACGAGGGTTATGCTATAGAAGGCATCTATCAGAAAGTTCATGCCGCCTGCCGTCATTGTCATCCAGCCATTGATGCTACTCTGGCTATCAGAAATGACATTCATCTTCTGCCTGAACAGGTGGAGAAGATAGAGGTACATACCTATAAGTTGGCTGTGGGGAGTCATGACCATATAGAGATAAAAGGTATCAGTTCCGCAAAACTCAGTACACCTTTTGCTGTCGCCTTAGCCATCGTAAAAGGAAGTGCAGGGTATGCAGACTATAATGAGACAAATATGGAAGATTATAACATCAAAATGCTTACACGTAGGGTTAGCGTTATTGAAGACGAGCACCTTACGGCTCAATCACCTGCCATCAGAGGAGCAAGAGTGACTATTTATCTGAAAGAAGGGAAAGAATATGAGGCCTCATGTCTATATCCTAAAGGTGAACCAGAGAACCCTCTGACACAGAGAGAACTGGAAGAGAAGTTTAGAGGTCTTGCTCAATATGGTGGATTGACAGCGTCAGAATGTGACGAGGTCATTGCCGAACTACAGAAAGAGGCATTTGATTTGAAAAAGATACTAAATATATGCAGAAAGTAATAGAGCTGACAACTCCTTTTTGTGAGGAAGTTATAAGTCAGTTGAAAGTTGGTGATGTAGTTTCAATCTCTGGATATATCTTTTGTGGGCGTGATGCGGTATTGCCTAAAATCGTCAAGCATGCAACAGAGGGTACACTCAATGAGGTGAATGTTGACTTACAAGGCAGTGTGATCTTTCATACGGCTGTAAGTCCTGCGGGGGTAGGTCCTACTTCGAGTAATAAATTAGAGATAGAAAGTAGCTTTGAACCATTATCAAAGGCAGGCGTGAAGATGCATTTAGGAAAAGGGGCTATTAAATCAGAAACGGTGAAGGCGCTGGCTGAGAATAATGCTGTTTTCGCTATTATCCCTCCTGTGACTGCTTTGTTGGAAAGCCAGACCACAGATCGTGAGGTGGTTTGCTATCCAGAATTAGGGATGGAGGCCTTCTATCGCATTAAAGTAACGAACTATCAGGCGATTATTGCCGCCGCAAAAGGAAAAAGCATTTATGAATAGCATTATAGATAAGGTGGCGCAATGTCTGGTAACTGCGGGATCCACCTTTCGCGAAGATCAGAAGGAGGCATACTGTAGGGCGATAGCCCAAGAACCTGGCACAAGCAGCTGCTGGGTGATGCAGCAGGTGTTAGACAATGCTTTGGTGGCAGAAAAAAACAGGGGGCCTCTTTGTGATGATACGGGCATTCCTCATCTGTTTTTGGAGGTGGGTCCTAACCATCAGGTGACAGGAGAGTTGATAGAGCAGATACATGCGGGGGTTGAGAAAGGTCTTCGTGAACTCCCAGGCCGTCCAATGGCCATTATGGGTGATGACAGTCAACGCCTAGATCAGTCAGGTGGCCTGAACCCAGATTCCGGCGCGTTGGCTCCCTCACCGATGATTATCAAAAGCGTGAAGGAGGATGTACTCCGTTTAACCGTTCTGATGTTAGGTGGCGGCCCTGCCATTCGTGGTATTACCCAGCGGGTGTTTCATAAGCATAGTGTGGAGGTCGTGATAGACGAGATTGTCAATCGTGCCATTCCCGCAGTGAGTCAGTTAGGCTGTTCGCCCTGTACATTGGCCATTGGCATTGGACGTAGCCAGTTTGAGGCCACTTCTTTGATGATGGAGGCGATGGCTAAAGGTAATTATAACGAGCAGACTGTATTTGAACAGACTGTAACTGCAAAAGTCAATGAATCAAATACGGGTGCATTGGGATTGGGCGGCAAAACAAGTGTATTAGCCACCTTTGCTAAGGTTGGTCCTCAACGTGCCAGCGGTGTGCGTATTGTGGCCTTGCGGCCCTGCTGTTGCTTTGAACCGAGAAGGGCAAGTGTATTGTTGTAATGATGAAGGAGTTTGGTTCTGATTTCCATCTAATTGAATCTTTTACTTCAGATCAAGGGCATTTGACGGATATGTACCGTGATGCTGTGTTGATGGCTGATGGGCGTCAGTGTATAGAGGTACTAATCCGACAATTTAGGTGGAAACGTCTATGGATGCCAGAGTACTTCTGTTACAACATTATTGAATATCTGCAGAAGAACACAGGTGTTGATATAGCCTTCTATACTGACTATCCAGGAAATGATGATGTCAAGGCCGTTTCCAATCTGGCTTTCTGTGAGGGAGATGTCCTGCTGCGTATGAATTATTTTGGCCTTCGGTCTTTCAGAAGTACGAAGGATATTCCTGTACCTGTGATTGAAGACCATTCACATGATTTGGTTGGAGATTGGGCTAAGAATAGTGATGCTGATTGGTGTATAGCATCTTTAAGAAAGATTATCCCAATTCCGGAAGGTGGAATCCTTTGGTCTCCCAAAGGGTATGCCATAAACTTCCATCCAGAGCTGACTTCGTTCAACGACGATTTGGCGCGCAGAAGATGGTTGGCCATGGAGGATAAATACAAGTATTTGACAGGCGATATCACGGATAAAGAGTCGTTCCGGCGATTATATTTAGAGACGGAAGAGGCTTTTGATGAACCGGGCATTTCAACATTAGACATGAGGTCGATGGCTTTTCTTGCTTGTTTTGATTTGAGTTCATGGAACCTTGCAAAGAAAAGGAATTGGAAGGTTCTGAGTGGTCTCTCATCAATCGAAGGAATCGAGGTCCTTTCTCCCGAGAAAGATGATCTGACACCTTTTTCGCTAATATTGTTGTGTAAGGATCAGGCCATGAGAAACAGAGTAAGAAGTGCCCTCATTTCATCATCTGTGTTCCCGGCAGTTCTGTGGAATGTGCCTAACAGTGTTCATCAAGTGGTAAAGGATTTCAGCAACAAGATGTTGTCGATACATTGCGATGGGAGATATAACGATGGCGAAATAGAGATATTATTTGATATAATAAATACGAAGCTTCAGAATGATTAAAATAATAAGATTTTCACAACAGGAGGAATGGGACACCATTGTCCAAACCTTCCCTAACTATGACGTATATTACCTGAGTGGATATGTAAAGCCATTTATGCTTCATGGCGATGGAGAGCCCTGTTTACTGTATGCTGAAGGAGAAACATGGAGAGCTATCTACGTCTTTATGAAAAGAAAGACATTTGTGGATGGCGTGTATGATGCAATAACTCCTTATGGCTATGGTGGCGTTTTGTTTGACGGAGAATACACTCACGAGGATTTAGAGAGATTTTGGAATTCTTTCAATCTGCTCATGAAGGAAGAAGGCATTATCGACAATTTCGTACGTTATCATCCTATGCTTAACAATGCTTCCCTAGCAAGAGGTATTACATCCGTTATTGACTTGGGGAAAACCATTGCTATTGATCTTAGCTCGCCTGATGATATATGGAATAACATGACTTCAAAGAAGAGAGGTAAGATCCGTAAAGCCGAAAAGAATGGTATAGAGATCCACCACGGTCAAGGTATGGACTTGTTTCGCGAATTCCTGCCCATCTACAATGCAACAATGGCGAAGGATGACGCCATCGACTATTATTTCTTCGACATGCCTTTTTATGAGGCTATCCATGAAGGATTAAAGGATCATTACGAGATGTTTTATGCCACCTTGGATGAGAAGATAATTATGATGGCCATTATGCTTTATTGTAATGGTCAGATGCATTATCATTTGTCGGGCTCTCTTCTGGAATACCGTCATTTGGAACCTAATAACCTTCTTCTATATAAGGCGGCATTATGGGGATATGAACAGGGTATGAAGACATTTCACTTAGGTGGTGGTGTTGGTTCTACCGAAGATCCACTCTTTATATTTAAAGCCGGTTTCAATAGAAATTCTGGTTTGCAGTTTTCTATAGGTAAACAGATTCTGGATTCAGCCCAATATGACAAGTTGGTAGAAATCAGACGAAAGGCTGATCCTGAGTTTAATGAGACATCGTCGTTCTTCCCTTTATACAGAGCGTAAGTGTTATGAGTTTTTTAAGGTTATGAAAAAGATAGCATCTTCATTCGTTTTATTGCTTGCGATTTTAGGAACTTATTGTTTGTTTTGCTCAACTTCTCTTGTTGTGAATGAGCGAGGCCAGGTTCGTGCGAAACGTCAGCAAAAGTCAAATATCGTGCTGTGTACATGGAATGTAGCTCACTATTATGCCTATGGAAGTTCTAAAAAGATAATTGATGGGCCCATCTATGAATCCAAATTGAAGGAATTCCGTGAGATCGTATATGATAGTATCAATGCCGATCTGATTTCTCTTAATGAATACAGTACTGTATTTGGCATTGACAATGACAGTGTGAGGCATTTGGCATCAGAAGTGTTATTTGATGGTTACAATACATGGATTGAAGGAGGCCTCACTAAGCACCGAGTGGGTCATAACGCCATCTATAGCAATGTGAGGATGGGAAATTTCCAGAAACATGAGTTTGAGTATAATAAGACGACCAATCATAAGAATTCTTACGATTATTATTATCTATCATCTGATTTGTATATAGATAGGGTGCCGGTTAAGTTTATTGGTGTCTATTTGGTTAGCTCGAGAAAAGATCCGAGTCTTGTCCAGAATCAGATTGTAGAGTTGATCGAAAAGTTCAAAGATGAGAAGAGAGTTGTCATGTGTGGCGATTTTAATACCAAAAATTACTCGAAATTCAAGAAAGCGGGTTATAAATTGGCTAACGACGGGTCGATTGTGACTTTCTACAAGAAGTCAGCACCTTTGGATAATATTGTTACGAAGGGAGTGAAAATCAGTGATGTACGGGTGGTTAAGACAGAATTAAGTGATCATTATCCTTTAGTATGTAGTTTGTCTATTGATTAGATGATTATTGAAGTATATGAGGGAGAAATTAGCAGACGTTGTTGTTAAGTTGTGTACTAGTACGCTACTGAAAGGTAATCAGATAGCCATGCTAGACTTGACAGCGAAAGAGTGGGACAGTATGTTGGCCTTTTCCTCTATGCAGGGCGTACTACCTATTATCACGCAAAAGTTTACTAACATAAAGCTAAAGGATGAGCAACTGCTTGAGGTCATGATAAAATGGTATGGCAAGGCAAATAGAAATCATCAAAACTATCTTCTGCAGTTGGAAACGATGTACACAATGTCAATGCTCTTGGATGCAAAGGGTATTGACATTTTGTTTTTGAAGGGCGCTGCACTGGCTCAGTTGTATCCAGAAGCAGAGTTGCGCGTGTTTAGTGATATTGATTTTTATCTTTTTGGAGAATCACAGCGTGGTATTGAGATCATGGCTCAGAATGGAATAGAGAATAAAGCCTGTTCTCATCACCATACAAGGGCCATCATGAATGGCATCTTACTTGAGAATCACTATGACTTCGTGGAGAGGAAAAACCATCGTTGTGATATCATCCTTGACGATGCACTCAAAGCACTTGCCGATAAAGAGGGGAAAAGTGTTCCTGCTACATTTCTAGGCGAAAACATACGTAATGCATACGTGATGACACCGACTATGAACGCCATCTTTCTGATGCGCCATATGTCGGCCCATTTTTCCAGTGAGACGATCTCTCTTCGAATGCTCTATGATTGGGCACTCTTCTTAAAACACCAGTCAAAGGATGTGGACTGGCCATACATCATGGGTCTTTATGAACAGACTGGGATGGCAACTTTCTCTGGAATCATACAAATGATACTGTATTCTCATATTGGATATGATTGCAAGGATTGCCCTATAGAAAGGGGGAAACAAAAAGATGCGGATAAGGTGTGGAATAGTATCATATTTCCGCCTATGCAAAATCCGTTTAAGAACCATACGATCAGGTATTATCTCTTTGAGTCCAAGACATTCCTTTCCAATCGGTGGAAATACGAAATGGCCTATCCTGGTGAGTCGTATGCCCTATTTTTTCTCAAGTGTTCTTGGTCTGGGATAAAGAGAATGATTGGGAATTGAACTTTAGGTTTTAACCTGTCATCCCGGGGTTTGCGGTAATACTTCATCGGATTCATTGATGATTTGTTAGTTCTGGTCGGCATCGGGCTGGAGATTGGCATATTCCTTTGACGGCAAGTAGCATGGGCAAGGCTTGGTTACGCGTGGCAACTCGCAATGTCTCAGGATGCGGGCATTGGGATAATCTTCGTGGAGGCTCTTCAGGAGCTCGTAAAGGGAGTGCTTCTGAGCTTCGGTACGAGTGTCGGCGGCATGGCCGTTCTCATCGAGACCTCCTTCATAGACGATACCAAGGGAACAATAGTTGTAGTGGCGGGCATGGACGCCCTGCACGTTCTCGGGCAACAGAGGGATGATGTCACCATTGCGACGGACATAATAGTGGTAGCTGCACTGGCCATATTTGGCTTCGCCACAGGCTATCAGTGTTTCTACGCTGAAAGGGCGGTTGCACTTGTTGGCTACGCAGTGGACTATGAGCAGTTTCACTGCGTCGTGATGGAGGGGCTTCAGTTTCTTGTTCATAGTTGTTATTAGAACAAACTGGGAGCGCAGCTTTGGACTGCCATGGTTCCAAGAACACTTGTAATCACTGTTGCAATGAATTTAAGGACCTGTGCAACTTTGGTCCAACTGATTTTCTTCATAAAGTTAAGTCTAGTTTTAGTTTTACATTGAGGTAAAGAGCTAAGACGCGCAAGATGCTTACATGACGGTGTTTTGGAATTGTTGCGGTATGGAGACCACCTAGAGTGTCATTGCTTTTCTCCGGACACGTCTTAGCTCAATCGCTTAGTTTTTTCCGTCGCCTTCGTCGTCGCCGCCTGTTGAGGGCTGGGTGGAGCCTTCGCCGCTAGGGGTGGTAGAGCCACCATTGCCTGAAGGGTCTGAGGGTGTGGTTGAGGGTTTCGACTTGGACTCCATGAGGTCCTTAATGTTCATGAATGAAGCCTTTTTCTTCAGCATCTTTGAAGAGAGGTTGTTGACATCGGTGCGGCTGGGGGCGAAGCAGAGGAATAGTCCCTGGATGTTGACGCCGAGGTTAAAGTCGTCTTCCTTGTTAGCTCCGGTGCTCTTAACGGAGAGGTAGAAGGTGCCGAGTTCGCCGAACTGGACTTTCTTTCCCTCCAAAAGCTGCTCGAGCATACAACTCTGCAGTTTGTTGGCTACGCCAAGGCAGACATCCTCGCCATAGATGGAATTGTGCTCCGACATGTGCTTACAGAGCTCCTGGTAGGTCATGGTCTTCGTGCTGACCACGCGACCATACCATTTGCCGTAGGCTGCACTCTTATCGTTCTGGTTCTGAGTTACTTTTACTAGTATGGGCATTGTTCTTTTGTTGAGAGTTGAAAGTTGAGAGTTTAGAGTTGGCTGCGCGCGAGGCCTGAATCTGACACTCTATCAATGATTCTCATTGACAATGCAAAGGTACCACTTTTGGGAGGGGCGTTTTCCGGAATATGACGATTCGTGTGGATTCATGCGGATTCTTGTAGATTTATGTCGATTATGAATCAATATCGATGCAGAACCTTTCTGCAATCCACATGACCACATTAGGAGGCAACATGCCCTTGCCCTTTGGCATGCCCATGCTCCAAAGTTGCTGTTGATAGGGTCTTATCCAGTTTTGCAGGGTTCTAACATCAACCCCTGCGTATGCTGCTAATTGCTGTCTTGTCATTGATTTCATTGTTATGATGAACTAGTGAAAGTTTGAAGGCTGAATCTGGGGAGAATTAACGCTGGCTGCTGGGCGTGAACTCTGTGCTGCCCATATCGGCAGGAAGACTCAAGAGCGTTTTAGTAAAGCGATGTAATTTTTGCTTTCCAGGCGTACGTGGCTTTACGTTATCGTCTTACGCAGCAAAAAGTACCCCGATCACTGGGTGAAAAGTGGCTGCTCATCGCCGATTGTCTCGATGCCCTCGAAGCTGATTATCGGGACATCTATCCAGATGAGCCGTCTCCCTTCTCAGAAGGCTTCGGAGAATCGCTTAGAAGATTGATAATACCAAAATAATAGCGTGGAAATGAAAAAAAATCCATTTTTGTTTTGTAATCTACTTGTTTATTCGTAATTTTGCAGGCTGAAATGGAGGTTGTTATTATCTGGCAAGAATAAAAATATATAATGGCACGTAAAAAGATATTTTTGTGTCTTGCTCACATGAGTGAGGCAGGAATGGAACAGAAGTATATTAAAGAGGCTTTTGATACGAATTGGGTGGCTCCCTTAGGCCCGAATGTAGATGCGTTTGAAAAAAAATTAGAAGGATTTGTTTCGAGCACAAAGGGGATGGCTCATACTGCGCCAGCCAAGAGGGTGGTGGCTCTGGCTTCGGGTACTGCAGCGGTGCATTTAGCATTGATAGCGTGTGGCGTTGTGCCTGGAGATGAGGTAATTGTACAGTCGTTTACGTTTTGTGCCTCAGCGCATCCGGTTACTTATTTGGGCGCTACTCCTGTGTTTGTGGATTCGGAGCGTGAGTCTTGGAATATGGATCCGGATTTGTTGGAGGAGGCTATTAAAGATCGTATCGCTAAGACTGGGAAAAAACCGAGGGTTATCATGCCTGTGGCGCTTTATGGTATGCCGTACCAGATAGATAAGATCATGGAGATTGCCAATCGCTATGAGATACCTGTGATAGAGGATGCTGCGGAAGGTTTCGGAAGTCGTTATAATGGGCAGGTTTTAGGTACATTTGGAAAATATGGTGTACTGAGTTTTAATGGTAATAAGATGATTACGACCTCGAGCGGTGGTGCACTGGTAACGCCTGATGATAAATCTTGGCGCGAGATTATGATGTATGCCACACAATACCGCGAGAGCTATCCGTATTATCAGCATGAGAAGATTGGCTACAACTATCGTATGAGTAATATTTGTGCAGGTATCGGTCGCGGACAGATGTCGGTGTTAGAGGATCATATTGCGCACCATAAGCATGTGCAAGGGCTGTATGAGGAATTGTTGGCTGATGTCCCTGGTATCAAGGTGCATTCGCAACCTTCGAATGGGGCCTATGATTCGAACTATTGGCTCTGTTCCCTTACCATTGATCCAGCTGTGAAGGTAAAGGGACAGGAGAATGCCTACAAGTCAATCGTAACTGGTGCTGTAGGAGGTGCTCCAGGTGTGACTCATATGGCTTCGTCGGCTGTGACTGACTGTCAGCCGAATGATAACGTAGAGGCCATGCGCGTAGCTCTGGATCAGGCAAGTATAGAGTCTCGCCCTTTATGGAAACCGATGCATAAACAGCCAGTATATGCTTCAGCCCCTGCCTATGTAAATGGTATTTCCGAGGCCCTCTTTAAGATGGGCTTGTGTCTGCCTACAGGTCCTTGTGTTTCTGATGATGATGTGAAGTATATCGTTGAAACTATCAAGGCGAGTATTTTATGACGGATAATGGCTTGGTGTCAATTATCATGCTATCGCAAAATGATGGCAATTATCTCAGAGAGACTATTGAAAGTGTTCTAGCACAGACCTATCAGAACTGGGAACTGCTGTTTGTGGATGATAACTCCAAAGATGATACGCTCTCGCAGATGATGGAGTTGAAGGGGAAGGATCCGCGCTTCAACGTCTTGCTATGCGTGTATGATAAAGGTACTACCTATCTTAGGAATAAGGCACTCAAACAGGCCCGGGGACGATGGATGGCTTTCTTAGACGTAGGAGATGTTTGGGCTCCTGATAAACTAGAGAAACAGATACAGTTTATGGAGGAGAACGGCTATGCCTTTTCATATACCAAGTATGGTGTGATGAATAAGCAATCGCAAAGAATAAATGTTGTGATTGGAGGTAAAGCACACATCAACTATAAGGAAATGAGAAAGTGCTGTTGGCCCAGCTATTTGACCGTGATGTATGATGTCTCGAAGGTCGGAAAGATGCAGGTTCGTAATCTTGGTAGGAATAATGACTATGCACTATGGCTGAACGTCTGTGAGAAGGTGGATTGCTATCTGTTAGATGAGGACTTGGCCACATTGCGCACGGAATGGAGTTTGATGGGGAAATTGTTTTTAACTGATAAACTTAAGTGGCGTTATGATTGTTTCCGCGTGGAGGAAGATCTTGGGCCAGTTACTGCGAGCATGTTTGCTATTAGGAATGGAATATACGGGATTGTGAAGTGGATGATGTATGTTAAACGAAACAACGCTGAAGTTTGATGCTTCAGCGTTGTTTCGTTTAACGAATTAGAATGTTATTTCGGTGTCGGGGAGCCAGGAGGTTTCTAAGGTGAAGGATGTGCTGGCATTGGAGGTGTATAGGGCACCTCGGAGTGTGGTAACGCGGTTACGCCTTAAGGGAATGTCTGACAGTGTTCTCTGGGAGATGGATTTGCCTTCAGCATCAAGGACATCGATGGTGATATCGATTGCTTGCTCGTCGGAGGAAAGGAAAACGTAATTGTAGGAGGTGGTTGGGGCACCTGCTTTTTGCGAGGCTCCTACTGTGTTACTAAAGCCTGTATTTTTGGTGGCAAGGCCAGTGGAGGGGTTGAAGGCTTTACCGCCTGCAGCGAATGTGGTGCGCACAGTAGATGCATTGGATGTCTTGTTGTCGGTAGAAACAATCTTCAACTCTGACACAATACGGTTCAGCGTGGCACTGAGCGACACGGCAGCTGTGCTTGAGATGGTAACGTCGTCGGTATAGGAGAACGTTTCGCGCACATGGTCGCTGGTAAACTCGGCAGACAGGGGACTTGTCAACAGTAGAACGTCGTTTTCATAGAAGTCATAGCCTAAGACTACCATCGTGTAACTGCCCATGGGTAGGGATAGGCTGAAATTACCGAAACTCGAGGATCCAGACTTTGTCTGTGTGGCCTTATAGACCTCATCAGATCCAGAGTAGAACGCGAGGGTAATGGCCTGGATATCGTCGTAACTTGAGGGATCCTCGGCTGCACGAGTTCTAGGGAAGTCGTCCAACGATATTGCGAAATCGTTGACATGGACACTGACAGGGGCATTGCCAGCCAGAACTTCGGGGTTTGTCACTTCCTCAGAGTCTGCACAACTGCTGAGGGTTAAGGGCATCAATGTGCCCAATACGAGCATTGCTAAATGTAATTCTTTAATTTTCATATTATTATGGTTTTTAATAGAGTTAGACTCTTGTTAACCGTATGCAAAGGTACAATAAAGTGAACAAATAACCAAATTTTTCCTTAGTTTTTTTGCAGGGCAGTATATTATAAATAATGTGATTTATTTGGCTGTGTGGAAAAAAAACAGTAACTTTGCAAGCAAATTATTAATCACAAATAAAAGAATATGACAACAGGAAATGTACGTCCAGCGGACATGGAGAGAATTACGACGCCAGAGTTGGCAAAGAAGTTTATTGAGGAACAGATTAGTGAGTTGAGGGTACAAATTGGCGACAAGAAGGTGCTGTTGGCACTGTCGGGTGGTGTGGATTCATCGGTGGTGGCAGCCCTGCTGATTAAGGCTGTAGGCCAGCAACTGGTATCGGTGCATGTGAACCATGGTTTGCTGCGCAAAGGTGAGCCTGAGCAGGTGGTACGCGTGTTCCGCGACGAGATGAATGCTAATTTGGTGTATGTGGATGCCACGGACCGCTTCCTCAACAAACTGGCAGGGGTGGCTGATCCCGAGCAGAAGCGCAAGATTATCGGCGCTGAGTTTATCCGTGTGTTTGAGGAGGAGGCTCGCAAACTCGAGGGTATTAGTTTTCTGGCGCAGGGTACCATCTATCCTGATATCGTAGAGTCGGGTCCTGTGAAGTCGCACCATAATGTGGGTGGACTGCCTGAGGATATGCAGTTTGAACTCGTAGAGCCGATTAAATTGCTCTTTAAGGATGAGGTTCGCGTGGTTGGTAAGGAACTGGGATTGCCCGATAATATGGTATTCCGTCAGCCGTTCCCAGGACCCGGTCTGGGTGTAAGATGTACGGGCGCCATTACACGTGATCGTCTGGAGGCTCTGCGTGAATCGGATGCTATTCTGCGTGAGGAGTTTGCCAAAAATGGTCTTGAGGGCAAGGTTTGGCAGTACTTCACGGTCGTGCCAGACTATAAGTCAACAGGCGTGAAGGAGAATAAGCGCAGTTGGGATTGGCCCGTCATCATTCGTGCCGTGAATACGCGTGATGCCATGACGGCAACCATCGAGGAGATTCCTTACTCTTTGCTCCATCATATTGTTAACCGCATTGTTACGGAAGTTCCTGGAGTAAACCGTGTACTTTACGATCTGACTCCGAAGCCAACTGGCACCATTGAGTGGGAGTGATCTTAAAAGGTCGATTCTGGAACTGATATAATATATGGATAGAATAGATTTGAATGGTAAGACGATACTCGTTACGGGTGGCGCAGGGTTTATTGGGTCGAACCTGATTAAGAGGCTGTTTAAGGATGTTCATGGTTCGACCATTATCAATATCGATAATGAAAATGACTATTACGATGTCAGACTTAAGATATGGAGATTAGAGGAGCTGGATCGGCTGAAACCTGAAGGGATTACTTATTATTATATTAAAGGTGACATCGCTGATAAGGCAACGATCGATGGGATATTCGAGACGTATAAGCCACAGGTGGTGGTGAACCTGGCAGCGCAGGCGGGGGTGAGGTATTCGATTACGAATCCGGATGCGTATATCCAGAGTAACCTGATAGGGTTCTATAATATCCTGGAGGCTTGCAGAAAATATCCTGTGGAGCATTTGGTGTATGCATCGTCATCGAGCGTGTATGGAGGTAATAAGAAGGTTCCGTTCTCGACTGATGACCGTGTGGATAACCCTGTATCGCTCTATGCTGCGACTAAGAAGAGCAATGAACTCATGGCGCACTGCTATTCGAAACTGTATGATATTCCTTCAACGGGTTTGAGATTCTTTACGGTGTATGGCCCTGCTGGTCGTCCTGATATGGCGTATTTCGGGTTTACGAATAAGTTGATTAAGGGCGAAACCATCCAGATCTTTAACTATGGTAATTGCAGGCGTGATTTTACTTATGTGGATGACATCGTGGAGGGTATTGTTCGTGTGATGCAGGGAGCACCTGACCGTAAGAAAGGTGAGGATGGATTGCCAATACCGCCATACGCTATATACAATATAGGTGGTGGACAGCCTGAGAATCTCCTGGATTTTGTGCAGATTCTGCAAGAAGAGTTGGTTAGCGCAGGCGTTTTGCCTCAGGACTTCGATTTCGAAGCGCATAAAAAGTTGGTACCCATGCAGCCTGGGGATGTTCCCACTACCTATGCGGATGCAACTGCCCTTGAGCGTGATTTCGGGTTTACGCCCAAAATAACGTTGAAAGAAGGACTACGAAAATTTGCTCAATGGTATAAAAGTTACTATTGTTGAATAATAATTTGGGGGAGGATCTATTGCTAGAAACCTCCCCCTTCGTATTCATAGAGTTAGCTTTTAGGTTTTCAAGTCGGGGACTTGTGTTAGTCATTTTCTGATGACAGTGCAAAGGTATGAAATAACTTTGGATTATCCAAAATTATTTTCTTAAAAATGTAAAGAATTAGAAATTTTTAATTTATTTACAAATTATACAAAGAAACCTCCTTTTCGTATGTTAAAATTGGCATTTTTGTTATTATGACCTTTTTCAATGCTATTATTATTCTTCTCGTAATGTAAAGAATTATCTCTTTATATCTGTTGAAGAATTTACTTTACTTTGTAATTCTACTGTAAAATATTGGAAATGAGTAAGTAAGCGTATGTGAGGTGGGTGTTCCTACAGGGTGATTAATAAAAATTTTGCGATATTATTTGGAAGATAACTTAAAAATTGTTACCTTTGCAGCCAAATTGGGTAAACAGGTAAATGAAGAATCCATTCGACAAGATATTAAATTGGTATTTTACTAAGAATTCACTACCATATTGGAGTATTCTATTGATAGACTGCCTCATTATTGTATGTAGTGGAATGATCACCTACGTGGCCTTTTTCGATGCAGAGAGGCTTTATGAGAATTTTTTCACGGTGATCAACACGCTGAATTGTTTCGTACTGTTGAGTATTCCAGGATTCAGGATTTTCCACACTTATTCGGGTTTTATGCGCTATGCCAGTTTCGTGGATTTGATGCGTGTGGTGTATGGAAACCTTGTGTCGTTAGGTCTGGTGCTTATTGCACATTTCGCAATGTATCTGCTCCCTCATGACCTTTTTGCCCATTTCAGTACAACTAGTATTGTCCTAACTTATATTATTGCCACTCTGTTGATGTGGGCCCTCCGTGTCTTTGTGAAAACACTCTACGATGTGGCTTTTTCTAACTCGAGGGCTGTGCGTGTTTTGATCTATGGCGCTATGTCAGGTGGTGTGGGACTGGCAAAGAACATCAAGAGCCAGCGTCCCAGGCGATTTGTCGTAAAGGGTTTCATCACACATCATAAGAATACAAAACACCAAATGATTATGGGCGAGAAGGTGTATTCTATTAATGAGGATATTGGTGAAATCATTAAGAAAAATGATATCGAGGGTGTGCTTGTGGCTCCTTATCGTACGGTAGAATTCAGAAACAATCAGATACTTCAAGACATTATCCTCGGGGCTGGTGCAAAGATTTATATGGCTCAGAGTGCTAAGGAGGTGGTTCCAGGCAGTGAAGATCAGGACGAGGAAAACTTTAATAATTTTCAGTTGAAAGAGGTCAGTGTGGAAGAACTTCTGCCCCGCGATGAGATTCGTGTGGATTTGAAATCGGTAGAGGAATTATTGAAGGGGCAGCGGGTGCTGATCACAGGTTCGGCAGGTTCGATAGGTTCTGAGATGGTGCGTCAGGTGGCGAAATTCAATCCTGCCGCTATGATGTTGATTGACCAAGCTGAAACGCCTGAGCACGACCTGCGCCTGTTGATGGCTAAGGAATTCCCCGATATCCCTGCAGAGACTTTGGTAACGAGCATCTGTCATTCCCATCGAATGGAGGATGTGTTTAAGCGTTTCCGTCCTGACTATGTGTTCCATGCCGCAGCTTACAAGCATGTGCCGATGATGGAAGATAATCCATCGGAGGCTATACTCAATAATGTCTATGGCACGAAGGTCATTGCCGACCTGAGTGTGAAATATGGCGTGAAGAAGTTTGTGATGGTTTCGACTGACAAGGCTGTGAACCCCACAAATGTGATGGGCTGTTCGAAGCGTATCTGCGAGATTTATGTACAGGCGTTGGATCAGGCCATTAAAGAGAAGAGGATTGCTTCGCATCTGCCAGCGCTGGGCAATAAGGATAGTTTTGTGACTGTCTCACAAATAGGTGGTCCCAGTGCGAGAACACAGTTTGTGACAACCAGATTTGGTAATGTGCTGGGTTCGAATGGCAGTGTCATTCCTCTGTTCCGTGAACAGATTCGTAATGGTGGGCCTGTGACGGTTACTGACGAGCGCATCGTGCGTTTCTTTATGCTGATCCCTGAGGCTTGTAAACTGGTTTTGGAAGCTGGTACGAAGGGTAATGGTGGTGAGATATTTGTTTTCGATATGGGACAGCCTGTGAAGATAGCAGACCTCGCCAATCGTATGATCAAGCTCTCGGGTGCAAAGAACGTAGAGATTAAGTTTACGGGTTTACGTCCTGGTGAAAAGTTGTATGAGGAAGTGCTCAATGAATTGGAGGGCACGAAACCGACATTCCATGAGAAGATTCGTATTGCTGAAGTGCGCGAGTATGATTATGACCAGGTTTGTAAGGATATAGATGATCTGATTGAAATTGCGAAGCGCTATGATGACATGGCTACCGTCGCCAAAATGAAAGCCATCGTTCCAGAATACAAATCGAACAACTCCGTTTATGAACAGTTAGATAATAAATAAAAAATCCCGCCAATCAGCGGGATTTTTTATTTATTATCTAATTAGTTAGTTGGCAGCCTCGAACTCCTCTAAGAAACGAGTGTCGTTCTCGGAGAAGAGACGGAGGTCGGAGACACGGTATTTGAGGTTGGTGATGCGCTCAACACCCATTCCGAAAGCATAACCAGAGTAGATCTTCGAGTCGATACCACAGAGCTCAAGGACATTCGGATCCACCATACCACAGCCAAGAATCTCCACCCAACCGGTGTGCTTGCAGAAGCCACAACCTTCACCACCACAGATGAAACAAGAGATATCCATCTCTGCAGAGGGTTCTGTGAACGGGAAATAGCTGGGGCGCAAACGGATCTTCGTATCAGGACCGAACATCTCCTTGGCGAAGGAGAGAAGCACCTGCTTCAGATCAGTAAACGATACATTCTTATCAATATAGAGTCCCTCCACCTGATGGAAGAAACAGTGTGCACGGGCTGTAATCGCCTCATTACGATACACACGACCCGGACAAATGACACGGATGGGTTCCGTCAACTTACCATCCTCCGTATGTAAACGCTCCATGACACGAGCCTGTACAGAAGATGTATGCGAACGTAACAGAATGTTCTTCGTCACATCGTTGGGATGCTGGGATACAAAGAAGGTATCCTGCATATCACGGGCAGGATGGTCTGCCGCGAAGTTCATCTTCGTGAAGATATGATTATCATCCTCTACCTCAGGACCATCGGCCAGCACAAATCCCATGCGCGAGAAGATGTCAATGATCTCGTTGGTGACAATTGTCAAGGGGTGACGGGTACCCAGTGCAATGGGATAGGGGGTGCGCGTCAAGTCGAGTGCTTCTTCGTTTGACTCTTGTGTCTCACACGCCTCGCGCAACTGATTAATGCGCTCAGTAGCCAGTGTCTTCAGTTCGTTGATCTTCATACCAACGGTCTTTTTCTGGTCGGCAGCCACCTCACGGAAATCATTCATCAGGGCCGTGATCTCACCCTTTTTGCTGAGATATTTCAGTCGGAGTTGCTCCACTTCCTCAGCGTTCTTGGCGCTTAACGTCTGTACTTCTTTGAGAAGTTCGTCTATCTTATCAAGTATCATATCTGTGTTAAATTTGCAAATTTGCGTGCAAAGGTAACAATAATTTCGTAATTTTGTGCTATCTTTGCACAAAATTTTTGAGATGAAGAGGTTTTCGATAGGTTTTTTAGTGGTGGTTTTGTTGATGTTCTCCTGTAAGGGGAAGCAGGCTGGAGGGGCTGATGGCACGGTTACAGACTCTCTGGCAGACTCTACGGGCGTGGCTGAGACCGACACCTTGGAACTGTTGATTACCGAGACTCCTATGCCTAGAGCTGCTGACGCAATGTTTGATGACTTCGTGTTTAATTTCGCGGCTAACAAACGATTGCAAAAGGAACGCATCATCTTCCCACTGAGAAAAACCGAGGCAGGAAAAACTACTCAGATTGAAAAAGAACACTGGCAAATGGAACACCTCTTTATGCGTCAGGGTTATTATACGTTGCTCTTTAACGAGGAAAAAGAGATGGCACTGATGAAGGATACGGCTGTATCTGCGGCGATTGTAGAGAAGATACAATTGAAAAAGAATCGCGTAACCAACTATCTGTTCCAACGTATCAGAGGAGCCTGGATGTTGAAGGGTATTCAAGTGACTCCTATCACAGAGAATACAAATGCAGATTTTCTGGTGTTCTATCAGAAGTTTGTCTCAGATAGTGCTTTTCAAGTGAAGAGTCTGAACGAAACCGTTGAGTTTGTGGGTCCAGATCCTGATGACGATTTTAATATGATGGAGGGTATGATTACGCCTGACACTTGGGGGGCTTTTGCACCCACTTTGCCTGCAAAAGTGCTTTACAACATCGTCTATGGCAAGCCACAGGCCTCTGGGAATGAAAAGATTTTCCTCATGAGGGGGGTGGCTAATGGCCTGGAACTGGAACTGAGGTTTAAGAAGATAGACAACCAGTGGAAACTGATGAAAATGACCACATGATCGATGAGCGCAATTATAGCCTAAAGGAACATAATACATTTGGCATTGAGGCTAAGTGTGAGCGATTTGTTGAGTTTACTTCCGTAGAGGAGGCTCAACAGGTGGCGGAGATGCTTCGTGAGACTGATCTCCCTTATATAATAATAGGTGGAGGCAGTAATCTGTTGCTCACAAAAGATTATTCTGGCATTGTGGTACGTTCTGATATCTTGGGTATCCAAATTGATGGCGATAGGATGACCTGTGGCAGTGGGGAAGTGTTTGATGAAATCGTAGAGACTTCCCTGATGGCTGGACTTTATGGCCTGGAGAATCTATCACTGATTCCTGGGGATGTTGGCGCCAGTGCAGTGCAGAATATCGGAGCCTACGGTGTAGAGGCCAAGGACTATATCGAGACGATTGAGGCGGTGGAGATCGCAACTGGCAAGGTGGTGATCATCAAGATTCAGGACTGTGGCTATGGCTATCGTCAGAGCAAGTTCAAGACCGACTGGAAGAATCGGTATCTGATCACTTATGTCACGTATCGTCTTTCAACAGAGTTTAAGCCCCATTTGGATTATGGGAATATTAAAC
>Ga0265299_10001013_pt1 | contig 33855 bp, 50 predicted proteins | sample AusTroGonzalo_MG_4_FD_193485 | JGI IMG/M metagenome (GOLD analysis project Ga0265299, IMG submission 193485) | Bovine rumen microbial communities from tropical cattle in Woodstock, Queensland, Australia - Gonzalo_02 | ecosystem: Host-associated > Mammals > Digestive system > Stomach > Rumen ... | reverse complement strand
GTCGGTCGTGCCCCTTCTTCGCCTCGCCGACCGGGGGGATGCGCGCGGCGAGGGTCATAACGTTTTTACTTTCCCGTCAGCATCGACCAAATATCTTTTCGGAGCCGACCGCCTGTGTACTTCACCGTGACAAGTGCGACACAATAGCTCCAGATTATCGAACGACATCGTGATAGATGGATCGCCAATGTTTTGAGGTGTTATATGAATTTTGTGGTGCACTATCTCTCCGATCGTAATCAGGTCATGCTTGAGACATCGTTCACATAAACCACCTACGCTTTTTTTATAGGCCTTTTCTACACGCTGCCATTTTCCCGATTTATAAAACCGCTCCGCGAATTCTCTCATAGGCATAATAAAAGACGGGATAAATATCACCCGTCTTTTTTAATCAATATCACAATAACACAAAAACCCGTCCCGTGAACGGAGAATTTTTATTTAAATCTTTTTTGCAAGGGAATAATAAAAGAACTGCCGCATGTTGCTGAATTGATATTGGCCGCATTTCATGCCTTTACCAACGAGCTGCCAATAATTGAAACCATAACAGACGTGCAGTCTTAGATAATTTTCATCATCCTCGGATTGCGCCGCTTCCTGAATGGACTCGGATATCTTTTTGATTTTGTCCGTCAATTCTGCTCGAAGTATTGCCGTCTTTGCTGTGGCATCCGACTGATTAGATGAACTCACCTTGTCTTTGTCATAGGTTATCGCCTGGGATGTGTCAGCGTTTGCGATAGTGTTAAGCTCCTCCAGAAGATACGGATACCGCAGCGCATAATGGACCGCTGTGAGATATTCCTCCTTTGGCAGATAATACTTGTTATTAGGCGATGGCGTTCGATAGAATCCCATGATCATACCTCCTCCACAAGTTTAAGTGATACCAAGTATTCAGCCCGCTCCCTGTCCAGATCAAGTGTCTCGCCCACATTTACCATCCTGTCGAGCTGCAGATCCTTGTACGGATTGATGCACCTGACCGTCTTGTGCATGTCTGGGATGTAATCGTGTAACGGTGTCGTGTCCCCCAGCACGGCCCTCCATCCATCGATTATCTTGTCCGGATCCACAGCATCAAACCCTTTGAACCTCGGAATCTTCTGGATTATGCTGATATCATCCCCAATTATATAGCCATGCTTTCCGTCCCGGAATCCCAGCTCTTTGAGAATCGGAAGATCCGTAGTAATGACAGGCACGCCCATTTGTAGAGCTTCGGTAATTGAATAGCAGAATGCTTCGTTTTCGGATAAGTGGACGAGATAGTCTGCGTGAGCGAGATATCCCCGAACATCATCCACCGGATCTATCCGGACCATGTTTGACGGCGCACCCTTCAAAGTGTTCTCGGAGAAGTATAGCCACAGGAACTCAATGCCCTCGGTGTTAAGACGATTAGCGAACTCCACCATCTTCCGATCTTGCTGTCCCTTGTCACTTGCTCCGACCCGTGTCGTGCTGACGAGCATGAGCGTCTTGTTCGGAGTGCTCGGATCAGCGATGTTGTAAATGATTGGGCCTTTTACTCCGAAGGAATCCCTGGATACCTTAGACACGAAGATATTATCGTCCCTCTGCAGTGTCCTGTTTGCTCCCTTAGTGCAGTGAACGATCTGGAACATCTGATTATATTTGACCTCTTCAGGGACCGTATCGCCCAGCCGCATCATGAGGAGCGTGTCGCATGTTATCGGCTTTTTGTTCCGGCTGACCACTCGCACCATCGGACGGAGTCGCTTGACCACGCCGTAGTTTAAGAATGAATGGAGCACGGTGATATCGTAGTAGTCCCGCATCTGGCTGCAGAAGTTGTAAAGGAAAGTGGATAAGCCGTCATGTCCTGGCGCACCGCTGATATAAATGACCACCTGAGTTTTTATAGCTTCCGCGATGAGCTCGACCATAGGACACGGCTCGCCCTTGATGATATGCGCCCATGTCTTGTATGGACGAGAGACCTGACAATACTTTTCAAGCTCCGGCAGATGATTCTCGTTGCAGAAGAGAAACACTTCATGCTGTTTATCGAGCTCCCGGATCTCTTCCACGAGCTTCGGATCTGTAGCATCCGGAACGTGATAAACTATCCGCTTGGTGCGAGTGAGTCCGCTCTTAAACCGTTTGACCTGGCTTCCTTCGACATCTGTCCGGTAAAAGTACATGTATGAGCTTATAAAATCTCTGGATCCACGAGACAAGTCGAGGAAGCGTGTGAACTGCTCATCCTCTCCCGCATCACGTTGTTCGTTGAAACGCATATCGCCAATGAACGACCGTTTGAACACTCTCGTGCAGACCGATGGATTCTGAAGCTTCTGTGTGTTCGTCACTCGGCAGTTATACTGCATCCCCTTTGGTGTGAGCGATTTCCACGAAAGCTCGATGTAATCTTTGCCTTTTTGAAGTTTATCTTTAAGTTTGTGAATATAGTCCTTTGCCACCAGATCATCCGCATCGATAAAGGCGATATAGTCACCGTTTGCCATGTCGAGCCCCTTGTTCCTGACGTGGCTCGTGCCAGCATGCTCCAGCCGGACGAGTGTGAGCCAGTCATAACTCGGATGGTATGGCTCGGTGCTTCCGTCATCAATAAGGATGACTTCCACGGTTTCGTCCATCTGCTTATCCAGGACAGCCAAGAGCTCGTCCGTGTACTGTTTTACGTTGTAGTATGGAATTATTATTGATAATTTCATTCTCTCACCCCTTGAAAGTAAACTAAATCACCTTTGCCGTCTATGTCACAGGTATAATCATTGATTACTGTATAGTTTGTATAATCAATGATGTTTAGCGGCGTCCTCTTTATTATCTGCCACAGTTCCCACATTATAGGTTTTCGCTTAAAATATCCTAGATTAGCGGCGTTTTTACATTCCTCTATACAGACCCTAAAGTATTGTTGGTTAAAGACCTTCAACGCAAAAGGTTCAGCGGATTTCTTCTTGAACCGATTACTAAACGGCGGCGCTGACGCAAAAAACTCTATTGAATCCGTGACCGTATTAACTATCTTTTTTATCGCGTCAGGTGAAAATACCACGTCCCCGAAGATATAACAGGCGGGTTCTGAAGTAGGGTAAAATGCTTCACACCAATACCCGTCATAGTCGTTATACGCTTTGCCTACAAAGTTGTTTGTATGATGTAAAACAGGCACTTCAAACTGTTCAAATATGGGATTGTTAGAACTAATTGCAATATCCTCTACGCCGTTTTCCCTTAACTGTCTGATAGTCCTACATATCAGGGGTTCATTATTGATTTGCTGTATTTGTTTCGGTTCTTCCCAATGTGGATAAGTCCCGCCACACATAATTATATATTTCACTCTTTCCGCTCCTCTCTCTTGGTTTTTGTGTGTCCCTTTTCATCTTCATATACTAAATAACATTTAATCCTAGCGCCCTCTCTAAGTTGTTTGTATGTTTCCTCAGGAACTTTCACAATTATTTCTACCATTTTTTCTTTCACTTCTTTTTCTCCTCTCTCTTGAACTCCGGGCATTTTTCGTTTTTATGCCTAAAAGATTCAAAGTATAAGGATTCTTCATTTTTACACTCTATTCCCCATGTTTGTACTGTCCCATATTTACAATATAGACAGCATCTTTTTTCATCTTTCATTTATCCCTCACTTTCCTGTGGCTCAACCATTCTGAAACCACACTTCGGGCAATATTTATCAGCACCATATTGATGTAATTCCATGTGCCATGTTTGAGGGTCTAAATCGAAACCACATTTTGAACATCGTACTTGATAATATATAGGATCACTCATACCATCATCTTGAACAGGCATTATCCAATGCCCCGTCTTTGGCTGTGGATTGACGGGTGGTAACTCGCAAATGCGGTGTATTGCTTTTCGCAATTCTTGATTACTTTCAGCAAATGGATGGCTCACTTCGCCCGTTTCCATATTGACCCCTGTTGCATAAGTAATACCAAACGCAACCGCATCTATTGCCGCCTGCCTGCTTATGCAATCATCACAAGGCTCTTGCTCTAATGCTTTGATAGCCATTTCACAGGCTTCATAATGTTCTGAATTGCACTCATAACGTCTAATGATTTCTATTGCTTCTTCTCTTGTCATTCCTTATTCCTCACTTTCTATCAAAGGACAATCATTCATTCGTTTGATATCTCCATCATGACCATCAACTGTGCAATTATGCCACGGACACCAATACTCACCCTCTGCCCATATTGACAAATAACATTCGTAACAGTTTTTCGGCATCGGCATATCTATCTGTATCATTCCTTATCCCTCACTTTCTGCCTTATCAGGGTTATGCTTGTCAAATATCTTTTCAATATCTCTATATCTAATCCACACGCCTTGATATTCGCCTGTCATATTCATGCCACTATCCCATATCTCTGCCCTTATATCCTCAAAGGCTTTCTGATAGACCTTTGCGGCGCATTCGTAGCCGTCATTCCAACCCTCTTTGTACTGCAACGCTAATTTTCCCTCAATGCTCATAGTCAATGTCCCCCTGCAAGTGATTCATCAGTATTTCTAAGCACACGCCGTAGTGCATCTGCCCTATAAGCCCGTAGGTTTCTTTAGCCTTGATCTGCTCACCCTTGATTTCTTTAATAGCGGCATTAATACGCCGCCGCAGGTCTGTATCATATATCTTTTCTTCGTTGCTCCTTATAGGAAATTTAACCTCAATCATGCTATCACCCCCTTTATCAATTCCACTTTTTTCTGGTAGTAATAAACCTTTGACCGCTGTATCTCTTTTTCACGATTAGCCCGGTAATACTCACGCCTACGGGCGTTTAGTTCCTCCCTGTGCGTTTCTCTGTATTGCCGGTTATATCTTTTATGGCGGTCAAGATATTTCTGATATGCGCTATCGGTCATATTTTTTATTCCTTTCTTCCCAATCCGGGCAGTGATCGTCATAACCTACATAGTCTGAAAAATACTCTCCATCAGGGTTATCACATACCCATTCTTCATCCTCTTTTTTGGGGTATTTACAGGTTCCGCATACCTGTTCTTCTCTCATATTTCCCCCTTTTCTGTTGACAAAACTACTCTGATTTTATTCCAGGGGATTGAATCGTTTTCCCTTGCGCCACATTCATAAACAGAATCAACAACAGACATAACGCCTACTTCTATCCCATCTTCTTTATGTGTCTGTGTTTCCTCAAAATACACTTCGCAATCCTTATCACACTTTTCTAATACTTTTATTAACTCTGATACCTTCATTAGTCGGCCTCCTTTGTCTCTGTTACCAGTTCGATCACATTATCGCAATTATGCCCTAACTCTCTGATGTATGAGGCTCCGCACTTCTCGCACTCGGAAAAATTAAAATGCCCCTTTTTCTTAAGTTCTTCCAAATTGTCCTTGATCCACTCTGCCATTTTCATATCCATTTTCCAAATTCCCATTTTTTACTCCTTTCTTGTCTCCATATAATCAAAAATGCTTATTTGTGCCTGTTCTTCCGTTTGCTTTGAATATTCTCATTTTGCCTCCTTCATTTCACCAGCTCCCCAAGAGGGCAGCTGTTACACTTCTCTTCAATCATCCTGTCGTTGTCGTCATCGTGTCCGGTATCGTATGCCTCGGGAAATTTGCAGTAGTGATCGCAGATTTCCGCTGCCAAGTCCTCGGGGCTCTTTGTTATGTCGTTAAATATCGCCCGGATCCGGATCGCCTCCGATAGTTTCCCCTGGATAAAAAGGTTGGTTTCCGTGGCATTTTCCTTAATGCTTTCGATTTCCGTGTTCATCCATTCTGAAAATTTGCTCATTTATCAATCACCGTCCTCACTTTTATCCGGGACAGGATCCCGCCGTTATTATCAATTACTGTTACCATATCTCCCGGAGTCGGATTCTTCATGTACTCCACAAAATCGGCATAATTCATCCGCTGGGTGCTCCGTGTCACTTCGGGCCGTGGCTTGCCGGGATATAAGGACCGTTCAAGCTGGTCAATTAGTGCGTGGGAATAGTGAATTGCAAAAGGATAGATCTCCGAGTTCTCGTACTTGTGGCACTCATCGCCGAACAGCTTAAAAGCCTTGTGAATAACTTCCTCTTTGTCGGAAACATCCGAACCACATAATTCCTTAAATATCTTCCAAATGCTGTTACCGCAGTTTGCTATATTTGTGATATCTAGTTCCATCTTTCTCCTTTCAATCAAACGGGTTTTCCGTGACGTCTGTAAACTCTTCGGATTCCATAAAACACTTTTCAGGTCTCTCGGCTGCTCCGGTGTCATTAAGGGCATATATTCTCTTGCTGGCTTCGTCATAATCCAGAACGACACCCTTAAAGTCGATTTTTCCGTTGCCTGTTCGGTTTTTTGTTACCTTCATAAGGCGCTGGTCCTCGGAATACTCGCCTTTTTCGATATCCTTTTTATTAGGCCGTTCATAACTCATGACCACATCAGCCAGGTTAGTGATCTCGGAGCTTCCCAGAACCTCATCGTTATCATCTGAGACGTTGTACCCTTGTCCTTTTCGCTTGTGAGCGATTAACAGAATAAGAACGTTGTACTCCATGGCCATCCGGGCGAGTTTTTTGCAGATCTTCTCCTGAATCTCCAGCTTTTCCCCTTTTTCATTGAAGAGGTCGATAGCTGTCATTAGGTTGTCGATAAGGATTACCCGACATCCGAACTGTACGATACACTTTTCAACAGTCGGGATAAGGTCCTTTTCCTCATCTGATACAATGCCTGTGTCGTAAAGATAAACCCGCTGCCGATAATAATTTGTTATGATCTCACGGTTTCCCTTGCTAATGGTATAGTTGACTGTCTTATCATCGTTTTCGATACGCTGGACATGATCCCGTCCGGCGATCTGAAGGTCGAGCCATCTCTTTTGTGTTCGGCATGGAAGTTCTCCGGAGTACATGAAAACGGTATAGTCATTTGCGAGGGCTTGCTTAACCAGCATACTCGCCTCAGTAGATTTACCTTCCCCACGCTTTCCCGTGAGGATATTGAACGCTCCGAACGGGATCCCGCCGTTAAGGATATAGTCAATGGATTTTATGCCGGTCGGAAGTTTTTCCGTTTTCTCATCAAAGTCCGCCACATCTTCAATCCGTCTTACCCTTTCCGGCATTTCCGCCTCAGCTGTTTCTATGGCTTCTTTTATGGCGGTCTTTCCGTACTTAAGAAGGAGCTCGTTGGCATCTTTGCAGTCCTTGTATGCTTCAGGGCGGACACTTTTGATCTGACACCAGCGGAACCGTGTCCGGATTTCATCGAGAAGAGTGATCTCTCCGTGTTCATGGTCTCCGAATACAATTATCGTTTTGAACTGTTGGAGCCATGTCCAGCAGTGCGGGATCCATGTAAACCCTTTAGCGCCTGTCGGAACCGAAACGGCATTCTCATAACCGCATGATGCCACGCTTAAGCTGTCGATCTGTCCCTCTGTAATTATCAAAGTGCTGTTTTCCGGATTGCACTGGCTCATTCCGAACAGGATCGGGAGCATATTTTTCTCGCTCCATTCCTTGGAGCTGTCCTTTTTTGGGTCAAAATCGATTTTCCGGTATTTGATAAAATCGACCTGTCCTGTTTCTCCGATAAAAGGAAATGTTATGATATTCGGGCTGTCCTTCTTTGTGGTGATCCTATACTTCGATATTATTTCCGGCTCAATACCTCTCTTTCCGTGCAGATAATCAATCACTTCGTTCTTTGTCGGCTTTTCCTCCGGCAGCGGGAACCGCTTCCAGGTATTCCGTGGACGCTCGTACTCTTTGACGTCAATTCCGAGATCGAAATTAAAATCCTTGTGGAGCGTGAGCATATTCCCTCTGGCATTACATGAGGCCCTTAAGCAGATAAATGCTCCGGTGCTCATATTTATCGAAAACTTGTACTTGTCTTTCGTACTCCGACAATACGGGCAGACCTCGAACTCTAATTCCTTGCCGCCATGGGACCGCCGAGTTTTGATATGCTGCTCATCGGCGAACCTTTGAGCATCAGCTTTGTCAAACTGATAAATGTTCATTCATCAAGCCCTAACTCCTTTCGTCTTTTCTTCACGTTCTCATCGTTCGGATCATCAAGCCCCAGTTCCATCCTCCGGATCAGGACGGCTCTTTCCACGTCCTCATGTGCAAACGACTCGCATTCCAGATAATCGTCCAGATATTTTGTATCATTCAAAAACTCGTTCGGATCCTCGAAATATTTTCCCCGGAGGGGAGTATTATTTTCTTTATCCTTCTTTTTATCCTTCTTTATATTCTTCTTGTATGTGTCCTCGGGCTTCCCTTGGGCTTCCTTCGAGCTTCCCTCGGGCTTCCCTTGGGTAGAACCTTTTGTTGACCCCTGCTTTTGATAATCGCCATAATTTACAATGGTTAGCGTCGTCCCTTGAGTAGAACTCTTTTTTTCAATCATCTCCATTTTTACTAACTGTTTTAGGAAATGATTTACCTTATTTTTGCTCCAACCCCATCTATCACTGAGGAAGACGATACTCCGATAAACGGTCCCCTGTTTTCCCTCGACAACATTCCCCCGCCGGTCCATAAAATCAGCGTCCTCATGATTGGCAAGCAAAAGAAGGTCAATCCATGCCATGGTCTTACAAAATGGCTTATCCTGAAAAAGCGGATTATCTTCAATTTTCCGATGCAGTTTAATCCATCCAGGCATTAAAACTCACCCCTTTCCAGACGTTCCTTAAAATCCCGATAGAGGATTTCCTTGATTAACCTTCCGCTGGTCTCGGCCTTGCACATGATGACCTGAAGGTCATACCGGACCATCCAAGCTGTAATACTTGCGAGAAATGCCGTCGGATTGAACTTTGACTTGTAGCGGCCATTAACAAGGTTTTCCCAAGAGGCATCTTCCACCAGCAGGAAGACCTTGGCCTTTTCAGCCTTGGCTCGCTCCATTTCTGCCTGAAAGCGTTTTCTCTCATGGGTGAAACAGGCCGCCAGCTCATCAAGGTTCATTTTCCGTTCCACGGCACACTTCGGACAGATCCGGCAGCCGGTGTCATAGATCGGAACTCCGTCAATCATGGCGTTAAAGGTATAATCACCATAATCCAGCGTTGCCCGGTCATAGGGCACGGAAAAAGCCTTATATCTCTTCCTGGCTCTCTCCGTGTCCTGTTCCCGCTTGTCGATTAAGACAGAAAAGGATTGAAGGATCTCCTCGTTCCTCAGGATCTCAATCGAACGGGATCTCATCGGCAGAACCTTCGGGCACGTTAACAAAGTCATCTGTTCCATTGTCGGAATTATTGACGGCCTGCTTGTAGCTGTCCTTAACCTTGGGATCAGGGATTTTGACATCCGGCTTCACTTCTCCGATTGCCATGGGATAACGGACCTCTGTGTACTTGATAGGTCTTCCGTCGATTGCCGTCCATGTCTCGGCATACATGAGACCGATAGCGAGGTTTTTCCACTTCTTTTCATCCCAGTCCCATGTATAACCGGTGTTGGAGTCTTCCAGGGCGTTCGTCCACTTGGCAAAACTCCTCTTTGTCCAGTTGTCACGCTCGGAGCCGTCATCAGCCGGAACATAGATCGCCGCCTTGCCCTTCCACTTCTTATCCTCGGAAGTGTTTTCGTCGTACTGGGTGCGGAAAAAGTCCTTAAACTCGCCCTCGGTGATGTCGAACTGAATGAGGATTCTGTCGGAAGTTCCGTTCTTTCCCTGCTCGTACTTCACGCCGATAATCTTGGCCTTATATGCTCCGGGTGGAAGTTTCGCTCCGGATCCTGTCTGACGTGCTGCTTCCTTTGCCTGATCGTAACCGTTAAATGCTTTCATTTTGTTTATCCTCCTTATTTTCAATGTAGTAGAGACTGTTTTCTTCGTCATATAAGAGATTGCAGAGTTTACCTATCCACTTTGAGCGATACAGTTTTTCAGCCTTTTCGCTTGGGGTAATTGCAAAATAACAGCTATGTCGTCTTTCCTTTTTATTGATAGAAAGAGTGTGGATATTATTATGATGTTTCTCATTATGCGAGATAAAATAGAGCCTATCTTTTGTATATTCAACGTCTGATACTTCAATAAAAGGTTTATCTCCCAAAATATCAGCCGCCTTGTTAATAAGACCAAAACGAACACTAAACCTTTCGCCGCCTGACTTGTTAAGCGAAATCCTGACATCATAATTTCGCATAGGCGCCAAATGAGATTTACCTTTCGGTATAGGAAATGCTTTTTCCATGTCTAAAGCTGCCATTTACTTGTCCTCCTTTTTCTTTTCTTTTTTTGTCTCTATTCCGTAATAATCACGGATTGCCGTATCAACCTCTTTCAGGTCGTTCGGGATCCTCATCTCGAACATTTCCATCGGAGACTTTGCCGGATTGCTCCCGTCGCTGTTGGTAATGAAAAAGTGTTCAGATCCTTCCGTCTGACATAACAGGACGATACTGAAAAGCCCCTCGACCGTGAGCTGATTGTCCAGCATCTTTCCGAGCGTCTTCGCCTTAACCCGTCCGTCCTCGGCTAATTCCGTGTGATGCAGGAAATACACTATCGTGTCCGGAGAAGTATTCCGGATCGCACAGTCTATCAAGCTCTTAAAATTCAAGGCCATGTTCGTAAACTTGCCGTACCCTGTCTCTTTAGCGTGTTCAAAACTCTCAAAAGCCATTAGATACTGACTATCATCGATAGCATAGGCTTTCACTCTATTGGCTTTCAGGGTAGCCTTGATATTGTCATAAGTCGGGTTGTTGGCAGTTTTCAAATGCTTCCTGAACGGGAGCGGCTTTCCCGCCACGTTCAATACTTCGATCTCGTTTTCGTCAAAATTCCGGAGTGATGTGGATTTTCCGGATCCAGATGCACCCATCACAAGACATACAATTCCCATATTTTCACCCCCTTACCGAATAGAAACGTGCTTACCACGAGGAAGCAGTTCCGCAAACTTTAACGACTTACCGGATTCAAGAGCCTTGCGGATCTTGTCCGTGTCCGGCTTTTTCTCGATAATAGTTCTCATGTATTCTTCCGGAACCTCATCGTTTTTAACGTTCATGGGCTGAACTCCGCCATTCCCCGCCAGCTTTATCGTGTGGAGCGCTGTTTTAAGTTCCGCCTTGCCTCCGCCCTGTTCGAGGGTTTCCAGCATATCCTTCAGGCGGTCTTTCATCTTTGCTACTCTGTTCTCAATAGCTTCACGGCGGGCCTTAAGCCGTGCCTCTTCAGCCTTTATCATCTGAATATTGCCATTAAAATGATCCATAACAGCCACATATCCGTCCGACTTGTCGCCGATTCCAGCCAGGATCCCGTCCAGCGTGTCGTTAAAAACCTCCTCATCCTCTTCTGTATAACCAAAATCAAGCAGCGCCTGAAGGTCATTCGTCAGCTCATAGAGTGACGGAGCCTTAATTTCCTTTTTTTCCTTTGCTTCTATCATTTCCCTTTTCTCCTTTTCTGTGGTAAAATCGAAACGTGGCCGGACATAGGCCGCGATTTCTTTCACACGCTCCCATCAGTCCGCACTGGTGGGGGCACTATTATTTTCAGGTTCCTTTGTTTCTTCTTCCGGCTCAATGAACTCGATCCGGAGCCGTTCAATCAGCCTGTCCCCTTCACTGTGTTCGAACTTTGTCCCACGGACTTCCGCTGCATAATTGCAAGCATCGAACAGTGTGTTAAAATCCTTCCATGCGTCATAAAATCCTAATCTGAATGCTACTCTGAAAATCATTCCTCTACCTCCTTTTGTAAGTCCTCTGATTTGTTGTTTACCCCGTTCGTAGCTATGGGGTTGAGCGTTTCTTCCTCTTCAGTCGATAAAATATCCGTTTTGGGTCTGTGACCGCTTCGATACGTCCAAAGGGGGCACTTTATCGCCGGACACAATAAAACCTCGTTACTGGATCCACAACAGCAGTCCAGACATTTCTTCCGGATAGCTTTCATGGGTGTCAATTTTGCCATTCTTACCCCTTCCCCGGGACTAACTGAATAAAAATCATCCCGTTTGTTTCTTTCATCCATTCCCGACACTCCGCCAGAGTTGGATGATAAGCATCCACGGACAGCCCCGCCTCGATAGTTCCTCGGCTCTTTTTGTCTGACCGGACAGCGCTTTTTCCTGTTCCTGTGGATTTTCCGTACCCTGTATCACGGATTTCATACATTCCGATATAATCGCCAAGTTCGTAACCGTTTTCGGTCTCTTCCGCCTTATATATCATCATGCAATAGCCGTAACTTTCCGGTGTATAAGCCACGAACCCAGTCCGCATTTTGTCGCCATGGCTACCGTGGGATCCCTGATAATATCCCGTTGTAGCCGTCAGTCTGTGAACGGTTCCATCTTCGTGATAGAGATAATCGCCGGGTACTTGTGGCGGATCCTGATCGGCTATCACATAACTCATCACGAGTTGATGGCAATTTGCCGTGGATCCATAACAGGGTGTTACCAGGGCCGCCGATAATAAAATCGTGAGTGCCAGTCTTTTCATAGCTTTTTCATCTCCTTTCGTAGTATTTCCCTCTCCGATTCATTAAAATCGATGTGCCTTTCCACCGCTCCCCATTCGCAGAACCGCCATGTTGACGGGTACTTATACCGGTATCTGAGGGTCTGATAAGGTATTCCGGTCAAATTAGCGAGAGCCTTTCCGTTAAGTCCTGCTCGCTCGACGGCTCCTTTCAGGGTGGCGGTGAGTGTTGGGGTCTTCATATCGCCCCCCTATCACACCAGCTTATAAAGCAGCTCTAAAAGTTCCTGTTTAGACATTTCTTCCGCTAAAAGGACATATCCGTTATCATCAACGGCAAGTTGTCCATCTTCGTCAAAACAAAGTCTCATCTGGAAGTCATCTGTCTCGGGAACTCCCTCAATGATTTTTTCAAGGGCATCCACAACACAGGCTTTTTGTTTTTCATCTGCAGCGACGTTCCTGACAAGCTGCTCTAAAACTGTCCTGTTTTTTGCTTTGATATAATCAACAAAAATCCCACGACCCCGGATAATGGATCTAAACCCGTTCTGGTATAACTCCACTGCCGCCATGGCACTCGCACATTTATCCTCCAGCTCTTCCCGATCCAGCTCGGAGAGATCGATACCATTTTTCAGATCGTCAATGTCTATGATGATTTTTCCATCTGCTTTCATCTGCCTGATGATTGCGCTTAATATCTTGTAATAACCTTTTGCCATTCAAACCTCCATTTTCTTCATGATGTGAATTAAAATATTTACTGCTTCCCGGAGATTGCGTATATACCATTCCTTTTGATCTTTATCCAGGGATTTCACCAGAGCGTCGATATCCTCGACATTGAGGAAATTGATATCTCCCACGGCTCCGATCACTCTTTTCAGGTCGCAATCTGTCCGGTTGATAATGAACTGCTCGTTCTTCCGGTCCTTTTCGATATCCTGAAAGCTGACCACGGAATCCTTTTTCTTTTCCTTAAAGGCTTGATGTTCTGCTCTTACTTGCTTTTCAACAGCTCTTAAGGTCTGCTGGTGGCTCTGTGGTGGAGCGATCCGGTTAAGGACATCCTGACGGGTTACAATGCGATCATTGTCCTTTGCGTCCTGAATAGCTTGTTTTACTACTTCGGGATGTTTCGCTAATGTCTGGAAGTCTCGGGCTTGTCTATCGGTGAATCCCATATTATGAATAGCTTGTTGTTTGGTAGAGCCTGACGCTGACGGCAAGCTGTAGCGATTGCCTTTTGTCTGCTCGATTTTTTCCATTTCATTCCCGATATCCATACTGAAAAGCAGAAGATTTTCTGCCGTTTCCTGTGCTTCAAGCTGGATCTGCTTGTACTGTTCGCTACTTATCCCAAACTTCTCTTGAATGGCTTTCAGCTTTTTCCGATAAGCGTTCAAGGCATCGGATCCGAATAAAACGTAAGCAGTTTTTTCTTCAATGGTCTCTGGAAGCTGTTTGGCTGATTGCGATAGCTCGTTCATTTTCCTCCTCTCCACTTAACATATAAGTTAAGTTACTCGGCAAAAAAAATAGCCTGTCTTTCATCATCCGGAATATTCAACAGGTCGCATAAGACATAGATCTCGGCGGTCTTGAACTTCCTTTTATTCTTTTTCTTATAGTCTAACGCCTGACGGGTTATCCCTAATTTGCTCGTAATAAAAGAAATTTTCAATCCGCTTTCTTCTATCTTCTTATCAAGATTTAGTGTATCAACCATTCCGTTCACCCTCCTTTCTACTATATATTGTTGTTTCAAAACTTAACTTGCTCGTTAAGTCTATCATTATTTAACTTATATGTCAATAGGAATGTTGATTTTTAAGTTAAATAATATTATCCTATAAAAAGGAGGTGAGAACATGGATTTAGGAATAGGAAAACGAATTAAAGATAAAAGAATTGAATTAGGGTTATCACAAAAAGAATTAGCTCATAGGATGGGTTATAAATCGGAAGCGGCTATATCTAAAGTTGAACACGGAGAAGATAATATCACAACTGACAGGATTTCCAAATTTGCAAAAGCGCTCAACTGTTCCCCGGGTTATCTCATGGGCTGGGAGGAACCGGATTCTGTAGAGGATCCCCGTCTCTTTGAGGTTGAATGGCGTAAACGTGGCGGGGCAGCACATCAACTCATCCTCACGGCAGAAGAGGAGAAAATCATCCTGACTTACCGTGCCGCCGATGATGTTGACCGCCGAGCCGTCCGGAGGATCCTCGGAGTGGAAACAAAAAAAGATACGGATGCTTTAGACGCATAAAATAGTCACTAAATAATGACTTTTACGAAAGAGAGGTGAAATCATGCCAACAGCTAAACGATTACCATCGGGATCCTGGAATGTTCAGATATACTCACACCGCAATAGTAAAGGAAGGCGTGTATATAAGAGTTTTACCGCCGGAACTAAGAGACAGGCCGAGTTGTTGGCGGCAGAATATAAGAGCGGAAAACAGCGCATAGTTGATGATAATAAAACTGTCCATGAGGCTGTTACTGGCTATATCAACGCAAAAGAGGGCGTATTGTCTCCGTCCACTGTTCGGGGATATGAGCGGATGATTAAATATTACAAGCCGATTGAACATATTAAGCTCTATCAGCTCACCAACGAACAGATTCAGATATTTGTCTCGGATCTCACTCGTGACTTATCTCCAAAAACTGTGTCGAATGTCTTCGGGCTCCTATCGTCCTCAATTGCCCTTTATTTGCCCGATAAGCACATTAAGGTAACACTTCCTCGGATTATCCATAAAAAGACTTTATCGCCCTCAGATGAGGACGTGAGGGGCTTGTATGATGCCGCCTGTGATGAGCTAAAGAAATGTATCGCCCTATCTGCTTATGGATCCATGAGAAGGGGAGAGATATCCGCCTTAAAGTATTCCGACATCAACGAAAACGTCCTCTTTATCCATGCCGATCTCATAAAAGATAAGGGCGGGAAATGGGTATACAAGGAACCCAAAACTCCGGACAGCATAAGATATAAAACCGTTCCGGCGGAAGTAATTGAACTCCTCGGCAGCGGGGCCCCGGATGATTATGTGGTGAAATGGCTCCCCGACACCATAACAAAGAGGTTTATCGACCTTCGGAAGTCCCAGGGCGTAGATATCCGTTTCCACGATCTCCGGCATTATTACGCCTCAATCGGAGCGGCTCTCGGGATTCCTGATCTTTACCTCGCCGAGTCCGGTGGCTGGAAACAAAATTCGAAAGTCCTCAAATCCGTCTATCAGAATAAAATAACACCCATTTCTGAAGCGTTTGAGAAAAAACTAAACGATCACTTTTCAGAGCAGATTAGAAAAGATGCAAGATAAATGCAAGATGAAAAAATAAAAAGCCGCTATTTAAGCGACTTTTAAGAGTGGAGTAGAGGGGAGTCGAACCCCTGTCTCGAATAGCCACAAAACAGCATAATTAAGCCATTTGCAAGGGTTTTATATTGCATTTCATCTCGCATTTTTGATAACGTATTATCAACGTTTTACAAGCCTTTATAAATTTATGCAATATGAAATGCAAGATGAATTGTATGCTCATTGTATATATAATTCAAACAATTTACAAAAGAAAAGGGCGCCGTCCTGAGGGGGCAGAACGACGCCTTGAAGAAAAGAAAATGATAAAAAAGGGGTAAAATATGGAAACCTTGGGTCTTATAGTGATGATCTCAGTTTTTCACGGGTGAGAGGACCACATATTCCATCAGCCACCAGATCATGAGAGCTCTGGAAGTCCTTCAGGGCTTTTATCGTCTGTTCTCCGGCTATACCGTCCACTATAAGCCGATATCCGAATCGATTAAGCTCAAACTGTAACCAGCGGACATTATTGCCCCGGCTGTTGAACTTCACGTTGATTATCGGCTCTCTGTACGGGTTTCCGGTCTTTGGTGCCGTGTCGGGTATCTCTCCGGGAATGTCGAACCGTGCCAGGTTGTGAGCGTTGATGGTCTTAATCAAATCGTTAATATATCTACTTGAAGTAGCATATCCGTCCGCCTTGAGCCTTTCGGCATACTGGCTCGGAGAGGTCGCCGTTTTCAGATTGGCATACCTGGCTGTATTGATAAAATCATAATAGCCTTTTACTCCGTCGCTCATGTTGTTATATACTCGAAAGTTATCTCGGATCGGAGTGAGTTGCCCTTGAACATACTCCTCATTAGTGCCCATATTAATAGATGCACCTTTCCAATGATCTCCGCATTTCATCCCAAAATAGTTATGATATATTGCGGCGAGTTTGGACAGTCCCCATCCTGATTCAAGACAAGCCTGGGCGATCACTGTCGAAACGATCTTATATCCCCGGGCCTTCCCTTCACGCTGGATAAGGGGGGCGATTTCACTGATAAAAGAATCCTGTTGAGCTTTTGTTGCTGCCATATTATCCCTCCGGCTCTTCCTTGGGCTCTCCAGCCTTTTCGGTCTGCTCCTTGATAAGTTTAACAAGAGGCATAAGAAAAGGCGGGATTTTAACACCTATATCAACCATGTTTTCCAGTATAGATATTAACTCATTACAGATTATCCAAACGGCTACCACACAAGCTATTAAGAAGTGGACAGGGGGCTTTATTCCGACCGTATCAGCGGCATACTTGATAAGCGTGTCCATGATAGCCCCTACGACTACGAGAAGCCATAAACAGACCTTTTTTACTATGCCCTTAAGACCTATATAGCTTGATACCTTTTCGCCCCTACATACGGACGCTATAAGCCCTGTGATGTAGTCTATGATATTACATAAGACCATTAGAAGGACAGGAACATATAGGATACCCAATACTGATGAAAGTATCGCTCCTATGGTTGTTATTCCTACTTTTATTTCTGTAAGCTCGTTATCCATTTTGTTTCCTGTCCTTTCTGACATAATATCTCGTCACCTAAAAAATCATTCCTATTAAAACATTATAATTATTTGAACTTGAATTATACATCTCATATATTTTAAAATTCTGTATTTTATTACCTACAATATAAGCCGCCAAAAGCACATAATCGCTTTCAGAGCCAGTCATAAGATAAACTCTATATTCTGTACTGACTTTTTCACATTGACCTCTCCCATACGAAGAACTTGTTGTTAATGTGGCTAATTTACAACTGTATGCTCCAATTTTATTAGCGCCCGAAGAACGATTTGTATTTGTAGCACCCCACGGGCTCGTCGGTGTTGCTACGCCGCCTGCCGCTGTTCCCGGTGTAACCACAAAAACCGTTCTATTTTCAACCGGCACAATAGTTCTCCAAAAATCTATGGCAGTTGTGTTACTCGGAACATCAACTCCCAAATAATCTAATAAGCTAAATGGTATATTTAAAAATGTCTTTGCGTTAGCAGGAGAAACATATCCAAATTTTCCCCAACTATTTGTCATGCCTATAAGATAATTTGGTGATGCTACACTTTCATTTGTAAGAGCTTTTACGGCATTTAATCTTGTTGTTGCTCCTGTACCACCATTTTCGATAGGCAGTGTTCCTGTTACTCCGGGGCGTGGGCTTGCCTTTAATATATCATCTGCGCTTGTTGAACCTAAATTAGTGAGCATAGACGGAGAAGATGACAGTCCTGTTCCACCGTTAGAAATAGGCGTTATCTTATACGGCAACTCCCTCAATTCATCCAAATACCTATCCCTCAACCATTCGGGAACCCCGTAATACTCCGTATAATGTCCGACAGGCATAGGAACAGTACGGGTGTCGATATATTCCTCTGTACCATCCTTGTCGCAAATTTGCGGAGATACAAAGGGTGAGAGGGTGGCTGTGGTAGGGGTATCAAGCTCATAAACAAAACTTGCGCTTGTAATAGCCGCCGTGAGGGTGAGTGTCGTACCACTTATCGTTCCTATATCGGAGATAAGTCCTTTATCACAGATTATCTTGCCGCTTGTCTTATAGCCTGTGAGGGTGATAGTGTCACCGATCGCGCCTGTCTGATTGCTTAATAAAGCATATTTGACCGTTTCCGTACCGTCTGATTCGTATATATCCCCGTCATACACTAAATCATCCCCAGACAGAGAGAGTGTTCCTCTTAAGTCGGTGGGGGTGAGGGGATAGGTGTTTACGGTGTAGCCTACTAATTTATGTCCACTTGTATTAACACTCAAAATACTTCCCGTGTCATAGGCATAGTAGTCCTTACTGAAAAATCCGTAAGACTTAATCCATGCTATCCCCGAACCTGTTTCGGCTATCTCACGGGCATATATGTAGTCGGCTATCGTTGAGCCGAACATGGCTGTAAGGTCTGTTAAATATACATTCTTTACACTTATAGTATCATCAACGGACATTGACTGATATATTCTTAAATTAGTCGCATATTCTTCTGTCGGATAAGCTACAATAACCTCTCTTTCCCATGTGTTCGCTGTCGGCATTGTTCTGCGCCATATACTATTAACGCCAATACTCCCCGAATTTATAGACGCTCTCACATCATTTGATACCGTTGAAACCTTTACATCAAAGGCTACTATAATCTTATGACCTTGAACATTCCCAAAAGCTGGGGATATAATGGTAACGCCACCATCAGTAGTACAAGTTTCTGTTAATACTCCATCACTTACCGATAATGTTCCTCTGCTGCTACCCCATCCTGTCGTACCATCCGAAAAATCACCATTACTTATAAGCTGATTCCAAACAACACTTCCCCCCACTAATTCATCATACTGCCTGTCTCCACCTTTTGAAGCTCTGTAAAGATAGGGTGCGCTGTCGGTGATCTCCGTGACCGTCATATCCGCACGGCTCCATGTTCCGTCGCCTTTGAGATAATGGTTTTGCTGCCCTGCTACGGGCTGGGGAGCCGCACCATGAGCGCCATTTGTGGTAGCTGTGGCGCCTGTCATGTCTACGATTCCGTATTCAACCGCATCCTCAGCCTGTTCAGCGTAGAACTTGGCGTTATTGTGGAAAGTCGGGTCATCGGGGTCAACGGGCTGTCCGGCTCTCTCTCCAACTGCCCATGCTTCCGCATCTGCTGAAGTAGCCGCTGAAGCCGCTGACTGAATGGCTGAAGCCGCTGCCTGTGCCGCTGATACTGATGCCTGACTCTTGTACCCTAAAGCATCAGCCGCCGCACTCTGCGCCGTTGCCGCTGACTGCCCGGCTATCCTCATAGCGCTCCCAGATATGACAGCGCTTTCCTGTGCGGATTCTGCACTCTGTCCGGCAATAAGCATAGCGCTCCCGGATATAACAGCGTCCTCATGCGCTCTATCGGCATAGTATTTACTATAATTATTGTACTGTGGCTCACTTGACCCGACAGGCTCCCCGTTCTTTGTGCCTACTGCCCACGCTTCGGAGCCGAGCATATACTGTCTTCCGGCTTCCATGTAAACAGGGAGAACGGTCTCTGATACATCGGTATCATCTGCGAGTCCGGCACGTTCTACTTCCATGAAAAAGAGAGCTGTCCCGATGATCTGTGAATTATAGGTCAGCTCGATCTTGCACTCCACCGTGCCATTCTCAACAGTCATCTGCAGTGCTGTGTTTACGGTCACGATATTCCCAGATATGGACACTATTGAAGCATCTGAATACTCGAACCCCTTTTTGCTGGGCTTGGTGCCGTCAATCTTTACAGTCGTCCCGGCTGGAATGCTCGCAGATGTGTTTCCATCCATAAGAGTAAATGTTAAAAGCCTGTTCTCGTCATACTGCGACACATGAACTGTCGGGATGATCCCTCCCGGTGTTACATTTAATGAAGTATTCTGTGCTATTATAGCCATCTTAAATTCCTTTCATGTTTAAGAGCTTGGTGAGCTCAATCCTCATAGTCCCAAACGTGAGCTTGACGAGCCCGTTCTTCATGATCTCTCTGCCTGTCAGGATGGTGTGGTATGTTGTACCGTCCCGGACGACATCAAACGAGCGCCCGATCGCCCAATAAAGAGGACGAACCAGCGGATCGTCTTTTCTCACTGTCACCTCGATATTATGAGCATATTGGTTCTGATTAAACTCACACACAGCCTTTTCTATGAGGATGTTTCTGATATCCTGTGAGCTTGCCTCTGCAACGATTTCATCTGTATATGCAGAGCTGTTTTGATAAGCGCTCACGGCGCTCTTTGCCAGAGACTCGGTGAATGCGATGTTGTTGTACTGCCATTCTTCAACATCATAGGGATCTTGTTCTGGTCTGACATACTGACCAAATACTTCAGCGCCCAGCGTAAAAGATGCATGACCAAAGAAGTTATATTCGGGGTCATAATCGGTTCCGTGCATGATCCTCTGGTTATTGCTCCCGAACCGGGCGAAATATGTCTTGCTCTGCTGAATGGATTGGTTTTTGCTCGTTCTGTCTATGTCCGACTGTGTGAAGGGATAGAGAACATATTCGGGAGTCGCTCCGGGAGTATGTAATGCATACTGATTAAAATTCGGAGTCCAGCTTGCACCAACATAGGTGTCATACTTGGTCATCAGATTGCTACACGCTGACTGAAAAGCACTCCAATCCGCTGATGGTATGGTGCCGTTATATAGTGAATATTCAGCCACCAGAGCGATCATATTATTGTATTTGCTGTCAACGATGTTCTTTGCCAGCTCATACACATTGACGATGATGACCTTTGTCACTACAGGGAACACCCTCGTCTTCCCGGACACGCTCGGATTCGTGCTATATGTTCCATCGGTGTAGAGATAATATGTATACTCTGTCCCGAAGTACAGGTCTTTTATGATGACCTTGTTGACCTCTCTCCCTGACTGCTTTTTTATCGTAAAGCTGGAGTCATAGACATTCGGGAGATTTGTCTCAAATACGGGAATGTCCGTAAAGTTTGCATCATCCATGAACCTCACGATCAGTTTCTGTGTCCCTGATGACGGATACGCATTATTCGGGATGACCACGGTTCTGATCCCATAATATTTATATGCCGCTAACATCAGATCATTAAGGACATTCACTCCGACATATTTATCATCGGTATTCGTATATGGAAGAGTCCCCTTGATCGTGGAGTTGGCTGTCACCGTGAGTCCATGGACATTCTGCTTTGTGTCTGCATTATTAACAAAATACTTGTTGAGCACCGACCGCAAAAAGGTGCTGATGTATCTCGCTGTGGTGACTGCCTGTGTCTCCACCACCACCTCTTGGTCAAAAAGTGTCACGAGCTGGGCATACTCGATGGTGTTTTCGGTCTCTCCCTCTTCAAACCCGGATATAACTCCGTCATACTCTTCATCGTCATTGGTGATCCTTATAAACCATCCTTTAGGAGCCCTTGGCTCATTTAAGAGTGTCTTCGGTTTGAAGTCCTTCGGCACGTTCAGCTTGTTTTTGACCGGGCTGATGGCATCATACCGATATGTGAATGTTTCCTCGTCAATGAGAGTTGAATATAAAAAATTGAAGTTTTCATCAAATATCTCGACATTATACGGTTTCATAAAGTATGTAACCTCTGACATTTATAAATGTCGCCCCTGTGACTGTGAACACATTCGTCCCTTTGTAGATATACGGGAACCTCTTTGTGGAGAAGTCTGACTTTGCATAAAGGGATGATGTCGATGTTCCCCCGGATGGTATTTTGTAAATCGCATACGGATCCAGATCAGACCTCACATAAACCATATCAGTTGAAGCGATAGTCACTCCGAGAAGTTTCCCAGTCATCACCGTCACACCGTCCACGGTCTGCGTCCATGTTAAATCAGCGTTTGACTTGGTTACCCCGGAAAAGCGAAGACCACACGGAGATTCATTCACCGAGTCGGAGATCAGCGTCACACTGGAGCTGTTTGCCTCCTTTTCGATGTTTCTGAACCACATGGTAGTCGGTGTCAGCTCAATGCCCACATTCATCCCAAAGGCTGAATTAATCTCGGTCTTTTCCACTTCTGTGGGAATACAGGTCATCTGGAACTCGCCGCCGGGGATTCTATAGATAAGTGTCAGAGGGATTTCCTGCAAAAAGTTTTTGAACTTCAAGTACCGATTATATGCACTCTCATGTACATCACTCTTGAACATGATCTGCCCGGAGACGGGCTGTTGTCTGAACCCGTCCCGGACGATCTTATAATGATCCCCAATCTTTTGGAACACAGCGTTACGCTGGAACCCTAAACCCTCTGGAGTGTGGAAGAAGTTATCAAGCGAGTTGAGCCTGTACTCTTCTCCTATGTTGTTTCGTAAATTGAATTCTCTCATGGTTTATCCATTCAGAGCGGCACCGAGTGATTTGTTGAGCCTCTCGGTCAGTCCGCTCAAGTCGAGTGTCTCAATTGCCTGACTTAATACCTTTTCAAAAGCATCTTTTACCGTGCTATCCTCTCCCAGAACTCCTTCAGCGAAAGATTTCATGGTAGTGGCTCCCATCTCAAGGAACTTTGAGGAAGTATTCCCGGATATGCCCAGCACACCCTCTGCAGTCGTGACTGCATCCGTTGCCACTGTCTGTGTCGCAGTAGTCACCTCTGCGGCATTATCTGATACAGCCTTCGCCGCACTCTGAACTCCCTCTGTGGCGATGGTCTCGATGTTGTCTGCAGTGGTCTGGACAGCCTCTTCCTGTTTCGCACCTTCCTCGGTGAAGATGGTGGTCAGCTCCTGTTCCTTTTCAGTAGCCACCCTCGTAGTGTTGTCCATGCCTGTGGTCAGCTCTGTCGTGAGTGATGTCACTGCCGATGTCACAGAACCCTCGCCCTCAAGATAAGTCTTCATCGACTTCATGAGGTTGTTGAACTCTTCCGTGTTGCCCTTCGCTCCCTCGACTAACTGTTCAAGGAGCCCCGTGGCTTCTGGTCCTTTTTGTGCGAGAGTGTTGACGATCTCGGTGAAGCTCTCATCGGTCCCGTATTGAGCGGAGCCTGTCGCTGTGTTCAGAGCTTCAGCGAACTCGGATGCCTTCTTGGCATTCTCCTCAAGATTCTTTGAGAGAGTCGTGAGGGTTTCCTTTGACTTGTCTGCCAGAGAGTCAAAAAGCGGATTGACATTTGTGACTGTCTCTTGTACTGCGACTCGGAGCTTGGCATTGGCTTCTTCAATCTCCTCTGCCGCCTTCCTCTCTGCCGCTGACAGCTCTTCAGCCGCCTCTGCGCTCTCTTCCTGTGCTTCGACATTTTCAGCCAGAGCAGACGAGTTTTCCTCTATAAAAGCAGTGGTCTCTTCAAACTGTTTCTGCTGTTCGGCATAGGTCTCATCAGCGCTTTTTAATGACTGTTCAAGGAGCTCGACCTCGCCTCTTAATATTTCAGCTTGGTCATACGCTTGAGAGCTCACCTCTATCCCAGAAAGCTGTTGGTCTTGCCATTCTGCCTCACGCTCTTTGAGCTGTTGAACCTTCTCCGCTAACTGCTGACTGACTTCAATGCGCTGTTTATCAGCTTCATAAAGTCCTTTGGATATCTCTTCAAGGTCTGCCTGTGCCGCCTGTGCTTTATACTGTTGCATCAGTGCATCGACATCTTTGAGAGCCGCCCTTGAATGCTCATCGAGCTTTCCTGTCTGCTCGTCAATCGCAAGATTCAGATCGGGCATGATGCTGTTCAGCTCTGCCACGATCTCCTTCTGTCGTGCCTGTTCGGATGCAGAGAGCTCGGTCTTCTCTTGGAGCTTTGTCAGCTCACTTGCCAGCACCTTGGCATTTGCGGCATCCTGTGCCATGCTCTCACGATTTGCCTGTCGAGCCTTGGCACTGTTATCCAGCTCTGTTTTTAATTTTTGGGTATCGTTGACGAGTTTCCTCGTCTCGTTTCCAGCGTCTCCAATAGCGGCACTATATGCCGCAACACCTCCCAGCACTGCCGCAGTCCCTAAAACAGCCGCAACACCTGTTAAGTCACCGAATGCCGCCCGGAGGATGGTCACAGCCGCCGCACACGCTGTCACAGCCGTAGCCACTCCAGCCACGGCCGTTACTGTCCCAGCGAGTGTCTGTATGAGGACGGGATTCTCTTCAACAAACTTGGTCAGAGGCTCAAGAGCTTCAATACCGCTCTGCTTGAGCTGATTCAGAGTAGGCTCTAATGCCTCACCGATAGCCACCTTCAAGTTATCTGTCGCCGCCTGAAGTCGCTGATCTGTCATCTCTGCAGTGTCAGCCATGGTCTCGAATGCTTTGTCTGCCGCTCCCGTGGAGTCCGCTATGGCATTCATTGAGTCTACAAAGGCATCTGCACCAGCATTGAAGATGGTCACAGCTCCTCGTCCGGCTCTCACGTTTCCCCAGAGATTAGCAAAAGCCTCCGAGTCGCCGTCCACGGAGTCGCCGAGTATTTCAATGACCTCTCCTAAAGACTTCCCTGACTTCATGAGCTGTCCGAAGGATTTGCCTGTCTTATTTATCAATACCTCTGCCACATCAGAGCCATCGTTAGCTAATTCGGTCAGCAGACCGTTTATCATTGTCGTGGCATTGGCTGTGTTTATGCCGTTCTTTGTGAGTTGGATATATGCCGATGCGATATTATCCAGATTCACGTTATAGGCTGATGCAGTCGGGATCACCATGCCCATGCTCTCTGCTAATTCAGCCACAGTCGTTTTGCCGAGATTCTGTGTCTGGATCAGCGTGTCCATGATGTGGGCTGTGGTATTAGCCTCTTTGCCGTAGGCATTCGTGATGGTGGTCATGACATCCACGGCGCTTGTGACATCTGTGAAGCCACCCTTTGCCAGCTTCATGGCATCTTCCACAAAAGCAGTCGCATCTGCCGCATCTACACTTGCGGATATTGCCTGATATGTTGCCTCTGCGATCTCGTTGGCTCCCACACCATAAGTCGCCGCCAGCTCTTGCATACTCTTGCCCATGCCAGCGAGCTCTGTGTCAGAGACCTGTGCGATTGACTGCACCTTTGCCATGCTCGTCCCCCACTTGGTGGAGGCTTCCACACATTCGAGCATTGACTCTGCGACCTTCTTGGCTCCCTCGGAGATAGCCTTAAATGCTTCTGAACTTGCGAGGAGCTGAACCGCATCAGCCGTCTTTTTTATCTCTTCTCCAGCCCTGTCAGCCGTCTTCCCAAACTTGTCAATGGATGTGGCTGTGCCGTCAGCGGAGTTTTTTGCTTCTTCAAGATATTTGTCATTTTCTGCGAGCTGGTTATTAAGATTGACCAGATCGGCATTTGTATTGTTTGCCGCACTCGCATACTGATTCATCTTAAGGCTGGCAGAGTTGTAGCCGTTCTGTGCCTTCTCCAATTCCTTGGAGACATCATCAACGACCTTCTGCTGTGCCTTCAGCTCCTCATCCGTGGCTGTGCCGGATGCCTTCATCCGATCTAACTCTTTTTGAGCGTCTTGGAGCTGTTTGGAGTATGTGTTGATAGACTCCTCTGCCTTCTTCTGTGACCGGGCAGAGTCATCATACATCTTGTTGTATATCTCCAGCTTTTTGGTGGTCTGCTCTATCTGTTTATTGAGGATGTCTTCCTTCTGTGCCAGGGCAGTATAGGTGTTGGCTGTCTGCTGATTCTCGGCATTTGCCAGCTTCATTTCCGAGCGGAGCTCTTGGAGATTCGACTTGATAGCCTTTAGGTCTGAATTATATTTACTTGCACCCTCCAGCGTTATTGATCCGCCGATGTTCTTTGTAGCCATACAAACCTCTTAAATGCTGAATATTGAGTCTATCTTCCTGTGGGCTTGCTGATATGCCTTGACCTCTTTTTCCACATCCTCATAGAGCACCTGTTTTACTCTGAAGTTATGGACATATTTATAGGCTTGAAGCATATCGATATATTTTCCATAGGTATATAAATCGATGTCATTGTCCGGGATCAGGAACTCTATCCGCATCATCATATAAATGTACTCAAAGTCTATGCTGATGTGTTCCTCTTCCGGCTCGTTGCTCTTTTCGATTTTTTTTTAATGTTAAAGCAACGATTAAACTCCTCATGGAGTATCTGTGACAATTCATTGAATGGTATAGTGCAGAGCTCCCTGATGTCGTCAATGGTCAGCTCTTCCCATTCTGTCCCGGTCTGTCTTGTGTCTATTCTCTGCCCTTCCTTTATCATGAGGAATAAACCGAAGACAATAGCTTTTATCTTCGGCTCTCCTTGTAGGTTGAGGATAGCTCCCTCATCATTCCTTTTTATCTCACCATTTTCATCGAGTAGAGGAGTCAGTCCCATCAGATCCCTCTCAAACTTGTTCACCGATGTGAACTCCTCTTGGATAAGCTCCAGAACATTAAGGTCACAATAAATGGGATATTTGACTCCCTCCATCTCGATATAGGTCAATTCGATGTGTTTCATCTAATCACCATAAAAGGGAGCACCGAAGCACTCCCTCTCTCGTCCTTTTATTTATGCGGACACTGCCATGTTGAACGTGGTCTTGATGAATGCCAGAGCAGATGCGGCATCATCAAAGGGCTGTTTAATCTGCCATACACTGTTCTTGTCGCCGATTGCAAGACCAGCAATGGAAGGATTGCTGAAGGTGATGGAGTCGCCCTTTGTGGTGAAGCTCTCTGCACTCTCGGAGAACTGTGCACAGGTGATGATATATGCATAATACTTTTTGACACCGTCAACGACCTCATCGATGACCGTACCAACACCCACATAATTGGCTTCATCGGTGGTCTTCTTGGTCACTTCCCCGGTCATGGAGTTTACAGTGTGACCGAAAACAGTTTCAGCCGCCTCTGTGGGCAGTGTAGTGGTTCCCAGAGTCACGTTTGCGTTGGTGAACTGCTTTTCGTATTCAGCCTGTTCATCATCTCCGTAGAGTGATCCCTCTGAATAGTTGGGAGTCACCTCAAGGGAGACAGCCTTGCCACAGGTGAACCCGTCAGAGTAAACACCTGTTGACCTGTTATACTTGGCTATTACAGGATATCTTAAACCAAAATATGCCATGTTATGATTCCTCTCTTTCTTTAGTTATCTGAACCTCAAAAATGGTCTGCCGGATCGGTATCTGATTCTCTGTGTAGACATAGCTCTCACAATTCGTCACGATCCCGACTGACTCAAGGTATGTTTTGATGACCTCTTTTGTGGTCATGTAGTTATAGTCTTTAGGAGTGAATAGGTTTACAGAGACATAGGCGATATCATCGAGGACATCGTTATCACCGAAGAAGGCTGGTCTCTCGTCCTGATAGGTGAAGGTGATGTATTTATCACTCTTGCCCTCATAGATGTCCGGCACCACAGGGAGCTTCGTCAGGCTTTTCAATTCTAAAATTATTGGATTGATATTCATTTGTTGGCTCCTGTCAGCTCTTCCCACTTCTTCTGCAGTTTATCCATGATCTCGGCTTGACACGAGTTGACCGCTGGTGTCAGCCATGGACGAGCCGCTTGATGAGCGTTACCATAATTCAGCCAGATGGCTTTCAATGCGTTGCTCACGGCATACTGCCGATTATGAGTTGAACTTCCATAGTAGTGCTTTTTGCTCTGACCTTTGATGTAGGTGTTTGCTATCCATGCATCTGTCTTGGTCTTCTTCGGTCTGGTTACTGATATGCTCCCGGCGAGCTCTCCTGTCCCTTCATGGATGACACTCGTGAGGTGTCTCCTAATAGACTGCTCAAGGATTGGAAGAACCTCGTCAAGCATCTCTGGTGCCAATGCATCAAAGTCCTCTCCGAGAAGCTCTTGAAGATAGTCATCCGGGATGTTAAAACCTAAATCAGCCACTCTCAAACCTCACATTCTCTGCAAGTGTCAGCTCCACGGTCTCCTTGTCCTGTTTCTCGTATGCCCGATATACGGCATATCTGACTCCGTTGTAGTCGGCGAACTTCTGTCCGTCATACTCAAATGAATGCAAAACGGCAGTGTGCACAGCGTTTACACCGTGCTCTGCCGCTTGAAAGAACTCAACACCCTTGACTGACTGCATATTGCAAAAAACTGTCGTCTTTGTCTCTTCCCCGTAAGTAGGGAACCCGTCCGCATCCTGTCCGCTCGGATTTTCTGACACGAGCGTGATCTGGTCACTCCATTTGTTCATGCGCTGTCACCCCAATCTGTGTAGCCTGTAGCCATGGAGAGCTGTGCCTTCTGCTCATCGTATGCCTCTTTGATAGACTTCCAATGGTCAGATGTTGACGGCTCTCCAAAGTACAGTTTGCAGTAGATGACGATCGCACGGATGATGAGCGCATCAGTCGGAGTCACTCCCTGTTCCAGATCGGCATTCCTCACCCCGGCGATTCCCAGATCGAGCTTCGCCGCCTCGATAAGGTCATTAAGCTCATCATCAAAACTGTTGATGCTGATCCTCAATGCTGTTTTCACTTTTTCAAGAATTGTCTCTGACATCTGCGCTCTCCTTTATATTAGGCAGTAGCGTTTGATACGCTGATTACTGCAAAAGCATCATCGATGACAGGCTTGCCGTCACAGAGTGCGAGTCCTCTGTATACTGTGGAGCCCTTGCGGAACTCAACAGAGTTGTCGCTCTCGATGGTGATGTCCTTTGCGAAGTTGAATGCATATCCGGCACGGAAGTTACCGAACAGGAGATTATCGTAGCTTGCATTGTCTGCGGAGTCCTCAAGTATTACCCTGTGACCGAGCAGTGTGTAGATAGGAGCCCTGTCCACACCAGCGACACCCTGAACTACCAGAGGTCTCTTCTGGTCATCCTTCAAGGTCATAACCTTGTTAAAGAATGTGGTGGAGCTCATTACAAAGATTGCATCACGGTGATATGCGCCGGGAACTGCCGCCATAGCCGCAAGAATGTTGTCATAGGACACACTGTTAGCCACGGGAGTGAGTGCTCCGATGATTCCTGTAGGCTGTCCTGATCCTGTTCCGTTAAGAGTTGCGGCACAGATTGCGGCGATCATCTTCCTTGACAGGGTATCTACAAGCCAGCTCTGGAAAGCCGGGATTGAAGCCGCCTGTATATCAGCAGTGATCTCGATGGTCTTGATGAGCTTGTACATAGACAGGGAAACGCTGTCAACTTCATCAGCAGAGTCGGTTGAAGCTGTGCCAATAGCCTTCCAGCTTGCATCATTGACGGTCTTTGCATAGGGTACCTGAACATATCCAGGGAACCTCATGATGTTCATTTCAGCGTAGAGAGGATTGTCCTCAAAACGTCCATAAATCTGATTCACGAGCTCTGTGGGGATAACATCAGCCGCACTCGTGAGTGCTGTCCTCTCCTCAACAGATAACTCTTTGCCCATCAGCTTCTTAAGGTATGCATCCCTGTACTCAACGGTATCAGGTGTAAATGTTCTTTTTTCTTCCACGATCTTGTCCTCCACGATTGATTCTTTTATTACATCGTTGCGTTCAACGACCTTTGCCGCCAGAGCCGCCCTCTTTTCTGCGGCATCCTTCAGCTCGATAGTCCTTGCCTCAAGCGCATCCACTTCTGCAGTGAGCGCATCAAGGTCAGCATCTTCAGCTTTCATCTCTTCGGAGATGGCTGTTCTGCGCTCTTTAATGCCATCAGCATCGAGAGCCTTAATCTCTTCTAAAGTCATGTTTATACCTCCATGAGTTTTAATTTCAGTGCTATAAGTTTGCGTGTCCGCTCCTCTGCGAGTTTTCTCTGGGTTTCCTCCAGCTCTTCTTTGATGATTCCATCGCAGAACGACCTCGCACTGATGCTTGTCCCGTCATTTGCCGGGACTGACACCGCTGACACATCATAAAGTTTGCCGATCTTGGTGATGAGCCTTGTTATCACTCTTTTGTTATCCACCATCTGACGGTCAACCTGTTCATCCGTCACGGTGAATGCAAAACTCATTTTGTCGGTGTAGCCGCCCTTAATCTCCTGATAGAGCTGGCGACCTATCTCCGTCCCACCTAAATCGGCTGATATAAATAACCCTCTCTCGTCCGTCCGCACGTTCAAGGTGTTATTTCTGATTCTTGCAAAAACATGCCCTCTATGGTCATACTGCATGATGACATCGCTCATGTCGGCACCCTCAAAGGCTCTTGAGTCCACAGCCTCCATGATCCGCATCTCGTCATCTTCCCAGAGGACATAAGGCTGATTGAATGTTGTCGCATAGCCTTCAACGACCATACTGTCGGTGTCAGCCGCCCTCATCTGCATCTCTCTGTACTGTATGCCCTTTTCAATTCTGGTCATCAATTCCTGATTCATCGTTGTTTACCTCATCAGCGTTTTTATACTCTCCCCGGACAGTCCGAACATCTCCGTCTTCCACGGGATCGAGATTCAATATTTCCCTCGCTTCGTTTATGGTGAAGATTCCCCTGTCCATGAAAAGTGCGATCATCTGCATTTTGTCTTTGTTGGACATATACTGCATCCTGTTCGCAGTAGCCATGACCATGTTCCCGTTTATCCTCTCATTCTTCGTGAAGACTATCCGTGAGAAGACATCAGAGAACTGTATCGCAAAGGGCTCGATGGCTCCCTCGTAGAATGCTCCCCACGCATCTCCGAGGAGCTTATTCTGGAGCACATCCTCATTTACTCCGAAGTAGTTGAAGACATTTGTCTGTATGAGCTTGCGCTCTTCGGGATCAACCTTATATGCACTGTAATTTATCTGCCGGATGTCATCGTAGGTGTTCGGGAATAACAATATCCCACCACCTTCAGTCTCCTTGCTGAAGTTTTCCCGGCTGAACCTCTCCCTCTCCTTCCTCAAGTCTTCAGAGAATGTGAAGTTGTTGACTTTTGCCATGAAGCGGAAGGTGTTGCTGTTCTTCACAGCCTCTCCGACTCCCTGATTCTGTAAATCAATGAGAGCCATTGTGTCGGTCAGTGCCGTGTTCGGTGTCCCGAAAAAGTCATCCTTGTACTGAAACTTGGTCATGATCCCGACCTCGTTCAAAGGCAGTGCGGCGATCTGTCCCGTCACAAACCTGTACCTGATCCATGGAGCCCCGTCCTCATCTTGGACGAGGCTCGTGTTGGAGGGTAATATGGGATATATGCCTGTGAGCTCTCCTAAAGCTCCGTAAATCGGTACGATAAAGGCAGTACACTGTATGTCGAGGATAGTTGACAGCCGATAAAGGAACTGTCCCCAGCTTTGGAACTCGTTCGGCTCCTCGGTGAGTCTCCTCTGTGTGGGCTTTTTTGATGTTCCCAGAGTCTGCACCTTGAGCTTTCCGATATGACGAGCCCTTGCATCTATTGCCGCCCTCACAAGCTCACTCTCGTATATCTGACCGCTCCATGTGGTGAACATAGGTGTGTAGCTGGTCAGAGTCTCAAAAAAGCTCGCCGCCTCTTTCTGTCTTGGTCTTTTGAAGATAAAATCGAATAATGACATAGCAGTTACCTTTTATTCGCTAATTGATGCCCGATGCTCTCATGCCATTTCTGCCTCACACAGAATGCATCTGACAGTGCCGCCATTCCATCAATGTGGGCTGTCGGGGACAGCTTCACGAGTCTGATCTTGTTGTTATCCGTGTCCAGCTTTATCGCTGAATTGAGAAAATGTATCTTTAACAGGTCATTGTCTCCGATGTGGACTCGACCTTCCTTGATGTCTCCCTCCATCTCCCGGAGAACGGGAGTCAAGTTTGTGCCCTGATAGACATCATCCATGTGGAACCCGTAAGTAGTCATGTCTTGAACTAAATACTGACTGTTATAACGGTCATATCCCACCTGAAGAGGCAAAATGTCGTATTTCTCCACCAGCTCCTTGAACCACAGGAAGCAATCGTTATAATCGACATAATGCTCCCCGGAGAGCTTCAAAAGCCCTCTCTGTATATATGCCCGATAGGGTATCTGGTCTCTCTCGATAGCCTCATCAAGTTTCTCTGCTGGAAGGAAGAACTTTGAAAAAACATAAAGCTCGCCGTCCTTCTCGATCAGCACACAGCACGATGTCAGGTCTGTCGTCATGGACAGGTCAATGCCGCCCACGCAGTATGATTTTCTAAAGTCCTCAAGCTTAAGGGCATCACCGATGCACTTATTTACATCCTCGGCGGCTATCCATGCCTGTGAACTGTTTTGTCGAATATTGCAGTATTTCGTAAGGAATTCTGTCTTTTTCGACAGGCTCTCTCTCGCAATATCTATCTGGTCGAGAATGAACTGCACCGTGATTGAGACACCCATCCCCGGCAGACTCTTTCGGAGCTCGTTGATGTCGTCCCATTTGTCCACATCATCGATGGTATAAAAAATAGGCAAGAGCCTTCTCTCTTTGCTCTCACCCATTAAAAATCTCGTGCCTCTCTTGAACAGCTCATCGTATATGCCGTCATTGACATATCCCCCGGAGCTGATCGAGAGTGTTATGGGCTCCTCTCTCGCTCCTGTGCCGGAAGTCATGACCTCATACTGTTTCAGACCTCTCTCTGCTGTCCATGAGCTCATCTCGTCAGCTACGGTCAGCATCGGATTATATCCATCTGCCTTCTTCTCCGAGAAGGCTATCTTTTTGATGACCGTGTTTGTCGAGTCGATTATATAGTCATATTTACGTTTTCTCGTCCTCTTGGCGAGATCAGGATTCTTGTCCTTCGTAAATTCAAACGCACTGAACACCAGATCGCTCTGGTCGAGCTTGGGAGCGATGCAATAAATCTCCGAGCCGAACTCCCCATCCACATAAGCTGTGTAGACGAGTATTGCCGCCGCCAGCAGAGTCTTTCCGCATTTCCTACCAACAAAAAGAGCGACTTCTGTGAACTGCCGCTTGCCTTTGTCGTCTACTATTCCATACAAACAAGAGATAAAAGCCTTCTCCCACAGGGACAGCTTCAGTGTCCCCGGAGCGAGCTTGCCTTTGTTATGTCGGCAGAAGGTCTCTATGAACTTTATCGCCCTGTTTGCCTTCTGCTGGTCGAACTTGTATGTGCCGTCTTGGATCCTGTCGATTATCAGCTCATACAACATCGACACCCATTTGCCCACCGTCTCGGAACCGTCTTTGATTTTCTGATAATATGCGAGGATATAGTTATCAGTCATCTAAAAACTCCGACAAACTGTCTGCACTCTCGACAGGCTTTGCGGATTTGATAATATTTATCAGTGTCGCCACGGTTCCATTTGCGGCAGATGATGTTTTGTTGTACTCGGTAAGCGCCGGATTGACAGCGATATTCTCCGAGCCTTTGACATTGGTCTTGGTTATCGTTGCCCCGTACTCGTCAATCTTCTCACTTAAATCCTTGAGAATGGTCATCTGTTTGTTGTACCGCTCAAGTGTGGTCTTGAAGAAATAATTGTCGGAGATTCCGAGCCGATCTGCTTCCTTCAGTATCTCCTTGACTTTAGCGTCAAGATTTTCCTTGGTTTTTTTCATTTTTAGCACTCTCCTAATTAGGTTTCTGGCTTAAAAATTAAATTTTCAATGTTTTAGAGCGAAAAACAAAAG
>Ga0265299_10001009_pt1 | contig 33931 bp, 48 predicted proteins | sample AusTroGonzalo_MG_4_FD_193485 | JGI IMG/M metagenome (GOLD analysis project Ga0265299, IMG submission 193485) | Bovine rumen microbial communities from tropical cattle in Woodstock, Queensland, Australia - Gonzalo_02 | ecosystem: Host-associated > Mammals > Digestive system > Stomach > Rumen ... | reverse complement strand
TTATACGCCGGTATAACGAACCAAAACGGCGAATTCAAAGTAAGCAACCAAAGTATCGATGCAGATACAATTTTTGTTGCAACACATAATAATGTTTCTTCAAGCAGTCTAGTGGAATCATGCATATTCTGCGATTATCTAACTAACAGCAATCATAAAAACAATATAACTTCAACTACTGGTAACTACACTTATGATGATGATGGATCTATATTTGATGCATCAACATTTGATTCAGATAACTATCAGTTCAATGTGAGGCCATATTGGGAATTGATTCCTGTACCCTATGTTGTTGAATTTGACATTATTAGTTCAACTAATAATAAAGCGAGGCTATATTTCCACAACTCTTTATCTGCAAGCGCCATTGCAAGCGGAACAATATATACACAAAATAATGCTCCTACACCTATCAAATTTATAGTGCGGTCAAATGGCATAACACGTTATATTGGTGATGAATCAACAAGTTTGAGTGTTACTGGAAGTATAGGGAATAGTGTAGCTTGCCGTTTCGGTTATTGGCAAACAACACAAGCACAAATAAAGGTTGGAAACTATCGTGTAAAACAATTATAATTGTCGAATACGGAAATCCTTATATTTTAAATAATTGCCTGAAACATTATAGAATATTCTTAACTTTACAGTATTTGTGCTATTGTAAGTTACCTGTTTCACTGGAGTAAGATTATGATAAAATGTACAGGAAGTGGAGGTAACAACAAAACGGAGATTATCGTTTGCATTTAATATTGTACCAGTATCGATAGCGAATATGACAGAATTTGTACTATTGTATCCATAACATGCGAGTCTGTTACTAGTTTGCACTGCAGTGAATTCTATAATGAAAGGAGCATTAAATGCTTGAAAATTATTTGGTCGAATATCCCATCTATTTTGGGAATCTACAGTTAAAAGGGTACCTTCATCATCTATTGTTCTATTTCCATTGTATAATAAGATATTTGTGTTATTATTGTTACTTTCAACACCGTAATCAACGAATGAACAATATTCCACAGTCTCAACATCTGTAATGTTATGATATTCTGCGGTGAATTGAGTATCGGAAGTAATTGTTTGTTTAAATACTATGTATTCCCCTCTTTGGTTCGTTATACCGGCGTATAACGAAGTGACATCAAAATCATCAGAATAAATACCCATTTCACCATATAATCCTATAGTATTCTTCAAGCCAGAAAGTGTCACACTTATACCAAAGAAATTATAAGTGTCCCCACTACGAGATATAGTAAAAGCTTGATTTAAGAAATTATTCAAATTACCTGAAGATATAGTTTGACTATTGATTGTTGTTTCCACACCATTAACCACTTTACTAACACTTACAGTAGTACTATTAATTTTAAAAAGAAGATAAGTACTTGCAGAACCAGAAGTAGTATCCCCAAAACGAAATTGGAGGTTAAGAGAATAACTTATATCTAAATAAAATGTTAAAGAATAATTCTCAGAAGCAGTGAACTCACTAGTCATATACCTATAAGTAGATCCATCATTAAACACTCCATTCTGATTTACAATATTAGCACTCCAATTTGATGACTTAAAAATATTGTTGATAACTTCATCTTCAATATCTGCACTAATTGTAACTTCCTTATTTGCTAAAGGGTTGCCTAATCCATCATGCAAAGCAAGTATCAAATCAGTTCTTTCACCGCTCATCAAGTAAGGCCTATTAGCGTAAAGATGAATTATACTATCGTTAGCACCTTTCAAATTATCACTAGTAATAAGATTCGCCATATCTGTTATGGTCTGCTTATTATTACTATTCTTCCCATAAGTGCAACTTACTCCACGAGCATTAAGTTTGCTCTGTAAAGTATTGCCTGCTGTATTAAATTTATCACAAATACTCATATATATTCCTCAATATCTCCAATTAAATTATCCACATGATCATAAACTGCCTTTGCACTGGCAACTTGAGCATCAGTACTGCTACTGCTTATACTTGTACTGATATTAGAAGTAGCAATTTTTGCATCAACTTCTCCTTTTAACACATACCCTTGATAAGCAGAAAGTGCATAACCATCAGTATGAGAACTTTTTGTTAAATTATTCACACAACGGCAATGGCCGTAATAACTTCCATTACCTACACCATACGTTGTTCCAGTAGCCCTATGACTTGTAGGAGTCATACTGCTTGGAAAATCAGTGACTTCTGATTTAGTATGTGTATGTCCAGTATCTGATTTACCTGCAAACAAACTGCTATGTGCAGATGAATCACTATCATGTGAATTGATCAATGTACTCATTTTACTAACTATCGCATTGACAAAATTAGTAATATGGAGGTTAGTCATATTGAACCAACCCCCTTATGATAATGCAGTAGTAATAGCATCAAGGTAATCTTCAATTTCACTATCAACATCACTAGTTGTTAAACTGCCAGAAACCAATGCATTCCAATTACTAATATCAGTGCTTGAAATTCCTTTAGCTGCACTACTATTCCAATTGTCAGCATAACCTAATGAAGTTTGAACAGCACTTGCAAGTTTTGTTTTTGTTACTCCTCCATCTTTAATGCTAAATTGATTAGAATTTGATAATTGCAATGTAGAATTATCTGCAGTATAATTAATGTTATCCAATAAATCATTGACATTAATTAGAAGGTAAGTTGGGTCTGCTGAATCAGTAGTGTTCACAACAAACTCCAAATATACATCACCAGTAGTGAGGTTATTTGCAGTTTCAGTTGCTGTTGCTGTAGCACCTACAGTTTTCATGCTAGCAGACTTTAAGAGATAATCCTTTGGAATGTTAATCTTCGGAGAAAGTGCAGTTCCGCCTTGCTTAAGTACATAGGTAGCAGCAAAACCAGATTCTGCAGTTGATTGCTTTTCTAATGTAACGGTCTTTGAATCAAGACTTTGGTGAGAAGTCAAGTATCCGCTATGTGTGTGATTTCCTTCAGCAAAGGTATTTGCAGTAGTTCCAAAACTTCCAGTGGCAATTTTGCCTCCTGTAGTAGTTATTAATGGTTTGTTTGCAGTAGAACCTAATTTTCCATCGTTGGTAATGTCCCCATGAGTATGGCTAGTAGGTGTACGTGCATCAGAAAGCCTTGAATCGTTTCCTTCACAAAATGTATTGGCAGAGTTGCCGAAACTTCCAGTTGTTAGTTTCCCACTAGTCCCTGTTATGATAGGTTTATTAGCCACCGTTCCTAATTTACCATCATTACTGATATCCCCATGGGTATGTGAAGCAGGAGTCATAGTGCTTGGAAAATCACTAATCATTGATTTAGTTATTGAATCACTTGCTTGAATGGCCCCTCCAGTTCCAGTAGTGATGATTTTTCCAGAGGCTGTTCCCACTTTTCCATCATTACTAATGTTCCCATGAGTGTGAGAACTGCTTGCATAACTTCCTAATGTGCTGCTTACCCAACTTTTAACCGCTTGAACAGTAGGATAACTTACTGTATCAGTACTGAAATCGCCACTGATGTCTGTCTTTTTATTTGCTACTTTGTTTTCAAATTTATCTTTTAATGCATTTACAAATGCAGTAACTTTAGAGTCATCAACCATTTTAAAAACCTCATATTTGTCTTATATTTTCAGTCAAACTTGTTAAAAAATTATCAAAATCCATATTTACATTTTCTTCAAAATCCGAAACATCATTAACCACATGTCCATGTATAACCTCTGCTTTTTGAGACAAAAGAGAATCCGTTTCGTCTCTAGTGTAAAAAGTTTCGAAGAGATGTAATGGAACAACTTCCATTACCACACCTTCACTTTTACAGATAATATTATCTTCTTCAAAAACTAGATCATCAAACTTATTCCCTAATCTTTCAAGTACAGTAGTTAAGATATCTGGACTTGTAGGTTCATCAGTTATTGTTGTGATGTTAGTTGTGAATCCGCTACTTAATGAATGTATAGTCATCATCCTTGTAGTGATTCGAGTGTCTTCATTAGCCAGTATTTTAATTCCAAAAACAGAGAAACGAAAACTTTTTCCACGTAACAGTTTTTCTGGAACAATAATACTATAAGCTTCAGCATCCACATCCCATTCTAACATATATTGATAATTTTCTTCATTGTAATGAAAGATGATGTACTTTACAGTACTCCACCATTCATCACCAGTTATAGTGAAGTTAAGACGGTAAATATTCTTACTTTTATTCACTACTTGCGTAGTATCTGTTCTTACGATTAACTGATTTTTAATTTCAAAATGTAAGTCCATTTTCCTCAAAACCCCATTTTTTTATGATATGTAATCTTCACAAGCCATTGTAGTAGAATCCTCAATAATCAAAGTACTAAATTCTTTCATACATCCAATATAACTCCCTTGATTAGGGACTTGCATACTTAAAACATAATCCCCACTACTTGGAGCAACTTCTGATACAGTAACTTTTCCTTGACTATTTGTCAATCCCTCTACAAAAAGATTGTTTCCAAGTAAAAATGCAACTCGCAAACCAGAAACAATATTTCCTGCAGTAGTTTTAACAGTACTATTTATTGTTATGGTCTCATTTGGACCTATACAACATACAGGATTAGTATTTGATAATGTTGCTCCGTTAGTAGAAACTGATAGGTTTGTTATAGTGAGATAATGGTCTTCAATAATATTAATAGTGATTTCTTCTATGGCTTGTTGATAAGCTTCATTTTCATAGTTCCCATTGAAGACAACGGCTGCTTGATAACTTCCTGCACTCAAACTTGTCAAATCAAAAACAGCTTTTCCACTAGAGTTTGTTGTTGCATGAACATCAACATAATCATGATATCCAGTACCAGTTATTATTCTCACATACATATCCTCCCCACTAATAGCTGTATTATTGGCTTTCAGAGTAGAGGATAATTTACAGTACCCTTCATAACAATTTAGGTTAGATACTGTGATTGTAGGAGTGACTTTTTCCATAGTTAGTACTACACTAGATGATTCGGCAGATGTTCTGCACTCTGCACTATCAATTTCTAATGTGTACCACCAACGGCCACAAATAGTCTCAGTACTTCCAGAACCAACACTATTAGTAAGATTGAATGTTACAACCCCATTATTATTCGTATTTGCAGTTGCAATAATTCCCAAATCGGTTTTTTCTGTATGCATTGGATTATAATTCCATTCTTCACTATGCAATTTCACAGGCACATTCTTTATAGGTTGGTCATTTTGGTCTATTACAGTTCCTGTAATTGTAACAGTCTCACCAATATTAATGTAATTCTTAGAGAGAGTTGCATTAATTGTTGGTTCTTTATAATCAATACCTACAAAACTAATTATATCACTAGAGGAATCGTTATAAGTGTCTCCTTCCTGTACCTTGATTTGATATGTATATCCAATATTATCTTCAATATTGCTTGTAGGTATAGTGTAAGTTTTCACTCCTGCATTAAGTGTAGTGATTAAACCAGTTTTTCCCCAAACTTCACAAACTGCATTTGAAATATTGTTATTTGAACTATCTTTTACATTCCAAGTCAGAGTTACTGCTGAAGAATTACAGATAGTCTCATCTGTAGTTGGAGCAGTGAGGATAGTAACATTATTTTGTTTTGCAACAAAATTAGTAACACTACTACTGAGTTTTTGATTAACATTCAAGTTAACAGTATTACTGGTTTTAGTGTTATACCTATTAGAACCTTCAAATACTACTTTCACAGCATAAGTTCCAAGACTAGAGAATGAAAGATTCTTTGTAGCAACACCAGAACTATTAGTTACGGTATCACTACTAAGATAATTATCATCGACATACCATTTTGCAGATAGCCCTTCAATAGGATTATTTTTAGAATCCTTCACAGTAGCTGTTAATGTGGTGGATTCACTTATAGCAAGACTCGTTTTACTCCCTTTTAAATTAATTGTAATATTATAAAGACTACTGTCAACGCTCATCTGAAATACTGGCCAATTTATACCATCATACTCCACCTCTGAATTTGCAGATGTAGGATGTGCGGCACTACAATAAAGAGAATCTATCTCATTAGTAGTGCCTTTATCATCCATTATATTCCCCAAAGCACGAGCAGTACTCGGCGTAATTTCAAAAGAATCCATAATTTTTATGCTCCTATACCTTTGCTACGATTTTGCTTACGCTCTAACTTCAACTTAGCTTTCTGGTCCAATACTTGGAAACGTAAACTGTTCACTAAATTTTTAATGAAAGTCTCATCATTTCCACTTTCTTGAATCATACGTACAACAGTTGCCTCATCCACACCTTCAGGCAAACCAGTGAAATCATGATGAATAGTAAAATCACTGATATCCAATTTGAGTTCATCTGGAAGTTTTGGATCTTCATCATTGTTTGATGTTCCACTGCTTCTTGGGATTGGAGCAGGTCCAGTTCCGTAGCCATGTACTTTTGGACTTGTAAGGCTTCCATGACGCATACTAACTGAATCCATGATTTGGCCACCAATCCTTGCTACAAAGTGACCTTCACCTTTACTTGTTCCTGCAATACCGCTACTACTGGTTCCCCAATAACAATGAACTTTCTCTGCAGATAAACCACAAGTCCTAGCAAGTGCTATAAGCATATCAGAACCATCACTACAATTCATTTCACCTGCACGAAGAGCATTTAACCAACTACCATAACGGCTACTATCTGCGTAATACCCATAACTAGTTGAATTCACTAATGCATAAGCCATACTGATAAAATCACTTAAACCGATTTTTGGAGTTCCAGATATGAAGTCACTGACATGGAATGATAAACCACTGTTTACACGGTTGGCAAGACGAGGTCCTTTCATACTCCACTTGTTAGCAGTGCTTTTGATTTTCTGAACATTAGGATTAACAATATTATCCCAATCTCCAAAACTACCATTAGTTAATAATCCTAATTGGTTTGGGGATAACACACCAGTTTCAAGCAATGTTCTAACATCTATGTTACGATTTCCAGAAATGAAATCAGTTATGCCTCCAAGGATTGAACTTTTTCTTGCAGAATCAACACGAATTGTTCTTGGGGCATTGCTTTCTCGGATAGCAGAACCTGCTGCTAAACTACTCATAACTCTCATCATAGGACCAGTGCCAATATTTGCATTATGTGCTGCAGCACGATTAGTTCCTACAGTACCACTTCCAGGCCCTGCTCCCCATTGACTTGGGTTTTGTAATTTACGATAAAAGTTTCCAATAGTTGTGCTTAAACTGTTGAAATGACTTGTAGTTTGAGTTTTTATGTTATTTGCAGCACTTACAATGCTATTTTTCATAGTACCCCACGCTTTAGTCATCCCTTTAGTTACACTTTTGGTACTGCTTTGCATCTTGTTCAATTGTGTTTGAGTAGTTTTAGTGTTATTAGTCATACTTGACTTAGTAGTGGATAATATTTGGAGAAGGCTTTTAGTAATGTGTTTGTAAATATTATCCATTGTGGATTCTTCCATATTACTAATATTTCCAAAACTTGTAGTGTTCATTGATTCAAGAGTAGCAAGATCTGCACCTACAAGATTGTTCATATCAGAATATGCATTAATGACACTATCATTCATGCCATCTGCAGTAGGGATATTTGCAGTAGTGGAAACTGAAGGAGACACATCTAACTGACTCATGTCTTCTGATTGGAATCCTCCAATAATGTTACTTGCATAATTTTTTGCAGTATAATACGCATCTTTGATTCTTGATCCAATACTGACATCTGCGATATCTTGGAATTCCACACCAATTTTCTCTTGCAATATACCTGGTGAATGAATGCCTAGAATATCAAGTATCTTATTTTTAACACCATTAGCAAAATCAGCAGCCTTTTTGATAACATGTGCTGCTGCTTCACCAATACGATTGCCAATATTGAAAAACTCAGTGTAAACTTTTCCAGGCAATCCTTGAATATTAGTCACTACTGAATTGACAGTATTTGTAGCAGCATTTCTTGCATTTTTCGCCCAATTAACCGCCCCATTACGAATACGGTTAGCTGTTTGAGTAATAAAATTATATACTTTTCCAGGAAGATTTTTAATCTTATTAATTATTCCATTCATGAAATTGGTAGCCGCACGTATTGCCAATGTTAACAATTGCCCTGCCCAACCAGTAATGAAATTTAATATTGTGCCTCCAATAGTTATGAAAGCATTACTGATAAGATTCCAAATCATTGGAATAGCTTCACCAAGACTAATCTGACCACTTAACAATAAGCCAAATACATTAACAATGTTTTGAATTGTAGTTACAACTGTACTGATTACACTAACAATTGTAGATACATAGCTTCCAATGAATCCTGCTATAAAATTCCAAACAGTTTGGAATACTTCTTGAACTTTTTCAAGTGCAGGAACAATACCTGGAGAACAACCCAGTAATATGCAAACAATAGGCTTAAGGAAATCATAAATCATTTGACCATATGGGGCAAGGAATGAAGCGATACCTTGGAATACTCCATAAATTGTTTGGAAAACACCAATAGCAGTCCTTACAGCATTAGCCACTTGATGGAAAGCCGCTCCCACATTATCAATAATCGCACGTACAACATCAAACTCTCCTCCAGTTCCAATTCCAAGGAATTCAAGAACAGAATTTATCACTGGAGTTAAAGCATTAGAAACATCTTTCCAAGCATTACTAATTCCTCGAATTAATGATTGTACATCTGGATTGTTTATAAAAGCAGACCATAGTCTTTGCAATCCTGCTTTTACTGCATCAATCATGGAACTTACATCTGTCCACCATCCGAATGCTTTTCCAAGTTCATAAACTGCAAACATTAATGCTCCAATTGCGGCAACTGCAATTACTATTGGTGCGGATAATCCTGCAATGATTGCACCTATAGTTTCAAGAGTAGGAGCAACTATAGCTAATATACCTCCAAGTGAATTGATATATCCAACTAGTAATAAAACTGCTGCAGCCATAACTCCTATAGCAATAGCATCTTTAGCCCAATCTGGCAAACCATTCCATGCATTTTTCAAAAGAGTTATTCCATTAGTAATTGCATCAATAGCAGTAGTTATCAAGGGAGTCAATGGAACGATAATATCAGATAATAATCTTCCTCCACTTACGGTGAGAGCTTTATAAGCATCATCTAATGTATAGATTCCTTGTGCAGTTTCAGTGAACCCCATTTCATCCATAGTTTTATTTATAGAATTCATTAGAGATTTCGTATCTTCAAGGTTTCCATTCCAACCATTTTTGATAAGCTGGGCTTGAGTTATACCCAATTCTTGAAGTCTTTTGAATTGACCATCCATTGCATCAGATACTGCAAGAATTGCATCTTCTTGAGTACGTCCCTCATTTACGAATGCAGAACTCATTACTGCAGTCATTTTAGTAAGCTCTCCCATCTGGTTTTTAGGGATTTTGAGTTTTACTCCTAATTCCATTGCAGAAGCTCCCACTGCATTCATATCTACTTTACGAAAAGTAGATTGCATATCATCGCATTCCTTATGGAATGATTCGAGTTCTTTTTCAGACATTTTAAGTCTTTTTCCAAATGCTTCAAATTTTCCTGCAGCATTGATGGATTCTCTTGCAGATTGCATCATACTATTAACAAGATCATAACCAACCATACCAACAGTCATACTTGCAGCACTACGAAGGAAACCCATCCCATTACCTGCAGTTTTTGCAGCATTACCAAAATTTTTAAGGCTTGAAATAGCTGAGTTAATAGATGATTTAACATTGGACATAGTGGATTTGGCTTTATTTTTAACCATATTCCACTTATCAACCATGTTAGATTTAATAGTATATCCAAAAGCCAATATTTTTCCTTTAGTGCTATCAAGAGAATAACCTAGGCTACTAACATGGACTTTAGCTTGTTGTAAATTTCTATTAATACTTGGATCTAACTCCATCTGTGCTAAAGCAGTACTTGCTGATTTAGCATTCACATTAAATTGACTGAAATTTTTTATTATAGTCTTCTGCGACTGACTTAAACTATCCCAACTGGTTAATGCTTTTTGACTACTTGTAGATAATTGTTGAAACGTATTCCTCCCAATGGACCCTAGTCTCTGCATATCTTGCATTACATTCCTACTTTTCGTATCAAGACTCCCCATTTCCATTAATGCTTTCTGTTGAGCCTTTGTAAGTTGACTAAAACCAGTGGTCCCAGCATTTCCTATTTGTTGCATATCTTTTTGAACTCTTTTTGCAACTTTTGAAGCCTGGTCCTCTGCTTGAATTACAATCTCAATTATATGTTTTGAAACCATTTTAATCTACTTTGTTCATTTCTTCATACAAATCAGAATGCCCTTTAGTTAAAAAAATAGTTTGTGCAAGGGTTAATTCTGATTGTTTATTCGCTAATTTATAACCATTATAATCTAGCCAAATCATTTGACGAGTTTCATTCGGATTCATCTTCATGAAATTCTTCTACGTCTTCAGTTAACTCTTCATCTTCTAGGCCAGATAATTCTTTCACATAACCATATATCTCTTTGAAAACTGCATTTTTTAATGCTCCTGCTTCTTCATCGGTCCATTTTTCACCTTTGCAGGATAAACTTAGTGCAACTGCCCTTACTTGTGCATCATCTTTTGCAGCATTTGCTTTAGCAACATTAATTCTTCCCATACTCTCAACAGAATTAGTCACTCTTCTTCCTCTTCTAGATTTCTCTTGAGTTTCGAAAGTGCCTACTCCTTTACTTTGTATTTGGTCTATCTCTGAAACTTCTTTTTGAGATAAAGGTCTAAGAACTACACTTCCATCAGCACTTTCAAGTTTAAATTCTGTTGTATTTTCAATTCCATTGAGTAGTATTTCTTTAGTTAAAATTGCCATCTTTTTCACCTTTGTGATAATTGTTTAAAAAAAATAAAGGCAAGTATAATTAAATCATACTTACCTTACCATTTTCCACTTTAAATTATTCAACCTTTAAAAAATCTTAAACTTATAAAAAATTTAAGTATTAAGCACCTATTTCAGATACATCATTTACTAATTTACAGTAACAATCAGTAGTTACAGTAGTTTCCCCATCTGCAAGAGTTACTCCACCACTACCTAGAGCTTGAAGACTGAAAGTAGTTTCAATCTCATCAGATTCACTGGATTCATATTCCACATTTACAAGACATTGTGGGAAATACATCTCAAGAGTAGTGGTTGGATCTTCACAAACAGCAAAAATAATTTTCATGTTCAATACGAAAACTTTACACTCTGTAGGAGTGTCACTATTTGCACCATGCTCTGCTTTCTTGATTAATTCCAAGGTAGCAGCACGGAGAGTACTTGTTAAACTTGGAGTTATTTCTCTTTTTTGAGCTTGTGGTTTAGCTTGAGGGAATCTGCTTCCAATACCAACAGTGCTATCAACATTCAAGTTATTTTTCATTTCAAGACTAAGGCTACTTACCACACCAGGAGGAGTAGCATCATCCAATTCAAGGCTAACATCATAAGCCATCAATGGGATAGCATCATTATATGCTTCTGCATCAGTAAGGTCATAGGTAGCTTGATTAATCTGTTTAATAATCTGATTCTTGTACACCCAATCTTCAGCAAGACTAACAAGTTCATCACTTGCTTCAATCTTAAGAGTGTCAAGCAACAATCCATTTATACGTTTTTCAAATTCATCAAAAGTAGCTACTCCTTGGAAACTGCAAAGGTCTTGACTCTCTGCACCATAAAACTCATGAACATTTGGATCATCATTTTCACCTTCAGTGAAAACATACTGGTCAAAGAAAGCTCTTAATGAATGACCAATTGTTTTAAGGTCCATATAAGATTCGACGCTTCCAGTTGGTTTTGCCACTCCTGGTCTTGCATATTGGTTCATACGTGAACCAAAACCTATAGTAACAGGCTCATCATTAAGCTTGAAGTCACCTTTACTAACCTTTTTATGCCAATCTGGAGAAACACCTGCTGAAGGTATTGCTTCTCCATAAGTGGTTTCTTTTTTTACTCCGAAAATTCTTAATACCATAATAATTAACCCTTTTTCATTTACATTTTAACCAATCAACAAGATACTCAATATCAAGAATAATACTTGTTGCAGGTATTTTAGTGTTTAATCCTTCTAATTGAACTTCTCCAACAGGATAAAGTGTACGGAATGTGACATTTTGGAAAATTCTTCTACCTTCTATAACTTTATGCTTGTTTTTTAGTATTGTTTCACCTACTCTCCAAGCAAGGTCTTTTCCTTTTATTTCAGATTGTTCAATATCATCATCATAAACAACACACACAAATTCAAATGGTGTTGTGAGATAAATACTTGAAAGAGCATGTTTGGATTCTACTCTAGTTGTAGGATGTTCAAATAACCAGACGGCAGGCAAATCCATATCTTCATCTAAACGGTATGAAGGAATGAAAGTTTCAACATCAGACAATAAACCATCATTAACCATCTCATTTCTAATACAACTTTTAACTGCAGAAGTTATTTCAGCTCCATTTTTTACAAGATTCATATTAGATTACCTCTTTAGCAGCACGGATAATTAATCCTTCAATTTGTTCGCTTGTTTCTTCAATACTTTTTTCAACAAATTTTTGAGGTCTTTGACCTCGAACACTTTTCGCAAAGAAATGTTGTCCGTTTTTCTCCCAATGTAAAACTTTAGCTCTTACTGGTTTGATTCTTCTTCCGAAAGGACCATATATTCCAGTACCATCGTTCACGAATGGGAGATAATGTTGAAGATTAGTTATAATTGCAGTGTTTTCAGTTTTTTCAATACGGTAACTTGCCCTTGCAAGTCCCTTATCTGCAGGAGTATTCTTAATAAGATTTCTACGAACACGTTTTGAAACAACATCTACACTTTTACTACGAAGTTTTTCAAAATCAGAACTGTCTAAGTTGAGATGTGATAAATCTACTTTAACTTTCATATTTTGAATACCTGCACTTTTCTTTTTCTCTTGTATGGTTTTAGATCATGTTTCAAATCGTCAGTGAAAATTGCACTTGATACTCTTTCAACTTTCCAATCATTCACTTTTATAATTGGGGAGCTTTGTATTAGTTCCTTGTAATTCACCATGTTTGAAACAAGTCTAATGCATACATTTTTTACACCTGGAGGAACATCATCATCTTGGAAGGATTTTTCACAGTAATTCTCTATAAGGTCTTCTGCTTGACTTATCCATTCATCCAAGATGTCATGTAATGCTCCAATGTCATCTTTATCAAGTTGGAATTGTTGAGGTTTTAAATGTTTTATGAGTATTATTTCTTCAGGCGTACAAAAACTCATAATTAACTAAACCTCCATTATTTTTTTATTGTGCTGTCATAGTGATAGAAAGTGATTTGTTTTCTTCACTAATTACTACATCTTCTGAACTGGTATAATCATTGTAACCAGAACAAGTTGCAGTGACTGTGTAAGTTCCTTCTGGAACTTCTGTTATATTGCATCCTCCAGCACTACCTGTTTTTCCAGTGTATTGGTGGTTTTCAGAATCCTCTAATACTACATCCACGTTTTGGATAGGGTCTGTACCATCAGTTACACTTACTGCTACGGTAACTGTAGTTGTAGTTACAGGTTCTTCTGCTGGAGGAGTTATGCTTCCTTTAAGAATGCAAGAGCAGAAGCATCGTTCGCTACAAATTGGATGTCTGCATACATGGTGGAAGCAATATCCCAAGTGTTAGCACGAAGGTTGAAATCAGATTCAACAATAATGTTATCAGGATCTACTAAGTATTGGATGTTTTCTCTGTGAGTCAATATGATTGGTTTTTTGGTGAAACCATTTCTTAATGTGCTGAATGCAGGAATTTCAATGAAAGGAATATCTTCAACAACAACTTGTTTATCGTCAGTAATGTAGGTCATTGCATCGACATTGTCTTTGTTGTCTGCAATGAATCTTGCTACTGCAAGTTTTAATGCTCTAGGTACAAGCATTGCCATTCCTTTATCTTCAATATATTTTTCTGGGAATGTATCGATGAATGCTCTAACTTCTTTTAATGGGTTACTGTCGGTATCGGTTAAGTCGATTTCTCCAACATCAATGTCCCCATCATCATCGATTTTCTTTAAGATACCATCGTTGACTTTGTAAGCAGAAGAAGCAGTTGCATCTTCACTATCGGTGTCTCCATAGATTAATACTCTTTCTAATGCTCTACCATTTGCAGCTCCAAATTGTTGAGTAAGAGTGTTCATGAAGTTTTTACCTTCTATTGAATCGTATAATGTGGTTCTGTGAAGACCAGTTAATGCCCTGTATTCTTCAGCATTGAATGCTTTAGTGATGAAGTCAGGGTCTTGTGAATTGGATAACACTTGTGGAGTTCCATTGATTCTTCCCGCTTCAAGTTCTACATCAAAACTCATCATGTCAACTTCTCTTTTATGGTTGTGAGAAGCTACCATTTTGATACTGTCCAAGAATTTAGTGTTAGTGGTTAATGCTTGGATATATTCTGCAGATTTTTCTGCTTGTAATACTCCATCATTGAGTTTTCCACTTCCAGTTCCGATATCGACATATTTTAATACGAAATTCTCGTTTTTAGTAATTTTTTCCTTTAATATTTTTTCTACAGTTTGAATAGACATGGTATTATACCTCTGTTAAAATTGGTGATAAAATATTTTTTTTAAATTAGTAAAATTTGTGATATTATGGGGTTATTTTTTTACCATTTCATTCCATCTTCAGTACGGCCAATTCTTTTCATGAAAGATTCTGTAGGAGTGGTGCTTTTGTTTGCAAGGTCTGGATCTACTTCTTGAGATTTTATAACCACAGTGTTATCATCCACTATATGTTCTTCTTTTCCTTCTTCCTCTTCTTTTCCTTCTTCAGGATTTGGAGTAGCTTCTCCACCTTCTCCTTCGCCTTGACCTTCTCCACCATCACCTGCTGCACCTTCAGATTTTCCTACTGCACCAGGAGCGGCTTCTGGGTTTTCAAGCTTCTTGATTCTTTCATCAAAAGAATCCAATCTTTTAATGATTTCATCTAACTTGTCCTCTTTTCCTTCTTCGCCTTCATCTTTTACTGGAGGTTCATCTGCTTTAGATACAAGTCCTCCAAATAATTTTTCGAAGAAAGTACTGGACATAGTTACAGTTTCATCAACGTCTTTTTCTTGATTAGACAATTTATCAACCTCACTTATTGGACTATATTTTTTAATAAATTCTTCATCATCTTCGTAAACCTCAAAAACAGCTAATGGATGTCCAGGCTTATCAACTATACTGATACTGGAAGGTTTCCAATCTTTAATATCTTTGAATTTAAGACCCATTTTATCAGTTCACTCCTTTTCTTCTCATATCTTCAACACTTTTGTAAGGTGCTGCAAGTATACTGAAACCAGTATATTCTCCATTACGGATAGCGTCTTGGATTTCTGGTTCTGTTACATCAACACTAACAAACCAAGTGCCTTTAGGGTAAACATTGCCTTTAAAATTAGTTTCTTCATCACAAATGTAGGATTCGAGTATGGATCCAATTGTTTGAAGTGAGTGCTGTACGTCTATTAGGTTTACTTGGCGGTTGAAAATTAATGATACTTTACGTATTGTTTCTTCATCCAATACATCTCCTACAGTATCTGGGATGTTTGGTATGAGAACTGCACCTTTTACAATCATGATATTTTCTATTCCTTTTTTTATTTTGAATAAAAATTTTTTAGAAGTGTAAGAAAAAATATCCAAAAAAAGAAAAGGTATGTAAAAATTTTATTAAAAAAAATAGTTAAAATCAAGGTTATTAAAAAATATTAATCCGTTTGTCTACATTTTTTTGAATATATTTTCTCACTCTTCAATATACTCTGTAGAAAGTTAGAAACTCAAAGGAAAAACTGTGAAAATAGGGATAGCTCACGCTAAAAGGGTTAAAAATAAAAAAAGTAAAAAGTAGAAACAAAAAATAAGATAATATATTAATTAAACTTTAGCACCCATTTTTCTTAAAAAAGAGTTTATATACTTATCCAAAATAACATCTTTATCAACATCGGATATATTAGGATCATCAAGAAGCCTGACAGTTTTATTCCATTCAGATTCATCGAATCCCATAGCATCAACTTTTTTCTGATCATACCATTTAGACATTCTTAATCACCATATCCACTGAAATATACTTTCTTGTAATGTCATTACCATTTAATTTCATCCAGGAAGTTTCTGGACTTGAACTAGTTCGAATACGATTATACTCATTAATAAACTCTTTATACTCCTCAATAGATGAAGGTTTATTGTTAAATTTAGTAATATATATACAATTATTAGTATGTACTAACACATATTTAATATTTTCTGAACGGAAAAATCCCATAGCAAAATCATTAGGACTTAAGAAAGTCCCATCTTGGTGGTTATGTAATACAATTAATTCATCATCCCCAAAATCTCTTTTTTTTAAAGGATTAACTGAATCTTGTTTTTCATCAGTATATAAGTTTTCTGGTTTATAATCTGAAAGTTTTTCAAATTTTCCTTTATCCAGATTAAAAACCATTGACCATTCATTTCCATCCTCAAATTTTTTATGATATGATTCAAATTCTTTCATAGATTTTTTCAAGTGTTTATCCAAATAATGTGGAATATTATTATCTTTTAATTTACTCCAACTTCCTAAATCTTTTAATCTTTCTAAATCTTTCCTAGATTTGAAACTATTGATAAGATTATAAAAATTTCTTTCCTGAATAAATTTTTTATTTAAGATTTTAGGTTTAGAAAATTTTTCAAGATTATATGATTTTGAAGTTTCAAATTTATTCTTTACTAAGTTTCCAATATTGGAGATTTTATTCTGGATTTTTGTGAATATTCCTTCTTTTTTATTGCTTGATGTAGATTCCCCGCCATTAGTTTTCTTACCTTTACCTTTGGTTTCACTATTTGCACTAAAGGTTTCCTTATTCTCATTAGTTAAGTTGACATTTGGATTTACTTGAATGGTTCCTCTTGGTTTCAAGTTGCTTGGTGCAATGTTAGTATAATATAGCCAGCATCTGCAATTGGCAACATTCTCAGCTCCACCATTAAGGTCTCCAGGATACATCATCTGAACATGACTGCTACCATAAATATCAAAGAAATCATCTATTTCTACTGGTTGGATTAGCTTTGCACGGTGCCATGGCCTGACACGACCTTTGCCTTGGCCATTCATCCAAACCTTATATCTCATCCCATTGTTTACATTATATGTCCAGGATATATGTGATTGGTTTGTATGCAAAGCATCTTTGACTATATTTTTAGCACGTTTACGGGCATGGCCTTTAAATTTTTCTTCTATTAATTTTTTAGCTTCATCTTCAGAAAGGTCCTTGTATTTCTTTTTTTGATACTCTTTCTCTATCTTAGCTTGAAGACTATAATTTTCTTTTTCAATCCTATTTTGAATGAAGCTAGTGAATTGTTTAGTGTTATCTCTTACAGCTTTATCTATGAACTTATCCTCTGTTTTCACTAGCATCTTCTGTTGACTGCTTAATGCTTCAGTGATTACATGATCTAGATTTGGAGTTTCCAAATTATGTGTACCGTCAACAGTAGCCTTGATGTTATTGTCTAAACATTTGTCGACAACTTTGTCAATTTGTTCTGCAGCTTTATTGTAATGTGCATTAGGATATTCAAATGCAATATTCTCTTTAATTACAAAAAGTTCATGCAATCTTTGTAAGTATAATGCATATTGCAGTCTGTCTCTAGGATTCATAAATAATCATAAAAATTTAGTAATTGTTCATATCTTCATCCAAATCATTAATCAAAGTTTCAAGCTTACCTTCAGCATCCATTGGAACATCACCAAACACAACAACATCTAATGATTGGTTATTCATAAATCTCTTATCAAAATATAAATCAGACTCATCCATCTCCAAGAGATATTTTTCTGGTAAACGATTTATGAATTCTCCAAGGGTTAATGCCCCATTCTGTAAAAGCTTGATTAGTCTGTCAAGTTGTGTGTCTTCACCTTCAAAGTTTGCAGGTAAAAATTCTATTTTCACATCAGATTCAAATTCTGTTTGGAGAATAACTTTGTTTACAAGATTTGCAATTCTTTTCTGTATAATTGCAACGGTAGATTTACTGTAATTTTTTAGCAATGATTCTGTACGGTTACTTGCTATTCCTGTTGAATCACTATCTCCTAACCTTTCTTTAGGTACACGATGAACACGATAAATACGGTCAGTCACTTTCTTGGATAAGTCGAGGAAGCTTCCTTCTTTCCTTTCTTCACCTATCTTATGAACATCAATGTGTATATTATCCTCATCACTAGGAATCACTACACATAAAGCTGTTCCAGGTTCGTTGCTAATACTTTTAAATTCTTGTTCAAGGTCTGATTCAAAATCATCTTTTGTATAATTTTCATCTTCATCAATACTTCCAGTAACTGTTATGATGTAATTTGGAACACCATGACTTTTGAAGTAGCCTTTCTGATAGTCAATGATTGCTTCGTCTGTTATTATTGCTCCTAATTCTGAAAGGTATTTTGGTTTACCGTATACTTTTGATTCTGAAGATTTTGAATTGAACCATATGATATCGTTGGCTAATGTTTCTGTAGTGATGTCATAATCCCATAAACCACTATCCTTATTCAAGAATTTATTGTTGCTTGGATTGTAAAGTTTGAAATAAGTTTCTTTAGCACCTATTTTCTGAACAACTCTTTCTTTGTCACGGCACATCCTAAGGTATACGCTGCTTATGTGGTTTATTCCTACGAAATTCATTTGTTCATCACGGAGGAATTCCAATCCTGCAAAACCAAATGTTTCATAATCTTCAAGGAATGATTCCAATTCTTCATCAAAATCAAAATCATCTAACAAATTACGTATTTGTTCTGGAATTTCATTTGATTCACTGACAAATTTCTTTCCACTGAAAATAGCATCTTCAGCTTTAACGGTAATGCAACTGTCATGTGTTCCACTCATCTCCCTTAATTTTTCAAGAAGGAATGGATCATAAACTGGTTCGATAATTTCAGTACCATAAGTTAATTCATCTTTACTCATTTCTTGAGATTTCACATCATATTCATTCAGTACACTTTTGATTACTGAATCTCTTAATGTGTTGCTTTTTACAACTAACATAATTATCTTCCTTTTCTTTTTCTTAATTTTGCCCTAGCTTTTTGAGGGTATAAACCTTCATGCAATAATGTTACACTATCCACACGGTCATCATGAGTTGACTCATCATCCGCCAAAACTTTATCTGTAGGGAATTTCACTGCTTGTTTCTTGAAATCCTTTAACCATTTGCCTTTGACAAATAGTATTTTTCCCTTGTTCATTCCACGCACCATACGGGAAGCCCTTATCAGCTTTGATTTATGAACATCAATAAAAGTAGGGTTATAATCTTCAAATTCCTTTTTCCAGTAATTGGCTACAATTTTTCCTGCTGCTCCAGGTTGACGTTCAATCCAGTTATCATATTCATAGTATCTATCCATTATAGACATCATCTTTGATTCCAATTTACCAGGACTTTTTTTAGTGCTGTCTTGGTTATGGATCACTCCGATTTTTCCTTTGAATACTGAATCTAAACTCCATGCTGTATAATCTGAAGTGCTTTTTTCTGTAGCTGCAATATCCCAAGTGATGACTTGCTGAAGCAACTCTTGCTCTGTCAACATTTCATCATATTCCTGTCTGCTAATTGTATGGGTGTCAATCATATCATGGTCAAATACATCTCCAGATTTGACTTCATAATCCCAATTACCTATCTGAAATTGGTAATCTGCCTTGGATAATTCCTGCAAGTTTTCAAGATAATCTTCCTTATCAATATATGGGTTATCCCAGAAATTCATTTCAAAAAAAGGGTAAGGGCCATTGACAAATCTTTCCTTGAGATATGTTGAACCGTCAGCGTCTGCAGGGTTACTGATATAGTATAGTGACAATGGGAAATCCATCAGGCCATCTGTTCCACGTAGACTCCTATTGAGAAACTGCAAGTTTACCTTAAAGAATTCACTTGCCTCATCAACTATAATACGATGGTATGCTCTTGACTTGAATTTCTCTTTATCCTTCTCTAGGAGCATATATGAGTAGAATATTTTTGCATTTGTCTTATGATTGATGAAACATCGCTTTGATTGGTTATGTTCAACATATGGAAATTGTCTAGTCCATTCATTGATATAATCGACCACTCCTCCAGTAGCAATTACATTGTCATAGGTAGATCTAAGAATTAGACATCTATAGTTTTTCACATTGAAGAATTGTAAAGCTAAGACTGCACCTAGTATTGACTTGCCACTATATGCAGAACCGCCAATAAGTTTTCTTTTTGATGTGTCACATATAGCGTACAGTTGTGCAGGATATGGTTTTATAGGTATGAACCTATTTTTCTCAATTGTTCTATGGATTAAATCCTCATCTTCTTTTGTGAAGGATATTTTGCTGTAGTCTACTTTCATAATTTCTCAATGAATTCTTCGTCTTGTTGATTTCCCCAATTTCTTATCATTTCCATTTCTTCCGAACTATACTCAAAGAGATTTTCTTGTCCAATTTCTGATTCAATATTAATAATTAGATTACTGTCAGTAGTTTCTCGTTCTCGTAATTCCCTAAGAAGAGGAGGTAAGAGTTGAGCTTTTTGTAAAGGAGTTAAACTGTTTAAATTTAATTCCAAAAAAATTTCATTTATTAAGTTTCTCAATTCATCATTAATATCTGCATAATCTTCACCAGCTTCTTCTAATTTTTTTTTACGCTTTATTTCCCTCTGATGAGATTTTTTAACGCCTTCCTCTTTAATATTGAATTCCTTATCTCGAAATCTTCTTATAGTATCTGGATGAATAGATTCTCCTTTATCATCCAAATATTCTGAAATATATTCTGGGGTTTTTTGTTTAGTCAGCAAGTTAATTATATCATCATAAAATTTGCTTGTTTTTACTTTATTAGGACGGCCTCTTTTTTTCAGTTTCATTTTTGCAAAAACTCCTTATAATTTTGCAAAAATTCGCAAAATCTGTTTTTTTTTAATGGATCATGTTGAAGTATAGATTGATTAGTATTGTCAATATTGTTAATGCTATGCCAATCCAAGTAATCTTACGTTGACTTTCTTCTTTCTGGTTTTTCATGTCAGTTTCTATCTTGGTTATTCTGACTTCAAGGTTTTTGTCATCTTGTGAGGATTGGAGTATTAACTGGTTTACATTATCACTCAAATCATCTAATTTTTGTTCCATTTTATCAATTTTTTCATAAATTTCATCTATTCTCTTATCTTTATAATCTGCTCTGGTCTCTAGCCCTTTGATTTGTATACTGTGGTCTTGTATTTGGTCTTCGTGTATACAAGTGTAATCACTCTTGGGTGTCATCTTGTACCTCTGTTTCGTATTCTTCATTTAGTACTACTTCTCCTCCAGGGTATTCTAGTATTGTTTCCATGTTTGCATTTCCTAGGAAGTTGAATGTGTTTGGGTATTTTGCATCGATATATGCTAATATGAAGAATATTATTGTTGATATGATTTGGCTAAGTGTGGTTGTATCAATTGGAAGGTTAAGTCCTTTAGCTGCTAATGTTCCTAGTAGCCATCCTGCTAAAGTCATTGATACGAACTTTATTATTGTGCTTATGTTTCCGATGTAATTGGTTTGTGTCATGACAATTTTGCTCCTATATTGTTTTTTTTGGTGGTTGAAGATTTTTAAAAAAAAGGATAATTTGAAAGAGGATTTGCACCTCTAAAATACTATTTTTATTATAGAGTATTCGTGGAAAACAGTATTTTCTACTGATTTCCTATAATAAAGAATAATATTGTGAAATACTTTCACCAAATTACGTTATTGTTGCATTAAAAATTTATATTTATATCTTATAATATATTGGGTTTTTCCCATCATTCATCTTTTTTTGATGGGAAATAATCCTATATTGGAATCGAACCAATACTAGCACACCAGTGAGGATTACAAAAAACTATTGGTGAAATAATGAACAGATCAACCTAATATTACACCATACGGAAAATCAATATACTTTCCATTACCTATATAGTATGGAGGTGCAGAAGATAATACACGGCCACATCTACTGCAATAGATTTCTCGACGGTGCTTGTCTTCTACAATTTCTGTGCTATGGCAGTCAACAGATTTATACTTCATACTATTTTATTCCCTTTAAATTCAAAAACTAAAAAATTAAGGAGGTACTCAAATGAAAAGCTTTTTTTGAGGAGGAAATGCAAATTTGGAATAAAAATAAAAAAAACATTTCTTCTAAAAATTATTTTATTTTGATAATTTAGAGGACTGTGTTTACTTAATTCCCTGAGCATATGGATTATGTGATTTTATTAACCGAAGTGATTTGAACAATTGAAAAGATAACCAAAACTTTTTGAACGATACAATATTTTAAAGTTTGAAGTGAAAAAATGTTAAAAAATTTTTATTCAAAATAAAACATTTCCTCCTCAATATACTCTGTAGAAAATTAGAAACAATAAAAAAAAGTTAAGAAGATAAAAAAAGAAAAAAAGTGTAAAAAAAGGATTAAATATTTTTTTTAATACGTAAACGTTTTAATTCTTTTTGAATAGCATCATGCTCCTCATCAAAAGAATCTTTCTTATGTGCTGATAGAGAACCAGAACCCATACCCCAGTATGAATCGCTTTTTCTGTTTTTGTATTTGGAACGATACTTGCGACTGAATATAGCTTTCTGCTCACGTAAAGCATTTAGTTTGCATTTATCGCTACAATACTCTTGACGATTATGCTGCTTCTCAAATGGTTTACCGCACCATTTGCATTTGTTGGGGTAATAGGGTTCGTTCTCAAGTGTCATTTGAACTGTAGAAATTAATTTCATCACTTCCAATACGGTTCGAAAATAGAGAGAGTGCGGAGAGTATCTTCGTAATCTCCCATGAAAGGGATAGCACGGTCATCAATGTAGGCCACTGCAGGAGGCTTGATATTAGTTACATCATGAACATATCCTAATAGATCATGTTCAGCTAACCATTTGCTAACCTTGTCAAATCTTCTTGCAGTTAATATCACTACTTTGTACTTTTTGTTCAGTGCTTCCAGGAACTCTTTTGCACCATGTCTTGGAGTAGATAAATCATTCTCATCATAATGAGTATAATTATTAAGCACTCCATCAAAATCGACGCAGACTGTAGGTTTCATCTTCTAAGCTCCTCTGATAAGTTTTTATAGACCATCCTATCTATGTCTTGGAATTGATGTTCCAATCCTATTTTAAATAATAAAATTTTGTTGTGGATCTTAAGTTGCCTAATTAGTTCTAATGTTAGTTCAGTATCCATTTTTTGCCTCCCAATATTCACATTCACATAACCATTTGTTTTTTTCTGCTTGTGTATGTTCCTTATATCTTCCAAGTTCACAAGTAGTTACCTCTTCACCATCTCCATTGGGACCGTAATCTGCAAAATTTTTACATCCTCTACAGTATACTTGTATTTTCATAGCACCATCTCCAAAGCACGTAATTCTTTTTGGTAAAAATCTTTTAGGATGAAAAGTCTTTGACTACGTTTGATGTCCTTTTTTGTTAGAAAATTTAGTTCTGACAATTGACTATCTACATTAAGTATGCTCATTTTCAAGGAATATATTCTATCATATAATTTCCTATCAACAACATCTTCAGATTCTATAGTTTGCAAGTTTTCTTTTAAATTAGTGACCTCTTCTTTTAATAATTTTATGTTCGCCATACTGGAGCCTCCTTGTTGAAATCATGACGGTTCAATTTATCACAAAGACCCATCATAAATTTTTTAGCTTCCTTAAAAGTATAACCAGATTTCTCATTATAACCTAAACTGACAAGAGTCTTTTCAATACCATTCGGATAACGAATATTAAAAATGTAAGTGTGGATAGAAACACGAAGGTTCTCATTATCCACTTTAACATAATAATCTCCATTCATCTAATTACCTCAATACTGTACTTATATGCAACATCAAACAATCTACGAATATATTTCATGCGTAATTCAGCGGCATTCAACTTCTGTTTAATAGGGACTAACTGTTTCTTAACCCAGAACTCCTTATCCTTTTGAGTAGGTTTACTTGTTCTAGGTTGAAGTGCAGTTTCCCAATCGGTGTAAAGCCAAAGGTCCGCTTCCATGCATTCGTACTCTGATTTTGCTTTCATATAATCTTCTTCAGAATTGTGTAGTGCAATAATTAGCTCAATGAATGAACCTCCAAAACCAGGAGTAATTTCTATAGTACTTTCTTCAGACATTCTTTCAACTCCATTTCCAATGATTTTATTTTATCCAAGTCTGGATTTTCTTTGTTTCTCTCTACTTCAATAGTAACTCTTAAACTTTGTATTGTTTGATTCAATTGATTCATAATTCCAAAACCTTTTCACCATTTTTCAAATCTAACAATTCTTTCTCTAGATGATCTGCATAAAGGAAAATTTTATCACAATTTAATGATTCTGCTTTAATAATCAAAACATCAAACAATAAATGATTAATGTTAATTTCTCCTTGAACAGTTGGTCTATATTTTTCTTCCATACCATAACCTCCTAATGTTTGGTGGTATACTGTTTAACTCATTTTGGAGTTCAATGCACCTATTTTTATAATAATTTTTACTTTCTTTCTGGTTTTTGTTGTCTGTTCGCTCTATGTAAAGCTCTTTTTCTAGTTTTACTATTTGTTCATTGAGATTATTGAGCAAATCACATAACCATTCTGCTTCAATTTTTGTATGAATGCTTCGGATTACCTTGCTTCAATAACATTTCTGCATATGCAATATCCTCTAATATCACATTCCTATCCCTTATAAAAGGTGGTTTAAATCTTTTTTCAGTCATCTTTTTCACCTTTAAAAATACAGTTTTCATATGATAATATATCATCAAAAAGGATACAATAATCCTTATCATGATATTTACAGTCTTCACATTCACTCATAACAATTCACCTAACTCTTTTCTCTAATTTATTTGCCATCTTTTCTTTTGGATCTGTCGAATCATGATAAATTCTAAGATACATACAATAGCAGTTGTATCTTAAACATTTCTGACAAGTGAAATAATACTTGTCAGTGAACATGTTCAACAACAATAGAATAGGACGTGGAACTGAATGATTAGTTCCACAATAAGCACATCGTATTTTCATATTTGATTCCAGGATAGATCACGATAGCGTAAGTATTGGTGTACAGGAACAGGTTGTGTGTAACCTAGTTCTTCGCTTATCATGCTCATGGTTTTTCCCATGTTCTTTTGTTCTGATAGGAATTTTATTCCTCCTGCTGCATCGATACGGCCACTTCCCCAATGGTGAATGGCGTGATGTTCACTTTTGCTAATCATGACAAGATTTTCAATACTGTTGTTTTCTTTGTTGTTGTCGATATGATGGACTACGAAATTTTCTGGTATTGGTCCGTTGTGTTCTTCATAGATTAGGCGGTGAAGGAGTTTGCCCGTGTAGGGTTTTGTGGTTATTTGTATGTAACCATCGTCTCTTTTTCTTGCGTTTCCCCATTTTGTTTTTATCATTTTTCCCACATCATTTATAACAATGTTATATATATCATATATATATATAAAAAAATATTTTATATAATATAATAATATAATAAAATAAAAATTAAAAAAAAAGTTCAACTATAACTAACACATATGTTAACATATGTAACATATGCCACCATATGTTACACATATGATACACTTATTTTACACTTGAAACAGTACTTACTTGGGAACCTCCATAAAATTAACAACATTCAAACCTAAGTTAATACAATGCTCCTCAAGTTCCAATGCAGGAACATCATTCTTACGAGCAATATTCCTAATCTGATTACGACCAACACCACCTAACTTGCTGTTAAGCCTATTCAGTGGAACCATGCATTCATCAAAAGCACTTGCAGATTCAAGTCTCTCTTTCTTAGCTTGTCTGATTTGACAAAGCTTGTCTTTAGCGACATTAAGCTGATTGTCAAGATGTTCAATCCTCTGAATCAACTTTGCCTCTTCATCCTCTATGTTCAAGGCTATGTCTATTTGACGTTCTATCCATGCACTGCGTGAACCATTCACTACAGTGGCAAGAGCATCCCACTTGTTATCATCAATGGTAATGCAGTGATTGCCTTTGGTCATTGTAAAACACCTCGTATATGTTTGCAATATTTTTCTTTGTCAGACAACAATACTCCGCCAAATAGGAGGTTTTCTCTACGATAATGAAAATCTGGACAACTGCATTGTACAGTATTCTCATCATGATCTACAGTTACCAAATATGATTTGTTAGGGTTGGATTGGGAAGTTACCTCCCAATCTTCCCATTCGCCACAGATGGTATGTGAGATTATGTCCATCATAACATCTCCTTAATCCATTGGAGAATTTCTGGACATTCATCTTGACTTATAATGCCACTTTTCAACAGTTTGCTTAATTCGATTTTGGCTTCAAGCAAACTTCTTGATGGCAATTCTTCAATTATGCTTTGAGCAATTTCTTTAGATGAGTCAAGGTTATTAGTTTTTTTAGGTTCTGCAGGAACCTCTTCAATTACCTCTTCAGATTTAACTTCTAATTCTTTAGGTTTAGGTTCAACAGTTCTCAATTTCTCAACTTCATAGGAATAATTCCCTTGAGCGTCAATGAAACAATGATACTTTTCATTTACAATGCTGTTGACCTTTACAATTAATTTGTTAGATTGGTAGTCATCATTGTGAACTACCTTAAGGTCTGCTTGTCCAACGAAAATAATATTTTTTTCAGAAGTTCTGATTTCTTTTAGGATTTTTTTGAAGCGGTCATTCCTTACTTCATATTTCTTGATTCCTTTGTCTTGACTTACTAACATTTCAATTAGTGAAGAGACCCCATCAAGGATAATGGTGTCATAATCACTTTTTGCGATTTGTTGAATCGCTTCCTTTATCGCATTGAAAGTTTTCACGTCATTAGTCAAAGTCAGATCAAGAATGTCACAGTCAGTATAATTTGTGTCATCCACATCAATTACGATAGGATTCAAATTATGTTCCCTGCAGTATTCTGCTGCGAATGTGGATTTGCCTGTTCCATCGTTACCGTAAACGAGTATTTTTTTAGCGTCATCCACTCCTCTTTGTTTTAGTTTAAATGCCATAGCACAGTCCTCCTCCTTTAGTACCATAAGAATCCATATGTAGGTTTTGTTAAGAAGAAACATAATCCTACGAAGATTATTAATGCAATTACAATTGCACTGTAAACACTAATTCTTATAACAATATCTTTTTCAAAGATGCTGTAGTCTGGAGTAGCACGTTGTAATCGTACTGGTTCTTTCTTAATCGCCATCATACTCACCTTCCTCTTCTTCAGCTTTTTCGATTTCTGCTCTTCTTTCCATTTCCGCATCGAGGCGGATACATCTAATATCGAGAATGTCATCTCTTTCCCAGGAATACATTTTTAGAGTGCCTCCAATATGAGATGAGCGAGGTATTCTTCTTCGCATTTGTGTTCTTCGATACGAGCTTGTTGTTCATCATAGTCAAAATCATGTAGATGTGCGTCTTCATCAACCCAAGAAGGGATGCCGTCATCTATGATTTGTGATTCTGCATAGTCTACTTCGTTCATGCTAACACCTCATCAAGTGTAGTGCAGTTGTTTATGTCTGGTTTGCATTTGCTGCATGGTGTTGCACCTACTGGTTTTCCTTCTACAATGACAAAGTTCTCTTTTTGAATCATGTTGTCGCAGTAGCAACGGAGTGTGTGGTAGATCATGCTTCGAGTGTTGAGTACGTAGGTTTCAGACATGTGCTTCACCTGTGTTTAGAAATAGTTTGACTTGTCTTAATGCATTCTTGAGGTTTTGGTTCTCTTGTTTGAGAGTTTCGAGTTCCTCAGATGCAGTACCGTTTTCCAGTTTTTCTTGTAGTTCGTCCCAGTGTTCGTAACTGATTAGAACTCCAAGTTCAGTACGTTCAATCATATAAAATCACATGTTTCGATAAGTAAAAGTTAAGGTGTTGCAGCACCTTTAACCTTTCTTGTTTAATTATTAGATTTTTATAGTATATAAATGTTTATCTTTTTATTTACATATAAATAAACTAATTTACTTAAATTTATATTAAAATATAAATATTAAGATAAATATATATTAATATATAAATATCAATAAAAATATAAATAGGTGATATGGTAATGGTAATCAAAGAAACAAAAGTCCAAGTAACAGGAGGAAGTCTTAGAACTTCTATCCCGTCATATATTGTTGAATCTTTAGGTATAAAAAAAGGAGATCTCATCAGATGGAAATATGATAATGAAACTAAAACAATCACTGTTGAAACAATTTCCCCATAACTCTTTTTTTATACCTTTTTTTAATAAAGACAATATTTATATAGTACCGAAATAAAAATAGTAAATAGGTTACTAAAAAAATATTATCACATGTTTCGATGTTTTACTATTTTTCTATTGTAACCAGTCTTGGAGTTCGAGATTGGTTATAATGTTGCAGCATTAAAACTTAATCGTTGACAACTCCATCGACCATTTTTAAACAAACACTAAAAAATATCTCTTTTTTTTATTTAATTTTTACTCAAAAAACATATACCCTAACTTTTTTTCATTCTGAATTCGTATAAAATCCACAATACAAATTTTATATATATTACTCTATATTTTTTAATTTATATATATAATTTAAGATAACCAACCAACTATTAAAAAAAAAGAATTTAAGCACAATCTTATTTTAGTCACCGTGATATATAAAGTTATTTGTTCAGAAAAATAAAGTATAAAAAACAATTGTTCAACAATTAAAGCAATTTAATATTATTTTGTTCACAATAAAAAAATAAATCACATAGATTTTCAAAAATAGTGTTCAACACCACAACCCAAAAATTATGAGTTTGTCCAAAATACAAAAAAAATAGAGAGAACATTACTTTTCACACGCTCTCTCTCTCTTTAAAAAATTTTTTATAAAGAAATATTGTTCTCACGAAGAATCTCCTCAAAAACCTTACGAGCCTCCGAATGAATCTCCTCCTTAATCTGCATATTCTCCTCACGCAACAACTCATTCTCCTTACGAATCTTCAGAACTTCTGGACTATCAAAAGTCAATTCCTTATGATGATAATTAATAAGAATATCATCAAGAGCAGAAATATATTTCATCTTAAGTTTCTCTGGATCTTCAAAAAAATAAGCCTCATTAATCTGACCTTTACTACGTCCCTGCAAGAAATTAATCTCTTCAAGATTCAACTTGTTATCCCCATTCTTCAGATTACTTGCATGAAATTTCCTCAACATATGGGGCCTTAATTTGTTATAGTCCCCAACTTTCCCCATGTTTAATGTTTCGTTCAAATCAGCAAAACGCTGTGAAAGGTAAGCAGGACATGTTTTGAACAATGTATGTGTAGCAATCAATGGTTTTTTCACAGTAAACAAGTAATTCACTATAGCTTCTGTAGCTTCAGGAGAACAGAAAGTATAGTAAGGCTTGTTGGTTTTCTGTCTTTTCAGATAAAAAATAGGAATTATATTATCCTGGTCTTTCAATGCATTCATCACTTCATAGATATCATTGCTATTATGATAATCCGTAGTGGCATCTATGAAATCTTGTATGGTAAGGCTAGTTGTTTCAGCACGTCCCATACCAGAACTACTCATGAAAAGGATTAATGCAGACATTATAGGACTTGAGATTTTCAATGCTTCCTGCAATTCCTCACGAGTTAACAGATCACTATAAGTGATAGGTGAAGATTCACGTACATTTTTAACGCTGAAAAAAGGCAAAGGATGTACTTCAATTTCAAAATGACGATAAATAGTTTGAATGATATTTAATCTTTGCTTTGCAGTTTTCTGTTTGAAAGTTGCATAAAGATATGTTCTGAAATTGATTAGTCTTTCTTTGAGTTTACGATTTTTCCATTTGATTCCTTGGTCCTCTTCTTTTTCAGCTTCCTTAATTAATTCATATAAGGATTTCTGATTAAATTCTGTATAAATCCTTACTGCCACTTTATAATTTTTCCTTGTTGAAATTGAGTGGTTGCGTTCAGCTGCAATTTTTTCAAGTATAGTCAAATCTTTCATAAGCATATATTATCACATACCCATAATAACTTTAAAGAGAGAGCATGTGAAAACTAATCAAAGATAAAAAGTAGTATAAATATATGGATATAATATAAAAAAGTATAAGGAAACAACATTCAAAAAAATAGATAAAAAAAGTATATGTTATTTCAATATGCAATCCACACAAGTATAATGATATTTATAACACTTTTTTTCACATACCCTCAAAGAAAATATATATTGCCAAAACAATAAATACTTTTCCAAAAGTATAGGAAATAACATACACTTTTTTTTAAAATTAAAAAAAAATAACAATAGAGAAAAATTATAATGGAGCTACACTATAGAACTGAATATCCCTACCATTAGTAGCCTTAATAATTTCACTAGCAGTACAAACCTTATAAAGTTTAGTTGGATCATAAACCTTAAACTTATTATTACCAACATAATTATAAATGCTAATCCAATGACCATAATTATAAACGAATCCAAGACATTTAGGCTTTGAACCTCCACCAGTTTGAATATGTGCAATAACACTATAACCACTATCAATCGCTTTTTTAACTGCTGCAAAAGTACGAGGAATCACCTTAACTTCCACACCTAATTTTTTTCCACCAGCAATTAATTGTGCAGGACTAGTACCATTATTGTTAGTACCACAAGCTTTCTTACATTCAGCTACAGTACGATACATAAACAATTGTGTCATAGCATTATGGAGACTAGTGTTACCACATTCCACACTAGTTGGTTGTTTTTGACCACGGAAAGCAGTAGGCTCCTCATACAATAATGTTGTGTAGTTAGGCAATCGGCCATGTTCGTTAAAGTATCCTGCTTGATTGTCAAACAATCCACAGTACTCACTTTTTTTCAAGTTATGTGTTTTACCATTCATATCTTTCATAGAAAGATTTGCAGGTAATTTTTTATTCTTCTTTACATTATTCTGCAATTTCTTTGCAGCATTTTGCATTTCTTTTTTATCAAAACGAATAGTACTCATACTATCTTCTCCATGAATTTTATTTTCTTAACATACTTCTTCAGTACAGTACACCTTACAGGAGTAGCAGTACTATCTAATGTGAAATCACAATACAAAGGACCTTCCTCTGGATTGTAAAAAGCACATTTTTTACAGTCTTCATCAATAAAATTTTTAGCCATTTTAAGTCACCGTAAGAGTAATTGTTCTACTACTAGCACCATATTCAATGCTGCCACCATAATGGAAAGTAACTTTATACTTTCCCTTTTCAAGAGTAATCTTCAATTTGAATACACCATTACTATCTGTTGTTTTGCTGTAAGCTTTTGTCCAAGCAGGTACTGTTTTTGTCTTAGCAACCTTTTTGGTAGTAGTAACATCTTGAGTACTTGTTGTAGAACCTCTAGTGTGAGTGCTACCAACACTGCTTTTAGGAGTTGATTTGAAATTGTTTCCATTGATATCTCGCAATGCTTTACGTCTGCTAACTGCCTTATCTAATCCCGTAACCATATCAAAATCAGCATCACAAGTACATGTCAATTCACCTTCGGCAACATGTTTTGGATTAACTGCAAGACTACCTATACGGCCACAAAACGGACACCAATTCAACCATGTTTTCTTATAAACCTTATAGCTGTACACACTTGTAGTGACTCCTGGTTTACCAGTAACAGTCAATAATGGACAGTTATCTTTTGTAGGATTCCAAGTTTTCTTGCCACTGCCTACTCGTGTAGATTTTGTAGCTTTACTAACTTTATTTCCATTACTTACATCACGATCCAACTTATTAACATTAGCAGACGTTGTAGTAACTTTCTTTGTTGTTTTTTCCTCTTCATAATAAGTAACTGTATGCTCATCCCTATGAATACTTATAGTGCAAACAGTATCTGGAAGAACAATATCAGTTAAACTATTTCCCTCATCGTCAGTACGGTTCTTTGTTTTAAGTGTCGCAGTAACATATTTGTTACTCTTATACTTCATAGTAAGATTACTGGCCGTAATTTGTGTAGCAATCTGATTGATTTTACTTCCAACATTAGCATTTCCAAGAGTGATTTTAGTTTCACCAGGCAAATGAGGATTTTCAGTAATTGCCTTTACTTGAGCTTTAATCTCATGTTTATAATCTGGAATCTTTATTTTTACCTTATCATATAATTTAAAACCAGTATTCCCACTTGTGACTTGTTCAATATCTTTTAAATCAACTTCAAGGTTAATCTCAGGATATCTTTTATCTAAAAGAGTAGTTGCACAATGATTATAAATAACATAAGGATTGCTTTCACTAGTTTCAACAGTACCTACTTTAGGTACAATTAAAGAACTATTTGCATCTTTTTTATTAGGAACTTCTACATATTCCAATCCAGTTTCCATAGCTTCATAGCCACTACCAGTATTATAATAATCCCTTATAAACAATTCTCCACTCAACTTTGTGAATGGTGCAGCCCAATAAGCAGTAACTACTTCGGTTTCAGTTTCACCGCTAGTTTGCTTTTCAATAATCATAGGGATGCTTTCACCTTTTGCTACAGCAAGATTGGACCAGTTTGTGATAATAGTTGCCAAATCAGTTCTAGTTAATTCTGTAGTTCCTCCACTTGTAGTGCTATCTAAACTGAAAATAGGAGCGATAGCTTTGTAACTATCGCTTTCATCTATTTCATACTCAATATTCTCAGCATTAAAACTTAGATCTATAACCACATCATGGTCTTCACCACAACTGCTATAATTCAAGAAATCAAGATAACGATGAATCACATTAGAATTCTCATCCTTAATATAATGAGTCATGAAAATGTTACCAGTTTCATCTTCAATATAACGGAGCAATTCAAGTTTAGTCATTGTGCCATTGAAAGCAACTTTGTTCTTTGTTCCCAACGGTTTTTCAACATTTCGTATAGTGAAATATTGTCCAAATTCATCTGTAAGAAAAGAACTGCTGTTAACATTATTGCTAGTTGTTACGAGAGTTATTGTCTCTGTTGCACGTTGCTTGAATAATTCAACAAAATTAAGCTCTACAAGAACCTCTTCAAGTGGCACAGTTATACTGTTACCATCCCAATAATCATATTTTGCAGAATTACTAATCACATACAATACTCCTTCAAGAGAAGAACTACTGTCTGGAATCCATACCTTATTCCCTATCCTAAAGTTTTCACGAATCTTATTGATATCGCTACCTAAAGGATAAGTTAAACTAGCTGATTTAATTTCTTTTTCTTCACTATACCTTTCAATGTCACATTGGTCAGAATCAAGATATAGTAAAGGTTCCTCTGCTTGATTTAATAAAAGAATAGTAAAACCCATTGTTTACCACCTTTCACTAAAGGTTACACTTTGAATCATAGCATTATCACATTCAAAATTATAATCCTGGTGGATTATAAACCAATCACTATTGAAATCCACATAACTTGTTATGTCTGTATTCTCATAATCCCCAGTAGAATTATCTTTTGTCAACTTATATGCTACACGGTTTTCACAGTCTAAACGGATAATATCTCCTGCATTAACAACACTATTGGTTCGTAAGACCCATTTTTGATTTGTTACTGTTTCATTAATTGTGAAACTTGTTTGGTT
>Ga0265299_10001008_pt1 | contig 33956 bp, 51 predicted proteins | sample AusTroGonzalo_MG_4_FD_193485 | JGI IMG/M metagenome (GOLD analysis project Ga0265299, IMG submission 193485) | Bovine rumen microbial communities from tropical cattle in Woodstock, Queensland, Australia - Gonzalo_02 | ecosystem: Host-associated > Mammals > Digestive system > Stomach > Rumen ... | reverse complement strand
AATTAAAGCAGGTTACTCTAAAAAAACTGCTTACTCAATAGGACAAAGATTATTGAAGAAAGTTGAGATAAAGGCTGAGTTAGAAAGAAACACACAAGCCGCACAAGAAAAGTTTGAGTATACCAAAGAAGAACACTTTAAAGAACTTGAGGAACTTAAACTTGCGGCAAAGAAAACAGGTGCTTTAGCCGCCGCAGTAAAAGCGGCAGAGTTAAAAGGCAAACTGTGTGGTCTTTATATTGAAAAACAAGAAGTAACGGTAAAAGAGCCACGCAAATTTGTTGTAGAAATAGTTAAGCCAAACTAGGCGGTATAAAAGTGCAAGAAACAAAAATCAAAAGCACTTTGGTCTTTGAAAAGAATTATAAAAACACAAGCCCCACAATTGTAAATGTGGGAACTGTAAGAAGTGGGAAAAGTTATGCCATAGCGCAATGTATAAACCTTTATTGCGTTGAACATTGTGGTCTAAGGGTAGCCATAGGGCGAAAAGTGGCAAATACTTTAAAAACTTCCGTACTTAAAACGTGGACTGACGCAACAATGAAAATGCAACTATTTGACGCAGAAAATTATAACAAAACCGATAAATACTATGAGTTTGACTTCCACGACGGAAACCCTACAAAAAGTTTTATACAGTTCTTTGGCTTGGATAACTCTCAAAAGGTTATGGGTAGCGAATACAATTTGATTTGGATAGATGAGGCAACGGAGTTTACTTATGATGATTATTCAAAATTACAAACTCGTTTAAGTGCCGAAAAGCCAAACGGTTGGAAACGAAATCAAATTATATTATCACTTAACCCAGGCGATGCAAGAGGTTGGATAAAAGCCAAACTATTGCCGCAAGATGATGTTTTTTTAATTGAGAGCAGTTACAAAGACAACCCATTTTTAGCCAAAGATTATATTAAAACTTTGGAAGCGATGAAAGATGTAAACCCCCAAATTTACAAGATGTTAGTTTTAGGGCAATGGGGTGTAAGTGAAGGGTTAGTATTTGACCGTTGGGAGTTATACGATGATAGCACCGCGCCAAAGAGTTTTGACCAAGTAATATATGGCTTGGACTTTGGTTATAACCACCCGACCGCCCTTATTGAGTGCAGTTATAAAGACAACGCGGTTTATTTGAAAGAGATTATATATAAGCAACACTTAAACAATGGCGAGTTGATAAAACTAATGGACGCTTTAGGAGTTAATAAAGACCTCGCTATGATAGCAGACAGCGCAGAGCCGGACAGGATAGACGAGATATTTGATAAAGGCTATCAAAGAGTGGAAGGTATTAAAAAAATTGAAGTGGTACAAACTATAAACATTTTAAAGAACTATAAGATTTATATTCACAAAGACAGTAAAAATATACAAGACGAGTTTAATACTTACGAGTGGAAAAAGAATTTGGCAGGCGATTATTTAGATAAGTTAGAGCCGGACAAGCAACACGATGACGCAATAGCGGCGATTAGGTACGCAACATTATATTTTGATAGGAACGCAGGAGTTAAAGCATTTTATGCTTAAGAAAATAAAAGAGTTAGCAAAGAAATTTTTTGACGGTGCAGGCGAATTTGGCGCAGGTATGCGTGCTTGGATAACTTTATCCGGCAGAGATTTAAAAGCAGAAGAAAGCAATGGCTTTGCTTATGCGGCAGTTAGAGCAATAATAAACGCCGCTTGTAATGGCGAGTTACAATTAAAAACAAGCGATGGCTCGGTTATACCTTACGAAAAGAAAGGCAAAAATCCTTTACTTGATTTGCTTTATCAGCCAATGCCTAGTATCAATGAAAACATTTTTAAACAAATTATAGTTGCACAAATGCTATTCTTTGGCAATGTCTTTATATTAAAAGACGCAAGAGATAGTCAAGGCAGACCGACACGCTTGATACCTATACCGCGCTATTGTGTTACACCTTTCTTTGACGGTTATGGCTTTCCTTATGCTTACCAAATAAACACCCAAGCAGGCTCTTTTATCGTACCTAAACAAGATATTATACACGTTTATGAAGGCAACGAGTTAGACTTGTTTTGGGGGCAAAGCACAATGTTACGCACCAAAATTGATAGCGACATTATGAACAATGCCAAGACATTTAACTTGGCTTTCTTTAGAAACGGTGCAACTCCCGGTGGTGTTATTACCTTCCCCGAAGGTCAAAGAGTTAGCGAACAAGAAATGCAAGAAATACTTTCGTTCTTTAACGACCAACATCAAGGTAGCGCAAAGGCACACCGTACTGCTATATTGCAAAAGGGCGGCAAGTATGAAAGTTTTAAAACCACCCACAAAGATATGGAATATGGCGAGGGTTTAAAGTTCCACCAACAACAAATATTATCTATTGCCGGAGTTCCCCCCGCCCTTGTAGGCTTATTTGAATTTGCGCCACAGTTTAACACTAAAGAGCAACAAAAGATATTTTATGAAACACGCATTATGCCTATGATGAGGCTTTTTGCTGACGCCTTTAGTGAGGAACTTGTACCCGAGTTTGTAAAAGATGAAAGTGCTTATATTTGGTATGACTTCAGCAAAGTAAAAGCACTTGAGCCTGACTGGAATAGCCTTGCAGACGCGGCTTTAAAGTTATCGCAAAAGTGGCCTTTAAACGAGGTTAGAGATGTTTTAGGTTTACCCTTTAAAGATGTAGAAGGTGGCGATGAGCCGCCAAACCCTGTGCTTTCTGCCTTTGGCCTAAATGCACCAAAAGCCGACACAAAGGCTTTAAAAAGGGTAAGGACTATAAGACCTACCCCCGCGCAAATGAAACGCCACAAAGCGCAAAGGTTAGCATTAGTTGACGAACAAAGCGAAATAATGCGCTCAAGTATTGAGAGCCATTTTGCTATGCAGGCCGATTTAGTTAAAAACTATTTGACCGATTTAGACAAAGATTTCAAATATGATGAGTGCTTTGGCTCTATGGAAGAGCAACGCGATTTATTATTAGTTGTAAAAGTACCTGCTATGGCTCAAATATTTAGTAATGCTATCAAATTTGAACAAGATTATTTACAAAGTTTAGCACCTAGCAAAGATTATAAGTTTACTGATAAAAAGGCTATGCAAGACCGCGTTCAGTATTGGGCAGAAGTACACGCTTTTAAATGGGCGGATAGCATAGAACATACAACTTTTGAGCGTATTGATAAGATAATCAAAGTCGGCTCACAAAACGGTATGACTAACCGTCAAGTAAACAATATTATTTTACAGTTCTTTAGTGAAGAAGGTTATGAGCCAAGCGATTTAACCGTAAACGATAACGGTGCAAGAATAAGCATATTAGACCGTGTCAAAACTATTGTACAAACTGAAACACGCTCAACAATTAGCGAGGCTCAATTAGAGGCTTTTAACAGCACGCCTTTTGTAAACGGTAAAGGGTGGATAACAACAATGGGTGTATCAGACCACCACGCAGGACATTTAGAAATGGACGGACAGGAAGTACCCGCAAATGAAATGTTTACAAACCCTGTTACTAATCAGCGAACATTAGCACCCGGTCAATTTGGCACAGCAGACCAAGACATAAACTGCCTGTGCGATATGTACCCTGTTGTTATTGATGAGGACTAAAAAAGATATGGAAACTAATAAAAAACAAATTAAAGAGTATGTAGGCAACAAAGAATTTGAACTTGCCGATTTCAAAGCAATAGAACGGGCAGACGGTGCGCTTGAGATTAGTGGTTATGCTAATACAAAGCACGTCGCTGATAGATATGGCGATATCCCAACCGAATTTAACCGTTCTTATGTTTACGACATAGTTGAGTTTTTAAAAAACCCGATTATGTTATTAGACCACGAAGGCGAAGTTAAAAACGTGGCAGGCTCTTACGTTGAGTGCAGAGAAGATGAAAAAGGTTTATTTGTTAAAGGTGTATTTACTAAATCAGATTTACCTGTAATGAAACACGCTCGCACTTTGATTAAAGAAGGCCACTTAAAAACTTTTTCTATTGGTGGCAGGTGGCTATATGAAGATTTGGAAAACCCAAATCACTTAACATTAGCCAAAATATACGAGATTTCAATAGTAGCAGTTCCGGCAGACCCTAACGCTACTTTTGCACCTGTAACTGAAAAGGCCGCAGAAGTAGAAGACAAAAAGGACGAAAAGCCGCAAAAAGCCAAAGAGATTAACTTTAAATCTTTGGCAGATAAAATCACTTTGTTTGAAATAAAACAAAAACTAAAAAAAGCCCGCAATATCGGGCAAGGAGTTAGATAATGGACGAAAAAAACATCCAAAATCAGCCCGCTGATAACGGGCTTACTGAAGTATCCGCCAAAATGGATACCTTACTTGAAGGTTTAGAAAACTCTAAAACCGCACAAGAACAAGCCGCTAAAGCCGCTGAAGACGCAAAGGCATTAGCACAAAAAGCACTTGACGAGGCAGTTGCCGCAAAGAATGCACATCCTGTAAACTTTGCACCTGCAAAAGCCGAAAAAAGTGCCGCAGAAAAGAAAGCCGAAAAAGCGGAAAAAAGTATGTCATTTAAAAACTTTTTAAATGATGTCAAAGCCGCTAAATACGGTAATGTTAAAGCCGCTTTACAAGCAGGCGAAGTAACAGGCTCTTATTTAGTGCCGGAAGATTTCTTGCCGGAACTTATTGACTTGTTAGAAAAATATCCTTCCTATGTAACAGAGGCTCGCAGAATTCCTTGGGGCGCAGCAGGTAGCACTCGTGTTATTCCTAACCTCGCAACACGTCCGAGCGTCGCTATTACAGGCGAAGGCGAAGATAAAGTTATCAGCAACCCCGCTTTTGGACAAATTACACAAAAATTATCCAAACTTACAAGCGCAGTTGTTGTTACAGGAGAATTGCTTGAAGACGCAGGCATTGATTTAGTTGCTTTATTGCCTTCTTTAGTTGCACCTTCTTTTGTTGACGCATTAAACACTTGGCTATTCTCTGGTCAAGGCGCAACCCGCCCCGGTATTTTTACCGCCTCAGGCGTACATACCCCGACCGTTGCAAATGTTAGCCAATTGCTTAACTTAAAATATGCAGTTCCGCAATTTGTAAGGCCGCAAGGTAAATTCTATGTCGCCAATGATATTTATGCACAGTTAGCCTCACTCACTACTATGAGCGCACCTAAATGGCTTACTTACCAAGACGGCGTAATGAGAATTGACGGCAATGAAGTTGTCAACCTTGACAGCGCAGTTATCGGTGCAGACGGCCGCGCTTGCTTTGGTAATATCAATATCGGTGCTATCTTATCTCCTAAAACCCCAAGCGGTTTTGCTGTTAGATACTCTGATACCGCCACTATGGTTGAAGGTACAGGCGATGACGCAGTTGTACATCACTTGTTCCAACAAAACAAAGAAGGCTGGATATTTGAAGCAAGAACTGAACTCACAATTTTGGGATCAGTTTGGGCTAAAGCCTCACTCGGCGAAGAAAGCGCAAGTTAATTTTTCGCTCAAAACAAGGGGGCAGGTTAATACTTGCCCCCTACAATAAAGAGGTAAAAAATGAAAGCAAGATTATTAAAAAAATACCAAATATTAAAATCATTCGGCAACTATAAACAAGGCGAGTTTGTTGAGTTTTATATTGATGATGAAGTTACCGAAAAATTATTAAAAAACAAGTTAATTAAATAACCCGAAAGTTTAAAATGCTACCCCCTAGGGTTAGCACGAGGTCGGTGGGGCGTGAAATGCGCCCCAACCCCGACCATAAAAGGAGTGTAAATATGTTTAATTTTGACCTTAAAAAATACAGAGTAGTTAAAAACTTTGGCAATTATAAAGCAGGCGAAATAGTTGCTTTTAACGGTGCAGACGCAGAAAAATACGCAGACAAACTTTGCGATTTAACAGTAATTAAACCCATAGTAAAAGAAACAAAAGAGCAAACTGTTATTGAAACTAAAACCGCACCCGTAGAAGAAGTTAAAGAAGTAAAGAAAGTAAAAAGAACAAGAAGAGCAAAAAAATAGGAGTTATTAAATGAGTAATATTATTCCGGCGGCAACAATAACCGCGATTACAGGCGCAACAGCAAGCGATGAAATAGCAAGACAGGGCGAGGCAGTAATACAAATGCTTGAGGCTTATATGGGCATTTTACTTGTAAAACGCGATATTGCTGACGAACTTATTACAGTTACTTATGACTTTAGCCGGATAATAAAACCCAAATTTGCGCCTATCAATAGTGTTACATCTTTAGAAGTAATTACCCGTGAAGGCACTTATAAAGCCGATACACGTACTTTAAGTGTAGGCAAATTTACTATTGAAATGTTGCCGCAATTTTGGTTTTGCTTTCCTGTCCGAGTTTTACCAAAGGCAGTTGCCGCGGTTAAATTAAGTTATAACGCAGGTTATTATGACAGTTGGACTGATTTACCCGCAATATTACAAAACGCCGCTTTAGAGTTACTTAAATATATGTTTGCAAGCGAATTAAAAGCGGGTTTTCATAGCGAGCATTTAGGCGATTACTCATATACACGCGGCACTATTGTGCGCGGTTTACCCGTAGAAATAGCCTCTATGCTTGACGGAGTTGTTTTATGAGTTTTCAAGGGTTATTAAACGATATTTGCGATGTTTACACTCGTACTTTAACTGTTGATACTGACACAGGCGAGCAGACATTTGCAAATACTTTAGTAGCCCAAAATGTACCTTGCGCTTTGCAACATAGTGGCGGTGGGTTAGATAGAACAGCACGTTTAATAAGGTCTGATAATACTGACCGTTTATATTTAATGCCCCCCACCTTTACAATTAAAAAGCAAGAAACAGTTATTTCGGTGCGTGGTAATAATTACCGTGTACGCGAGATAATTGATATGGGCGGTCGCAAAAGATATATGCGCCTTGATTTAGAAAGGGTAAATTTAGATGATTAGCATAGTTTTAGAAGTTGACGGTATAGATGAAGTGCGAAAACTGATAAAAGGTGATCCGCAAAATCAAGCCGAGGCTATGATGAAAGCACAAAATAAAGTGGCTAGTATGGCTGTTGAGAAAATAAGCCGCGGTTTAAGTGTTTCCGGCGGCTCTTATGGAAGTGAAGAATATCGCAACAGTAAAAAAGGCGAAATGCCTTTATTACACTCTGGTCTTTTACGTAAAAGTATATTTTTTAAAAATGTCTTACATAAAAATGCTGTTGAGACAAAAATTGGAAGTATATTAAACCCGCCTGACTATGCCAAATATTTGGAAGGCGAAAAAGGCGACGGTATAAGGCCATTTTTATGGGCGGCAAATAAAGTTTTTACAAGTGATAAAGTGCTTGAGTATTTTGATAAATACTATAAGCCATTACAAAGTATATGATAGAAAATATTGTCTTAAAAAACTTAAAAGCGGATACCACATTAAAAAGTTTACTTGACGGACGTATTTACCCCGATGTCGCGCAAGTTAAAACTTTGCCTTGCGTTGTATTTTACGCTGATAGTCCAACAAGTCCTGTTGATGAGCCGTGGCTATATACCCAAAATATAACCTTTGAAATATATGCCAAGACTGAAAAATCAGCACAACAAGTAAGAAATAGATTTTATGAGATTTTACAAAGGTTTGACCAATATTTTATTGCCGATAAGACTTCCGGCATTATTATAAGAGAGGCACACGCAGTAAACGCTAGTGTTTCCTCACATTTTCCGCTTGAAAATGAACAAGCGAAAGAGAAAGTCATAAGTTTTGACTTTCTATTTACAAAATGCGCCAACTAGCGCAAAAAAGGAGTTAAAAAATGGCTGAAAAGAAATGCCAAGACATAGTTGTAAGCGCAGTTAAAAAACTGCTAATTGCGCCTTTCGGTGCAGAAAAAACGGACGCTGTTGATGTCGGTTTTTCCATTGGAAACATCACACTCACAGCCGCCCAAGAGTTTGTGGACGTAATGGTAGACCAAAGTTTTACACCTGTACGCTCTATCTTAACCGCCGCAAATTATACTTTCGCCGCACCATTAGCCGCAATGAACTTAAGTAATCTTGCTCTTGCTTTAGGTGTTGAGTTTGACGCACAAGGTCAAGCCACCATTGTAAAAGAAAGATACTATCAAGTTTGGATAGAAACTGAAGGTCCTGTTAGCGACGCAGGTGTTAAGGCTGAAAGAGAAATCTATATCCCTAAATTAAGATTAGGTGGTACAGGCGAACTTTCTTTTTCAAGGACTGACGCACAAACTGTAAACCTTGAAGGTACTTTGGTAAATTGTCCTGACGCAACCACAGGCAATAATATCAATATCTTTACGATTACAGATACTTACGAAGAAAGCGCAAGTTAAGAGGTTTATAATGTTCCTTTTTAAAAAATCAAAAAAAGAACTTGATATAACTGACGCTTTAATTAGGAAAGAGGCTAAAATCACTATCGGCGGTAAGTCGGTAGTGATTAAAGCCTTTAAATTGGCTAAAGCATTACAGTTTATAGACGCTTTAAGTTTAGGCGCAGGAATTTTAAAACTAGCAAGCACAAATATTGCTGAATTTAATAAATATCTTTTAAGTAAATTACCCGTAATAATAGATTTTTGTGAAATTAAGGACGTAAATATTGAAGATATTACCCTTGCTGAATTTAGCGATTTAATACTTGCTATTTATTGTGTAAATGACTTGGAGCGTATACTCTCAAATTTTACGACGGCGGTGCAGTCAATGCCAAAAGCAATGCAGGGTTTGGCTACATCGCCAAAGCAATAAATGAGAATTTTGGCGTAAATGTTAAAGACTTATCTTTAACGCAAATAAACGCTTATTTAATTGAGTTAGTAAAAGCCCGAAAGGCAGAAAACGAGGCAACAAAGAATATAGGCCGAAAGCAAACTGATTTAAATAAAATGCCTATACGAGATTTAAAAGATTTAGGCGTAAACTTTAAAAAGGTAATAAAGAAAAATGGCAGATGAAAGAGAAGTTATAATTAAAATTAAAAGCCAATATGACGATAAAGGCAACGTTGACGCAGAAAAAGGCTTAAAAAAGGTTGAGCAACAAACAAAGAAAACAACCGAGGCCGCCAAACAAGGCGCAACTCAAAGTGGCGACGCTTTTTCCGCTATGGGCAAAAAGATAGGCTCTGCTGTTGCGTCTTTAGTTGCTTTAAAAGCGGTCTTTAGTTTTTTTACTGAAAGTGTGCAATTAGCCAATGAAAATGCACGCGCAGTAAATACCTTATCTGCCGCTTATCAGGCTGTCGGATATACCGCTAAAGGTGCTATGCAACAAGCGCAAGAATTTGCTACTAAAATGCAAAACTTGACGGGCATAGCGGACGAGGCTTTTTTAAATGCTCAAAGATTACTTGCCAATTTCGGTGTTGTAGGCACTAAAGCCCAAGAGGCAATACAAGCCGCCTATGCTCTTTCAATAGGCAAGAGTATGGATTTTGCTACTGCTATGGATTTGGTGGCAAAGGCGGCCGCGGGGCAAACTTCCGCATTATCACGCTACGGTATTACACTTGGCGACAATGTAAAAGAAGGCGAAAAATTTGACGCAATTTTAGGTCAAATAAATGAGCGTTTTGGTGCTACCGCGCAAGCCGCAATGGGTGATACAATTACAAAAACAAACGCTTTAAAGCAGTCGTGGGGTGATTTTAAGGAACAAGTGGGCGCAGGACTTAATGACGGTCTAGCACCGATTTTAGACGGTCTAACAGCCGCAGTTGGCTTTTTAAATACAGCCTTTAAGAAAGCGGGCGTTGTTGTTGCGTGGTATTTTGATAGTATATCGGTCGGCATACAATATGCCAAAGCAGGTTTTGCCAAGTTAGGCGAGGCCGCTTTAAATGCTGTTGAGCCTACCGTAAAAGTTGCAAGTTATTTACCCAAAATAGGCGATAAAATAAAAAATGCTTTTAATGACGCTAAAGACAGTTTGGAAAAAACGAAAGAAAACGCATTAAATCAAGCAAAAGCGATGTCATCTATTGCAACGCCTTTAAGTGCTATTTTTAAAGAAGAACAAAAAATAACTGAAGAAGAAAATAAACAGTTAAAAGCAAATGAGCAATTAGTAAATAGTAAAAGGAAAGTTGCGGCGGCTACAAAAGAAGTCGGAAAAGCAGAAGAAGATAATTTAAAACGTCAACAAAAAGTATTAGATAACTTGGGTTTATCAACCTCAAAAGATTTAAAAGGTTGGAGTAAAGCCGGACAAAATGCCGAGCCTGCACCAAGTCAATTAGAAATTGCCGCAGGTGGCGAAAATGAATTGGCAAGCGCGGCTGATACCATAGAAAGATATAACGCCGAAAAAGTTGCTTTAGATGAACTAATGCAACAAAAGAAAGATTACATAAATGAAGAAATTACCGATGACCAATTAAAGAAAGAGGCATTATTAAATTTACAAGCACAATATGACCAACAAGTTTTAGCAAACGACCGCAACCAAGCCAAAGCAAGGCAACAAGTTTATGCGTCTATGTGGGGCGCACTTACCAATTTAGCAAATAGTAGCAACAGAAAAGTTGCCGCAATAGGTAAAGTGGCAAGTGTAGCGCAAGCAACAATGTCAATGTTTACAGGCGCGGCAAAAGCCCTAGAATTACCCTTTCCGGCAAACTTGGCGGCAATGGCAACAGTATTGGCGCAAGGTGCTATGTTAGTGGAACAAATACAAGCAGTTAAACTTGCGGAAGGCGGCCTTGTTAAAGCGGTAACAGGTGGTGTTAATACAGTTATTGGCGAGGGTGGCTCTGATGAGGCAGTTTTACCTTTAGACAATACACGTGCTATGCAGAGAATTGGCAACGCAATAGGCGAGGCAGGCGGTACAGGTAAAGACGTCATTATAAACCAATATATAAACATTACCGCCGGAAGTGGTATTATACCCGACATAACCGAGGCTTTAAGAAGTGGTACTGTAGACGCATTAGAATTTGCAAATCTTAATTATCAAGTCGGGCAACAACAACAGGGGTTAAGTGTATGAAACCTTATATATTTTTAACACAAAACTTTTTAGGCCAAGCGCAAGATAGCAATGGCGATATTTTAGATTTACGCACTTTAACAAATGAGCAAGTGCCTTTTAGCGCAACGATATTTTTTACTGACCGTTATGGCAATATTGTAAATAGGACGTTTGATACTTTAATTATAAACGATACTAATATCGTAAATATGACCGTAGAAAAAGCGGACGGTTTAGGTAATTACTCAAGTGCCTTTACTATATCGGGCAACGATAAGAGCAGTTTAATTATACAGTTAAACAACCCAATAACAACCTCATCTTTGCGTTTTACTGTGGCAGATGATACATATAACCCCGAATATATAAATATCGGTTATATGGGCGTTTTTAACTATTTGTGCAACCTATTTGCCCTAACTGACGGAAGTTTTAAGAACGAGGCCAATTATGGCAGTTACAGGCTTGTTTCGGGTGCTTTAGTACATTATGCCGATTATAAAAAATGGTCTTGTAAGTTAAAAATGGAAAACTTACCGCAAGCACAGTTTGATATTTTGGCTAATCAAGCGCGTGATGTTGGGGAAATAACTGTTATTCCTTATAAAGATTTAGAGGCAGAGGAAATTTACGAGTGCGGTGTTAATAGAGAGATTAGTTACGAGGTAGACCGTAAAACCGAATTATTTACTTTAGAATTGGAGTTAAACGAATTATGATAACTTTACCCGTACCTTTAGCGAAAGTAATGCAAAGCGGCAATTTAGAAGATATAAAGCCCTTTGCTGTGCTTTATCGTAATAAATGGTATGCAGAGGAAAGCGCAAGCGGCTTTGAAGAAAGTGATAGTGGCTCTGATTTAGGCGGTCATTTTGCTTTGGATATGGCTAACCCCATAGATATTAGTTCTATGATAGTAAAGCCAAACACGCTATCAATGACTTTAGATGTTAACGAAGTGGCGCAGTATAAAGCAAATAATGTTACTTTAACTTTATCCGATCCGTTTAATAAATTTATAGAAGGCACGCCGAAAAGTTTTTTTCCAAATGGGTATCAATTATATGGCTCTCAAGTAGTTTTATATTATGGACTTGATACAACAAATAGAACACCTTTATTTGTAGGTGTAATTAAAGATTTGCCTACACACAAACCTGAACAATACCAAGTAGATTTAAAACTAATTTCACCGCTTGAATTATTAAGCGATATTGAAGCCAAAGAATTTAGCGATAAATACTATGGCGAAATTTTAACATCTAGCGGTACTGATGACGACAATAACCCTATATATCAAACCGCTAATACAGGTGTAGGCGGTTTTTATGCAGTTTATGCTGACGGAAATAAAATGTTTGAGGGTGTAGATTACGAGGTCAGCCAAACAAATACTTTAAATGAGCCTGCTTTAGTAACAATTATAAATGGCGATTATAATCATTCTACTATTACGGCTGATTATTATACGTGGAAAACGAATTTAAGTATAGAGCAAATTATAACAGGACTTGTCGCTTTGGGCGGTTATACAAGTAATACAGATATTAGAACTGTTTTATGGAACACAGCCGTTACTTCGCAACATTCAAATACTATTATTGGAAGTTTTGGTTTTAAAAAAGATGAAAACGATGTATTTTCTTGTTTTTATAGAAGTCGTCGTTACAGTGGTAGTATAACTGCTTATACTGTGGCTTTTTACTCTTTGAATTTCAAAATAACTGTTAAGCAGTCCCAAGAAGTTCATTTAGATGAAACGACAGAAGAGGCTGGTAAAACTGGGTTTGTGTTTACCGCGGTTGGCGGACAAGGTTATATCCTTGTTTATCAAAATTATAACAATATATACACAATAAATTACACTTATATAAACAATGGTTATTTAATAATAGAAAGAAATAATAATAACTATACTTTCTCAATAACAGACGCACAGGGTGTAGTTACTCAAACTTTTACATATAATTATAATGTAAATTTATCTTACATTATATATTATAACGAAAGCGATTTCGGTACGTTTATTTTTAGAAATGCGTTAAACGAAGATATTTTAACAAAGCAATTCTCTGTAATCAATAATAATGACGTTTTCTTAATTACAAATGCCTCCAATTATGATAATTCCGTTTTAAAAACTTATAAGGCAAGTGTCGTAAGTGATATGCCTTATGAAACTTATTATAGAGTTGGAACTGTTTATAATGTTTTTAATGCGTGGCAACAATTTAGTTTGGGCGGGAATATAGGACAAGAAGGTAATTATTTTCAATTATTGATAACCTTTCCTTTTTCTACACGTTTTAATGAATTTGCACAAAATGGAACTATTACAGGTTATGAGGTTAAAGAAGATGAAATTTATATTTATATTTTAGCGTCGTCCTTGTTGCTTGAATTTGTTAACCTTTCCGGCAAAACCGTTTTAGATGCCTTACAAGACTTTGCTTTGATTAGCGGTTATGAGTTCGGCATTGATAGACAGGGAACGTTCTTTTTTAGGCCACGCTCACAAAGCACCACTCCTATTTATGATTTAGACAGTAACGAAATTGTAAAAATAGATAACGTGCAGAAAAAGTTTAACGATTTCTTTACAAAATTAACCTTATCTTTCGCTCAAATACCTTTAGAATTTTACGCAAATGAAGGAACAAGACCAACACCTGTTGACCGATACGGAGTTATCAATAAAGAAATAGACAAACCCGATATTGTAAATTATGATAACCCCGAATTAGCACAAGCAATAGGACCACAATTATTAGCGATTTATAGCAATTTGGCTGATATTATACAACTAACAGGCAAGTTAAATTTATCTTTAGAACTTGGCGACGTCGTAAATGTCAAACGCAATTATAATTTAACAAACCCCGAAACCGCAAGTGATGTAACAAAGTTTTTAAATCAAAATACATACTTCCGCGCTTGCAAAATTACGGGCTTGAATTATAATTTTGCGAAGAAGCAAATTACTTATACTTTGAGAAATGTAAGCAATGAAAACAACAAACCGCAGTATACTTATGACGAATTTATTTACGATTTCCAAGTGCCTTTGGGCGTAAAGGAGTAATATAATGCATATAGAACAAAAACAAAACCGAATTTTCAAACCGCAAAGTGTTTATACTTATGCGGCAGAAGAATGCAACCAAGTATCCACCGAATTAGACAATTTAATAACGGACGGTGGACTAACGCCTAATGCAGGCGATTTAACGCAAGTAAAGCAAGCGGTTAATAATATCGTTGATACCGCCGCTAATGCTTTGCAGAGCCAAATTGACGCAATAACCGCCGCAAGTGACGTTTTTGACGTGGTGGGTACTTATGCGCAATTACAAGCCTATGATAAAAGCACCGTGCCTTTAAACGATATTATAAAAGTCTTGCAAGATAGCACACATAGTAATGCCGCCACTTATTATAGATTAGTGGAAACTTCCGGTGCAACCGAGTGGCAATATATAGGCCAAGAAGGTCCGTATTATACCAAGAGTGAAATTGACACCGATTTTGCTTTAAAAAGTGAATTACCAAGCATAGCAACAGTTAGCCAAGTAGGTCTTATAAAGCCCGATAATCAAAGCACGTTCGTAGGTAATGACGGAACTTTAACTATTGCCTCAAATATGGCGGCGGCTTTGCCATTATTTACGCATATATGGTCTGACCATACAATAAATGACGCCTCTTATCTTTTAGCCGATACTTTTTCTTGGCAAAGTGGTAGCGTTTACACGGAAGGCTATAATCATTTAGTTGCTGATATTTCGGGCATAACTTCACAAACTGAAACAATAGGAAGTTATACTATTACTTATTATCAAGCGACTGACGGACATAAAGTAGTTTTAGCAGACCAAGAAACAACGGTGCAGAATATTTATAATTCCACAGGTAATGCAAGATATTTTATTTTAGATACCACAAATACCCGCTTTAAATTGCCGAGGTGGAAACATAACAAATATCAAGCAAAAGCACCAGTCGCAGGAACAGGTTTAACCTTAGGTTTAACCGACGGTACAAACAACTTCGGATTAGTAAAAGAAGCAGCAAACCCTTTCCATACAACAGTATCAAATAATGCATATAACACCAATACAGGTACTTCTTGGACTGGAAACAACGCAACTTCAAACTTATCAATAGGGGTAACAACCGACATAACCAAATCAGGCATAGAAGCGACTTTGGAAGAAGATGATATGTATCTCTACTTCTATGTAGGAAACTTTACAGAAACAGCGACACAGCAAACCGCAGGACTTAATAGTGAATTATTTAATGGCAAAGCAGATATTGATTTAAATAATATATCTTCTAATGGGAAAAAAGTAGTATTTGCTAGAGAATTTACTCCTTTAAATATTACTATTGCAACAGGTGGCTCCGCTATTGCAGGTGAATATACATTATCAGATTTACCTAATGATAATGTTATAAGATTAGGAATGTTTGAAGTATATTTACATTTAACAACTAATGGAGGAAGCAAGATGGCACTACAAACTGATGTTATGTCATCTGCTTCTAAAGTCGTTGCAACTAATAATAGTTTTATTACATATAGTACAGTATTATTACCAATAAAAAACAAAGTAACAATATCTTTTCCAGAAACTACAGGTGGTGTAGCTTCTGATACTTCTTTAATTTTAAAAGGATATATATAGGAGTTAATATGAAATACTATCAAAAAAATAATAAAGGCATAGCAAGTGATTTAAATCTTGATTTACCTGAAATAACAAAAGAGCAGTTTGATATTTTAAATGCTCCTACTATACTAGAACAAATTGAAGCTCTTGAAAACACTATCACTGCAAGAAATATCAGAGCTGCTATACAAGGTGATGAATATGCACTTAATAAAATAGCTGAAGTGGAAGCGCAGATTGCCGAGTTAAGAAAACAAATTGAGGAAAGTAAATAAATGGATGTAATATACCCTTATATTAAAGGCGATGACGAAATAATTTATAGTTTGCGGTCTTTAGTAAATTTACCGCATAATAATGTTTATATTGTTGGCGATAAGCCCGAGGGTATAGATTTAAATAATGTTTGTTATATACCATTTGACCAAACAAAAACGAAGTACAAAAATACAACTGAAATTATAAAACTAATATGTAATAACTCGGCAGTTAGTGATGACTTTATTTTAATGAATGATGACTTTTTTATATTAAAGCCAATTATTAACCCCAAAGAAGAACTTAATTTATATCGTGGCAATGCTTTTAATGTATACGAGCATTATGTGCAAAAATATGGCAATAATGGTTATTCAAAAGGTATGCTTGAAACCGCTAAACTGTTGCAAGATTTAGGGGTAAATGAGCCTTTATGCTATGAGTTACACACGCCATTTATTTTTAATAAGAGCAAATTTTTAAATATGTTTGATATAAAAGGTGTCAACGATATTTTGGCCTTACATAAAAGGTCTTTATATGGAAACCTATATTTGAAAGGTGGCACGTCAATGAAAGATGTTAAAATATTTGCTTTTAGTGGTACGAATATTGAGGCCGGACAGAAATTTGTCTCTTGCTCTGATACCGCGTGGCCTAATTTAAAAATTTATTTGCAAAAATTATTTAATCAAAAATCAAAATACGAGGTGTAAAATATGCCAAACCCAAATGATACAAATATTATAGTTGACGGGCAAAAAGTAGTTGCTACTCTTGCCCAAAGCGGCACAGTCGTACAAGACGGTGGCGCAATAGACGCTACTTCCGTGATACAAACAAGCGACGGTTTGCAAAAAGTCGTCAAAGTTATGGATGTAAACGGTGGTGGCGGTGGTGGTGGCGAACAAAATATCAAAGCATACCACGCACCTAGTGCAACATTAGACCAAACATTATTAGTAATTATTCCAAATGTTGACGCAGTAAAAGAACAAGGACTTTATAATGTTGATTACAGTTATGATATGGGCGGAGCAGATTTAAAAATGAATGCTTTGTTAGAAGTAATAACTGAAGAAGCAAGCGGTCAAACTCTTTCTATTGTACAAAACATTTTAATTAACTTTAATGAAAGTTTTGTCTTTGCAACTAGAGTTTTTGAAGATAATGCTTGGAGTGCTTGGGCAGGTAAAAATATTCCTGCTGAACTTGCTAAATGTTTACAAAATACAGCGACAGGTACTTCTTCCTTGTGCATATTAGGAAAAACAACCAACAATTCAAATTGTGTTGTTATAGGAACATATAGCGAAGTTAATGATAATTACGGGGTAGCGATAAATGGAAGGGCTTTTGGGCAAAATTCAACATCAATCAATGGTCTTGCTTGGGGTTATCAAACCATTTCTATTAACGGTACTATTTCTAGTAATTCTTATAAGGCTATTGCTTTAAATGGTACAGCAAGTGGTAATAACAGTATCCAAATAGGTCCAGGGACAAACAACACCGCTGACTTATTTCAAGTTTACACATACCCTATGCTTGACGGTAACACAGGTAAGATACCAAATGAAAGATTAAGACTTGAAGTTGCAGATACTACAAACACAAGCGCAACTATTGCAAATGTTGAAGGTGGTAAAGATTACACATTTACAAATGCTTTAACTTCTTTGACAATTACTGCTATCACATCTAGTTTTGTTGAGGCAAATATTTACTTTACCGCCGATACAGGCATAACAGTAACCTTGCCGAATAACACTCCTACAATAGGCGATTTTACATTTACCGCAGGCAAGAGTTATGTTATTAGCATACAAAACGGTATCGCAGTAAGAGGCGAGTTAAATTAAGGGGGGAAGATATGAGTGTATTTCGTACACTTTTAATCAATAATGCGCAATCAGGGTTTAGAGCATTTTCTACTTTTAGCGGCGCACAAGTAGGCGATACAGTAAAACTTAATGACGGTATGGCAACATCTAACCTTGCTTGGAGTGCTTATCCTAGTGATACTGCTATAACAGGCAATTTTACACAAACCGCAACAGTAACAAAAGTAAATGCTAATAGTATTGAGTGCGATAAACCAATTCAAGATAATAAAACGATTACAATAACAACTGACGAAAATGCGGATATTGAGATTATAGACAATACCACTATTCAAACAGTAAGCATTACATCAGACCAAACCGCAAATATTGAAACTTCTACAAGTGTTACAACAGAGAATAATGGCGTTACTCAAGTAGGCACTTATCACATATTTAACTTAACTGTTCCACCTAGTTTAACTGCTATTTTACAAAGTGGAGGCATAGAATATACAAGTAATTGGCCTAATGCCTTTAAAGCAAACACAGGTGTTGGGTTGTTGCTTAAAAACGGTAATAATGTCTATTATCGCAATTCTTGGGGTATGACAAAAGATTATGAGTTACATTATCAACAAATCAATTTCACATACCCTGAAGGCGCAACAGTAACTTGCAAAGTGAATAATGTCGCACAAAGTAATCTTACACCTTATGTTTATATGGGCGATATAGTGGAGTGGTCTTGCGATAACGCAGGAACAGTAACGACAGGAACTTATACTGTCCCTTTCACTATGGCTGACGGTCTAGTAAGAACGATAACAATTTCATAGGAGTAATTTATGAGTTCTAAAATAGTAAAAGTAACAAATGGCAAAATATTAAACTACACGATTAAAGCAAATGGATATAAGACTATCAACGGTAGCCAACTTATAACCGCTGATACGACAATTAGTAAAAATATGGTAACTGAAGTAGACCCTAACGGAGTTTATTCTGTTGGCGACAGGTTAGGTGGCATAGCAAGTTTTGTATGCTATTTTAACTCAACTGACCCTGATAATAATACAGACCAAAAATATGCGGTATTTGTATTAGATGCCTCTTATAGAGTATTATCAACAAAATGGGCAACTTCTACAAACCCTGGAGATTTTTTACCACAATATACAAATAATGCTCTTGCTTTAGAAGCAAAAGAAAGTGCGACATATAACACTAATCTTATGCTAAATAATGTATCATCAGCAACCATACCTGCTTTTACAACAGCAAGTAATGCCTCAACTGTAACAGTTAATGGCGTTACTTATTCATCTCAATTACCTAATATTTATGAACTTAATGAGATAAATACTAATAAGACTGCTTTAGACACAGCAGACCCTACTGTTTCTGATTATAGCGCAAATTCTTTAGCAACGATTTGTACAAGTGGTATTTGGTCGTCAACTTTTAGAGGTAAACTGTCAGGTACATCAAATAGAGGTGCTTTTTATATAAGTAATTCCGCTGTAGGAAGCACAAATGTTACAGGAACTTTTGCCATAGCACCTGTCTTTGAGATACCTGTGGAGTAATTATGAGTTTAGAACTTCTTGCTAAAATAATTATCTTTATTTTTTCTTGCGGTGTTGTTTATGGCAAGATGAAATCGTTTACTGCCGAAATGAAAGACTTTCGTCAAGAGTACAAAGACGATATGAAATCATTAACTGCAAAGGTTGAAAAGCATAATAATTTTGACCGTAGAATTGTTGCACTTGAAACCGCAGTTGAAATCTATCACGCACAAGAGCGTGCAAGGGAGATGCAAAAATGAAAGATGAAAAGTTATCGCCACACTTTAAGTTAAGTGAGTTAGTAGTTACTGACGAAAAAGACTTAAAACAATTAAACCTTGAAGAAGGTTTAAAGGTTAAGGACAAACTTATTAAACTTGCTGAATTTGCCGAGAGTGTAAGGGCGGTTTTGGGTTGTCCTTTGACAGTAACAAGTGCTTTTAGGTGTTTAAAGTTAAATAACCGAATAGGTGGCTCTGCTATGAGCCAACACTTATTCGCTGAAGCTATTGATATTATACCTATGAAAATGTCTGCATTTGAAGCGTTTACCAAGATTACGATTAGTGGTATTGCTTATGGTCAAATAATACTTGAAAAGCGTGGCAATGGGCATTTAATACATATATCAATGGGCTTTAAACGCCAAAAATTATACAGTCCAAAAGCCGGAAAATATGAGCCGATTTTATGATTTAAGGACGGACAATATTTGCGCAAATTGCGCATTACGTGGCAAGTGTCTTTATGCAAGAGATACTAAAGTCATTTGCAACAACTTCGTCAAAGATGATGAAGATTATTAAAAGGAGCAAACTTATGGCTTGTGGACGCGGTAGAAGAAAAAAATAAGTCGTAAAACAAAGGAGTAAAACAATGGAAAACTTAATAAATTATATTCACACAAATTATGGCGTTTACCTTGAGATTTTAGGCGCGGCAATAACGCTTATGACCTTAATCGTAAAAGTAACGCCTACACAAAAAGACGATGCTTTTTTGGCTAAAATTATTAAAGTATTGTCTTTTCTCTCATTATGCAACCCCGACGGCTCTTTTATCGGTAAAAAGACAAAATGAGTTGGCTACAAATTGTAACCCCCTTAATAGCAGTTGTACTTGCATATTTTGGGGGTTATTTAGCCGGTAAAAAAGCGGCAGAGTTAAAAAAGAGTAATGAAGAACGAGAGCAAAGCAATAATACTGACGCAATTATTAGTAATAACAATTATATGTCTGCTGATGACATTGATAATTGGTTGCGCTCACGCGCCAAGAAGTAATGCACCTGTTTGCCGGGTAAACTTTGATTTGCAAGATGAAAACTTATTATTGCTTAACTTGCAAAATAAGAGAGCAATAAAGAGTTTTTATGATATTTGCAACAAAATATAAGCCGCCGGAAGTTTAGGCAAGCGCACCTGTACGGGTAAGGGTGCGCTTTTTTTATGCTGTCAAAATGCTGTCAAAATGCTGCCAAAATGCTGCCGTGGCTACCTGTTATTATACCCCATTAAATTGTATTAAAATATATTAAATTACCGACGATAAAACATATAAAAAAGAGCGGTCTTATTCTTAAAACCGCCCTTCGTCTAAAATTGCCCAGTACAGGAAAAATTTAACGACTGTATGCCGCCAATTTTGCCGCCCTATTAAATTTTAGGCAGTTTTTTGACTGCCGATTTTAGATCCGTAGGCGCGAGGTGCGCATATATCTCGGTCATTTTTATACTGCTATGGCCTAATAATTTGCTAACTCTATACAAGTCAATGCCTGCTTGTACGAGGTGGCTTGCAAAAGTGTGGCGCAGTTTATGTAAAAAACACTTAAATGGCAATTTTTGGGCGGTATACTTTTTATAAAACACACTTAAGAAATAAGGCGACTGCCTATTTTCTCCCACCTCAACTACAAACGCCCCTGTTTTGCGCTTGTTTGCCTTTTCTAGGGCTTTTTTCAAGTCTTGCGCTAGTGGTATATAGCGGTGCTTTTCCGTTTTATTTGGCGCGATATATAATTGATTATTTTTAAAATCTACATCAGACCATTTAAGATTTGCTATTTCGCCACGTCTTAAACCTGCCCTTGCGCCAAGTAATACTACTAATTGCCAATTAGCATTAAATATGCTTAAAATGCGTTTAATTTCTGCCGGAGTGTGGAACTCAACCCGACCTTTTTTCTCTTTAAATTTGGAAACCTTGCGCCAATTTTGAGGTGGTATTAACTCCCAAAACTCGGCTTGTCTTAAAGCGGTCTTTATGGCTCGTACTTTTCTATTAAGTCCGGCGGGCAAAGCACCGTGCGCTTTTAAATTTACCGCAAAACTATCAAGTAAACTTGGCGTTATTTCGTCTAAATATTTTATATGTTTAAATGCTTGTAAATTCTTTAAACCCAACTCAAAATATTTAGTGGTGTTAGGTTTACGTGTTGCCTCTAAAAACTCTCTATATTTTATTAAAAAAGCCTCAAGTGGTACTTTACCTGTTTTTAATGTCTCTTTATCGTCTGCTATCTTGGCGGCCTTGATAATTGCTACTTCATTATTTTTAGTATGCAAAGAAACTCGGCGGCGTTTTCCGCCGACGGTATAATCTGCATATTTCATACCTGTGCGCTTATCAGTTATTATTTTCATTTTGCCTTAAATAAATATGTCCATATTCTTTTGTTCTTTTGTTATTTACAAAAATTTCAAAGTCAGAAGGTTTACTATTTCTTTCTTTTACTTTGGAATTTTTAATATAATCATCACAGGTAAAAGGAATAAAACCGTTTAATTCTTGGTTAGGTTTTATAACAAAACCTGTTAAAATAAAATCAGTATGCTCGTCAGTAGCAAAGCGACCGTCATATAAGCATATCCAATTATTATCGCCGCTTTTAAATAAGGACATATCAGGCACATAATTATTTACACTTAAGTTGTTTTTTATTTTTACAAAAGTTTGCACATAAGTATTTTTTGCTTTAAAGCCGTGTATCTTTTTTGTTTCTTTTGCAGATGTAGCAGTAATAGTAAGTCCACCAATTTCTAACGGCTCATTAAGATAAACATTAGTTATTTTTGAAGTTTGTTTTTCTTCTTTCTTTTGTTCCGGCGTAGTCATAATACCTAATAAGAAAAAGAAAAATATGAAACAAATAACGCAAAAAATTATAAAAAATATTCCTTTCATTTTTTACCTCTCATTTTTTGATTTTGAGTTCTAATATTTCAACTTTTTGTTTAAGAATTTCCAAGTCTTTTTCAAGCAAAGTTAGGCGGACATTGTCAGGCATCTTGTTTGCAACATTTCCTGTGCCAAGTCCGTCGTTAGCAAACATATTCGTATCTTTATTATTGACGATATTATTGCCCGAATTTTCAAAAAAATAATTGACAGGTTTGTTTGTTGCCTTCGCAATTTTTTTTATGTTTTCTAATTTGGGGTTTTCGCATGACGAAAGCCATTCGCTTAATGACTGTCTGCTGATGCCTATTTCTTTTGCAAGTTGTGTTTGATTTAATCCGCTATCAAGCATGGCAAGTTTTATCTTTTTGTTTAATGGATTTTTCTTATCTTTCATTTTTTTATTACCTCACTTTATTGCTTTTGTCGTCGTAAAAAATAATTTGTAAACAAACACTTGACAAATGCAAAAAAATTACTTATAATTTATTTATAGACCTTACAAAGTAAGGTAAATGCGGCGGCAAAAAAGCCGAACGCTAAAACCTAAAAACTGACATTTTTAGGTGGCTCATAAGAAAAGAACAATTTAAAATCTGCGGGCGACCGCGGAAGAGCAATAACAATATTCTTATGAGTATTAAGGTAAGTGTAGGGTGTCAGCCCATTTAAACACTTACCTTTTATTATACAAAATTATAAGCGGTAATGGAGTTTAACAATGTTTAGCACATTTTTAACAACTGAAGAAGTAGCGCAAATGATAGGTGTAAAGCCTGCAAGAGTAAGAGAACTTGCGCTGTCAGGTAATATAAGGGCTTTAAGGCCGGAAGGCGCACGCAGGTGGCGTTTTACTAGACAAGCAGTTGCTGATTATATGGGTGTAAAAAAGGAGGAAATAATATGAGTTTAAAGGACTTGAAAGAGTTTTTTGATATTAGGGAAATTTTAAAAACACCGTTTGAGGCATTAGGTTTGGCAGTTATACTCATAACGGCGTTTATTTTTTTGATGTCATTGACAGCATAGAAACCACACGCGCGACGTGCAAGCCCCTAAATCAAAAAAACCCTCATTGCACGTTTTCATAGGACGCCCCTTCCGAGCGCAACTGGGCAGGTGTAGCGGACGCACCTCCTCCGAAAGTCCGCAAGATTTGATGTTTGACAATTTACCGTAGACATTAAACGGTATGCCCTGAATGTAGGTATCAGGGCAAAGATTTAAGAAGTACACCGCTTGGGCGACTTTGTGAGCGTGCCAAGCCTTACAATGCTAAAGAAGATAGGGGCAAGCGCACACACCTTGCCCCTTATAAAAAAGAGGTATGTATGAAAGCAAAATTAAATGAGTTGTTTAAGGGTATAACCCAAAGCAACCAAAGAGTAAGCAGAATAACGGAACAAGATAATAATTGGCTTGTTTCCTTTGAAAATCAAAGATTAGGCAGTATGTATATAACCGCCCGAAATTCAAACGATATTGCGCAGGAAATAAACCGCCACGCGCAATTTGTGGGGGTGTCAAAATGAACGAGTTATTACAAATATTATTAGAAGAAAGAGAAAAAGCAATTCAAAAACTTTTAAACACTTATAGAGGTATGAACAATGAAAACGATATCAATAAAAGGTAAACCTTATGTACAAGTTAACGAGAGAATAAAAGCATTTAGAAACACTTTTAAAGGCTATTCTCTTATTAGTGAAATTGTAGAAATTTCCGATACAGTATGCACAATTAAAGCAATAATTAAAGATGATAAAGATAGAATTATTGCTACAGGTTTAGCCCGTGAAGTAGTAGGCAAAACCCCGATAAATAAATTTGCTTTTGTAGAAAATGCAGAAACTTCGGCTTGGGGCCGAGCTTTAGGCAACTTCGGTATAGGGGTTGATGAAGCAATATGCACCGCTGAAGAATTGAATTATAAAATTGCACACGATAATGAGCCTGTAGATATTAAAACCGAAATGGATAGCGCGGTTGATAAAGAAGAGTTAGGAAAAATCAGCAGAGCAATTTTAGAACAACACCCCGAATTAAAACAACAAATTATTAAAGCCTATAATGAACGGTTGGCGGTACTTATCAAAAGTGAGGTAAAAGAAAATGCCTAAAATAACTTTTGATGAAAAAAACCACCTTTATTATGATGAGAACAGTTTTATTATACCGAGTGTAACCGAAATTACATCTAAAGTATATGGCACAGGTTTAGAAAACGCCCCCATTGAGTTTGTAGAAAGAGCCGCAGAAAAAGGATCTGAAATACACGCAGAGGGTAAAGGGTGGCAAGACGGAAAGATTAAACCGGAAGAGTTTAAACACATTGAAACTATGCACTTTGTGAGATGGTTTAAATCTCAAAATTTCAAATATACTAAAAGCGAGTTTATAGGCTATGCCAAAACACCTTATGGCGAGGTTTGCGGTACTATTGACCTATTTGCAGACGGTTATATTTGCGACCTTAAAACTTCCAAAACCGCTACACGTAAGCAACTTGAAAAATGGCAAATGCAACTTTCCTTTTATACCTATATGTTAAAGCAAGAAGGTAAAAGCGTATTAGGTTTAAAGGTTTTGCACCTTACTGAAGAAGGGTGCGAGGTTATACCTTTAGACTATTTAGGCGATGACTTTGTAGAGGCAACTATGAAAATGTTTAAGGAAGGCACAAAGGCAACTCCGGCAATAACTACTGAATTGCAAAGTGTGCCAAAAGGTGATATTGAGTATTTTATTTATGCTTTAGACCAAATTGCAACATTTGAGAAAAGCATTGAGCCATTAAGGGAAGCCATTAAAAAAGAAATGGAAAGCCGCAATATTTTAGACCTTAAACTAGGGGACATAACAATTACCTATATACCCCCTACAAAGCGTAAATCTTTTGATAGTGCTAAATTTAAGGCCGAACACGCGGACTTGTATAAGGCCTATCAAAAAGAAAGCGATGTCAAGTCAAGCATAAGGATAAAGGTGGCATAATGTCTAAAAGATTTGACATTTCAAACGAAAACGAACTAATTCCTATGGTTAAAGAAATTATGGGGGCTTTAGCCAAAGGCAGGTTTGTAGTTTGTGATGTTAAAAGCAAGAGCAGTAAATCTTTAGAGCAACTTGGGTATTATCACGGTGTGATATTGCCTAGGGTGCAAAGGAAGTTTAAAGAGGACGGTAATATTTATAGTTTAGCGCAATTAAATGACTTCTTTAATGATTTGTTTTACTTTGATGAGGTAAGTATTGCCGGACATATTATTAAACGAGCTAAAAGCAAAAGTGGGGCAACTAAAGAAGAAATGAGCGAGTTTATAAACAATGTTTTGATTTGGTGTGGAGAGCAAGGCATAAGCATACCCGAGCCAAATACATTTGAAATAGGAGCATAAAAATGAAAAGTGAAGAAATATTAAAAGAATTACACGAAACCCGTGCCACAATTAAATTTTTACAACATCAAACTTGCGTATTAGGCCGTAAAGCACGCAATTTGGGGCAAGAGTACGACAAAGCACAAAGGGAAGAGGCCAAAGCACGCAAAGAGGCACTAAAGGCCGAAAACAAAGAAGAAACTTCTAGTGAAGATTTAATAAAAGAATTGGCTAAAAAAATATTAGATGCTGAAAAAGTAGAAATAAGAAAAATAGGAGCGTAATTATGGCAGAAAATAGACCAGCAAAAGTATTAAAATTAGGCGGCATAGAAATTGCCGAGTGGGAAAAGGAAAGTGCAGACGGGAAAACATATCGCTCTTTTTCCTTTCAAAAGTCGTACAAAACTAAAGATGGGAAATGGGAGCATACAACAAGTTTTCTTGTAAATGATTTGCCCACTTTGGCGAGTTTGATTTTAACAGTATTAGGGCATAAAACTACAATTATTGATCCTAATATGGGAGCACCTAAACAGGAAGTAGAAAAAGAAATCGTGCCATTCTAAAGATATATAAAGGGAGTGCGGCCACATACCCCTGCACTCCCTAGCCCAAAAAGGAGTGATTATGCAACATACAGAGAGTAATTTTCAAATAGGCGTGGTAAGGTTTTTGCGTAACCAGGGCTTTTATGTTTTTGCTGTGGCTAATGGTGGCAATATTAAATTAACCTTAAGGCAAGGGGCTTTGCTTAAACAAGAAGGTCTGCTAGCCGGAGTTAGTGATTTAATAATAGTTTTACAAAATAGAGTTGTATTTGTAGAGCTTAAAAACCCGAACGGAACAGGCCGCCAAAGTGAAACCCAAAAGGAGTTTGAGCGGCAGATTACCGGGCGAGGACACGAATATTTGCTTTGGCATACTTGGGCAGAAGTAGAGGCCTTTGTAAATGCTGAAAGGGAAAATAAAGGGTATTTAGACATTAAAATTGGTAGTACATATTAACCAAGAAAGAGGTAAAAAAATGGCAAAAATAACAGTAAAAAAAGAAACAAAAACAGGGGAATGGGTGGAAAATTTAACCTATTCTTTTAGGCCAAAATTAGATAAAAATGGGGCTATAAATTACAAATTAGCATTACAATATCTTACTAGAATTATAGACCAAGATTTGCCTAATTTTGAGTTTATACTTAATTTGGCAAGTTTTGCTACTACTAATAAATTAAGTGATAAACAACGCTATGAGGCAATTAAGATTATTCAATATTATATAGATAGAGGTATTTTATGAGTGATAATAATGTCTGCTGCAGAATTTATAAAGAGCAATTAAAATTGATTAATCAATTACCAAAGAAAGAAAGAGCTATTGTTTTATTAGATGTAGTAAATAATGCTTTTTATCAATTTGAAAAAGAAAATTTTAATCAAACTGATAATCAAATTGATAATCAAAATGAAAATCAAACTGATAATCAAATTGAAAATCAATTTGATAACGCATATACTTCTGTTTCTGTATATAATTCTGTATCTAGTATTAGTAAAGCAGTTATAGAAATATTAAGAAAGAGTATAGTATGTAAGAGTTTTAGTAGTAATTATGGTGGTAGAAGAATTGGTGCTGGTAAAAGGAAACAAGATGAAACTAAACCTAAAGAAACCCAAACAACAACACATAGAACGCATTTTGTTAAACCTAGTTTAGATGAAATTAAAGCATACTGTACTGAACGCAATAATGGCATAGATGCTCAAAGTTTCTTTGATTTCTATGAGAGCAAGGGGTGGAAAGTAGGGAGTACACCTATGAAAGATTGGCGAGCTTGTATTAGAACTTGGGAAAGAAAGGACAAAGCAAACCCTGTAAATGCTTCTGTAAGCCCTTTGCTTGAGTTTATGCTTGCGCACTATGAAAAAAAGGGCATATCTGAAAACCCTGTTTTAAAAGCACGCTATATTAAACAATGGGCAAAAACCGCTGAAGATTTAGTTAATGCCTGTGGTGGCAATATAGAACTTGCCAAAACTATGATTAAACTTTATGAGAGCAAACAAACAGGCGAGTGGTATTTATGGGGCGTACTAAATGACTTTTGCGGCCTATATGAAGAACTAAAGAGGAAAAACTATGTCAAGTAAAGAAAAGCAAGTCGCACCGTTTAACCCTGCCGATTACCCGAATGACTTTCACATTTGTTACAACGGTAAATACAACAAATACGGATCTATTATTCATAATCAGCCTTTTTATGTGATAGGCGAAAATGGAAAAGAGACCGAGATAGGAAGGTATGACGCCTGTACTAAATGCTATGAGGTTGTTAAACTTGAGTTTAATAAAGACTTCCCTGATAAGTACAAAACTAACATTCATAAACTGTTTAAACAAAACCCCAAAGCGATATTTTTCTTTAAAGATGAAGTTTTGTCCGGTGTTATTAATAAAAATACTATACCGCAAGAAAATGAAAACTTCAAAGAATTTAAGCAGAGATTTTTTGCCTTTCTTAAAAGGGAAAATTACGCTTATAAAAGGCAGTTTGTTAAGTGAGGTTAAACTATGGCAGATGTTAGAGATAAATACGAGATTTTAGAAAACTTTATTAAACCTATGGGCTACACCATAGATGGTATTTCGCAAGGGTACACGCATCAAATATTCTTTAGGCATATTTTGAAAAACTATGAGCTTAAAGTGGACTTGAACGATAAGAACTTTGATGTAGATTTACACCATAACAGGTACACCCACAAGCAAACATTAGAACTTATGGATGACTTGCACTTTATGAAAGTTTTAGCAGAGTACACTTTGGAATTGTTTAAGGAGTTAAGGTATGAAGAAACAAGAAATTATAAAACTATTTAAACTTAATGCTTGGTTGGCAGGCGCAAGAGATAATCATAGACGCCGTATGCAATTAGCGGATAACAATGCTGATTTTTGCATACATAAAGGAGCATATTTGGCTTACGATAATGCGCTTACGCAGTTGGAAAATTTATTTGGGGAAAACAAAAAAATGTAAGGAGTTAAACTATGATAGCAATAAAAACTAAATATATGAAAAGAATACCTAAAAAATGTATTTCTTGCCGACTTTTTTCTGTTCAACTAGGTTTTAAACAATGCGCAATAACTTCTAGGGAAATAACAGATGTTAATAAAAAATTAGAAGATTGCCCTTTGGTAGAGGTTAAAAATGATAAAAATCAGTAACGCACAAATGGAAAAATTAGAAAACATTGTAAAAGAATTACAACAAAAGAAAGCGTCTGCTTTTAAGATAGTTATCAACGTTTTAGCAGAGTGGGAAAAATTAAAAGAGGTTAAATAATATGGCAGATAAAGAAGAAAGAATATATATTTTATCAAAACAATTTTGCCCTTCTGTTGATGGTTGGGAAAATGCGAAAGAAAGTTCTATGACACGCCGAGAGGCAATAGAGCGTATGGCTAAAGCGATGTGTATGCAAGACAACCTTTTAGAAAGTTGCGAGCACTGTTTAACTCAATGTGATAAAGAAAAACAAAAAAATATGTGCGAACATATACTCAAAAAAAGAAAAGATAACATAGAACCTTCTTATTTTGACAAAGCCGAAACCGCACTTAATGCACTTTTGGAAGGGGGCAATAAATGAAACCGACTGAAAAACAAATAACTCAAATGGCAATAGATTATTGCAAAAAATTTGTATTAAAAGAAGAAAAATGTAATAATTGCCCTTTTTATAAGCAAGGTGTTTGCAGATTTCAAAGAGATAAGTTTGTGTCAGAACATCTTATCTACTTTGCGATTACCGAGTGGGAAAATAAAAAAGAGATTAACACTAAAGAGAGAGGAGTAAAAATACCAAATGAGAAAGATTTAGAGTTTTTGGCTTATGCTTTGCCTTGGAGATTACATACTCTTTTGCCTAGCAAACACGAAGATAGAGATATACTTATACAAGAGATAATTTCTCTTTGGGAAAAGATAAGGAGTGAAAAATGAAAAAATTAGAAAAACAAAAAAGAAACAAGAGGTCAAGAAAATGATAGAACTAATAAAAACTATATGTAATTTAATTATTTGTGTTATTATCGGTGGCTTAATAGCATTAGCAATTATATGCACTCATAACTTAATAGCTCAAAAACAATGCCAAGCTAAATGCTATATGAGCGATTATGTGTGCCATTATGGGTTATTTACCGGCTGTATGGTAAACAATGGCGGCAGATGGGTTGAGTATCAATTACAACAAAAAATGGGAGATATTAAATGATAGTTGCCTATGTATGTGATGAAAGATATTTGCCTTTTTTAAAAGTATCAATGGCGAGTATAAAACGATATAACAAAGATGTCAAGTTTGTAGTGCTTTCAAAAACAATATTTGACATAGAAGGTGCAACGGTATACACAGTCTTGCCGGATAGTAAATATTTTAAGTTTAGGCCAACCGACCGAATGCAAGACGGAGTTTATTATAAGTTTTATTTGCCACAGTTGCCCTTTGACAAGGTTTTATATATGGACTGCGATGTCCTATGCCAAAGACCATTAAAAACGCTTTGGGAAACGGAATGCCCCTTTATTTGTGCTACTGAAAGCCACTCTTACGGAAAAACGCAAGCACAAGAATTAGGGCTTAAAAAATATGCTCTTACAGGTATGATGCTAATGAACTTGAAAGAGTTAAGAAAGGCAAATTTTACTGAACGCTGTTTGACACGATTAAGAACAATACAAAAGATAAGATTTCACGATGAAACTATTATCAATTTAGAGTTTAATGATAGAATAAAATTTATTGATGTTAAATATAACTACTGTAAAGATAGAAAGTATGAAAACCCGATAAGAGAATGCGACGCATATTTATTGCACTTTGTAGGCGGTGCAAATCAAAAAAGTAAAATGCTTGCTTATGGTAATTTTAAAGCTTTAACGCCACTAAAAGAATTGCTCAAAAATAAGACAGTTGCTATTGTAGGTAATAGTGAAAAGATACTAAAAGAAAAGCACGGAGCGGAAATAGAAAGCCACGATATTGTAATTAGGTTTAACAAAGGCTTTCCGCAAGGAAACCCGGAAGCTTTGGGTAAAAGAACTGACATATTATTCTTGGCTTGTACATTAAGCAATTTAGAGTTAAAAATATTTAATGCGACATACACGGTTAAACGCTCTAATTTGTGCCAAAATGCCTGCAATTTTGATATTTCTAAATTTGATAGATGTATCTTAAAGCAAGGTACAGCCCAGCCAAGCACAGGCTTTATGGCAATAAACTTTGCCTTAAGTACGGAATGTAAGAGCATAGATTTATATGGCTTTGATTTCTTTAAAAGCCCGACATACTATAACCCCAAAGATTACAAGACCTTGCATAGTGGCGAAAGTGAGGCGGTAAAGGTTAAAGAGTATGCCCAAAATAATTTAGTGAGGATATTATGATTAGTGTAACAATTAGCTGTTATAAAAGCAATAAAGAGTATTTAAAAGAAGCTATAAAATCAATATTAAACCAAACTTACAAAGATATTGAGTTATTAGTTAAAGATGATGGCGGACTTGATTTTAAATTAAAGGACTTTTTAGAAACTTTTAACGATAAGAGAATAAAATATTTATCGGGCGGACATTTAGGTTTTTGTGGCTCATCTAACTATTTAATTGAGCATTCAAAAGGCGATTATGTAGCAATACACGACCACGACGATATTTCTGCACCAAATAGATTAGAATTATGCTTAAAAGAATTTGAGAAAGACAACACACTTACAACTGTTAGCGGTAGAATATTTATGTTTGGTAAATGCAGAGAAAGAGAGGACGGCGAAGAAATGCCACCGGAAAGGGTAACGGAAGAACTTTTATTTTTCCAGCCGATAAAACACGGAACTGTATTATTGAACAAAGAACACTTTATCAAAAATAATATTAAATTTGACACGCTATGTGGTGCGGCGGCTGATTTTGAATTATGGAGCAGAATAAGGCATTTAAGGCACAAAATAATAAAGCCGATACTTTTAAAATACCGCAAACACGACACGAATTTTACGACGGACAAAAAATCATTTAGAACTTGGCACGCAAGTATTATTCAAAGAAATTTATTGTTATTAGACATAAAACTACCCATAGAAACTTGCAAAATGCTAGATCCATACAACCACGAAAAGCAACCTGCTATTTTTCTAAATTATTTTATTTCAAGCCAAGACAAACTTTTAAAACATATATCTTTTGAACTATTTACACGCAAGATAACTGAAATGTCAAAAAAGTGCTTATTATAATATATATAATCATTCACGCTTAATTGAAAAGAAATAAAAAGAGTAGAAATAATTAAGAAATTATTTAAAAGAAAAAAAAAGAAAGAAAGAGTAAAGAAAGAAAACAAAGAAAAAATAATAAAGAAACAAGAAAGAACAGAAAAACAAAGAAAAAGATTTTTAAAATTACCCCTTGACAAATAATTAAAAATATGTTATAATATTAACAAGAATATTGTTATACCGTCTGAAATGGCGGGGCAATATTCTTTTTTTGTTTGCTAACTCTTCCCCCTTGCCCGAACACAAAGGGCAATAAATGGGCGGAAATAAACTACTTAAATCTGCTGTAAAACAAACCGAAATAAAAACGGACATTAAGTCCGCCTTAAATTGTCTACCCGTAAAATTAACCCGAAAACAACAATTATTCTGCCAAGAGTATTTGGCAAATGGCTATAATGCCACTCAAGCCGCAATTAAGGCAGGTTACTCTAAAAAAACTGCTTACTCAATAGGCCAACGATTATTGAAACATGTTGAAGTAAAGGCCGAGTTGGAAAGAAACACACAGGCCACACAAAAAAAGTTTGAGTATACCAAAGAAGAACACTTTAAAGAACTTGAGGAACTTAAACTTGCGGCAAAGAAAACAGGTGCTTTAGCCGCCGCAGTAAAAGCGGCAGAGTTAAAAGGCAAACTGTGCGGTCTTTATATTGAAAAACAAGAAGTAATGTTAAAAGAGCCGCAGAAGTTTATATTTGAATTAAAGAAGTAAAAAGGTTATGCAGGAAACTAAAATCTCTTGCACTTCGGTCTTTGAAAAGAATTACCACAATAACAGTCCAGTGGTGGTAAATGTAGGCGGTGTAAGGTCAAGCAAATCTTGGAGCATAGCACAATGCATTAATGCCTATGCTTTAGAATACGCAGGACTTAAAATAGGTATTTGCAGGAAAGTAGCAAGCACCTTGACACACTCGGTTATAAAACAGTTCGCAAGTGTAGCACAAACCTTTGACGCGTGGTCTAATGAGAACTTTAACAAAAGCGAGAGGTTTTACACTTACGATTTGGGCGACGGTAACCCAAACAAGAGTACAATACTATTCTTTGGCCTTGATGATATAGAAAAGATTAAAAGTACCGAGTTTAACTTGATATGGATGGAAGAGGCAACGGGTTTTACTTATGAAGATTACTCATTCTTAAAAACTCGTTTAAGTGCTAAATGTCCTAGTGGCTGGCAAAGAAACCAAATCATATTAAGTTTAAACCCTAGCGACGCAAGAGGGTGGATAAAGTCCAAACTCTTAACGCAAGATGATGTGTGCCTTATAGAAAGCACCTACAAAGACAACCCCTTTTTAAGCCAAGAGTATATTAAAAGTATTTTAGCTTTAAAGGACGCAAACCCCAAAATGTACGAAATGCTTGTTTTAAATAAATGGGGCGTAAGTGAAGGGTTAGTTTTTGATAGGTGGGAGTTATACGATGATAGCACCGCGCCAAAGAGTTTTGACCAAGTAATATATGGCTTGGACTTTGGGTATAACCACCCGACAGCGCTTATTGAGTGCAGTTATAAAGACAATGCGGTTTACTTGAAAGAGATTATTTATAAGCAACACTTAAACAATGGCGAGTTGATAAAACTTATGGACGCTTTAGGAGTTAATAAAGACCTCGCTATGATAGCGGATAGCGCAGAGCCGGACAGGATAGACGAGATATTTGATAAAGGCTATCAAAGAGTGGAAGGTATTAAAAAAATTGAAGTGGTACAAACTATAAACATTTTAAAGAACTATAAGATTTATATTCACAAAG